>Ga0315902_10003581_pt1 | contig 23094 bp, 19 predicted proteins | sample LakEriMetagenome_9_FD_203523 | JGI IMG/M metagenome (GOLD analysis project Ga0315902, IMG submission 203523) | Freshwater fungal communities from buoy surface, Lake Erie, Ohio, United States - Buoy 12 MA117 | ecosystem: Environmental > Aquatic > Freshwater > Lake > Lake biofilm | place: USA... | reverse complement strand
TCCATCGACGAGCGGCTCCGACATTCGGGGCTGACCCTGCACCTGTCCGAGGTGAAGGGGCCGGTGATGGACCGGCTGCAGGGCACCGAATTCCTGAAGCACCTGCGCGGGCAGGTGTTCATGACGCACTACCAGGCGGTGCGGGCCTTGACGCCCGAGCTCTTCGCCGACGAGGGCGAGTCGCTCAGTCCAGCGCGCTGAGGTATGCCGCCACCGCCTTCATGTCGCGCTCGCTGAGCTTGCTGACGATGGCGTGCATCACCGCGTTGTCGTTGGTGCGCTCGCGCTTGTTGAAGGCCTTGAGCTGGTTCTCGGTGTACTGCGCGTGCTGGCCGGCCAGCCGCGGCAGCGTCTCGGTGCCATGCCCTTGCGGGCCGTGGCAGGCGGCGCAGGCCGCCACGCCGGCATCGGGGTTGCCGCGGGTGTAGAGCTGCCGCCCGGCCTGGCTCAGTTCGGGGTCGGCGCCAGCATGCTTCTTCGCCGGCTGGGCCTCGAACCAGGCGCCCAGGGCCTTGAAGTCGGCGGGCGCCAGGTCCTCGACCATCGGGCGCATGACCGAGCTCACCCGCTTGCCCGACTTGTAGTCGGCGAGTTGTCGCTCGACGTAACGCGCGTGCTGTCCGGCCAGGCGGGGGAACACCGGACTCGAGGTCTCGCCTTCCATGCCGTGGCAGATGAAGCACTTGCCCGCGACGATCTCCTCGGCGCGGGCCTTGTCGTCGGCAGCCCCTGCGCCCCCGGTGACGCTGGCGATCAGCAGCGCGACCGCCGCTTGCCGCAGCGTGGCGGTGGTGAAAGTCATGTCGCTCCTCAGGGCTTGATGTAGGCAGCCCCTGCCTTCTGCAGCTTGGCCAGACGCACCACGCCCGAGGGGGTGAACGACGCCTCCTGCAGGAACTGGTCCTTGGCCAGATTGCGGTTCTTCAGCGTGATCTCGCACACCTCGAACTTGACGCCCTGGGCCACGAGTGCCGCCACCGGACCGGCGAAGGCGCCGCCCTGGGGATCCTTGGCGCCTTCCATGAGGAAGTCGACGCCATTGGCGTGGGTGACCACCGTGATCTTCGCCTGCGGGTCCACCGAGAGGTGGTTGCGCACATTGCGCAGACCCTTGACGGCCTGAGCCTCGGCGTTGTCGATGTGGTAGACCACAGCCTCCTGGGCCTGGGCGAGCAGCGTGGCCGCGGCCAGCGAGGCGGCCACGGCGAGTGAGCGCAGCAAGGTCTTCATGGGTCTTGTCTCCTGGGTTGATACCGGATGTTCAGGCCGCCAGCCCCGGGTTGCCGGCCACGCCCATCAGTTTCGGCGTATTGATCTTTCGCGCCGTGACACGCCCGCCCGGTCGTGCCTTCAGCCAGGCCTCCACGACTTCCCACACCGGCTTGTTGCCGGCGCGGGACGCCTCTTCGGCTACCGGCGCCCAACCGGCGACCTTGTAGGTCTTGCCGGCCTCCACCGGCTTGCCGTCCAGGCGCATGTCGGTGATGCGCGAGCCCATCTTCGCCGCCGGGTCGAGGGTGTACTGCAGGCCGCCCACGCGCACCATGTCGCCGCCCTGCTGGTAGTAGGGGTCGGGGTTGAAGAGGTTGTCGGCCACGTCCTCCAGCACGGTCTTGATGGTCTCGCCCGTCATCGGGGTCATGGTGGCGTAGGGGTAGGTGATGGCCAGCTGGTCCATCATCAGCTCGCGCGTGATGGCCTGGCCGGGCAGCAGGCTGGTGCCCCAGCGGAAGCCCGGGCTGAAGGCGATCTCGGCGCCTTGCGTGTCCATCAGCGCGTCGCACACCAGCTGGTCCCAGCTGCCGTTGAAGTTGCCCCGGCGGTACAGCAGGCCGTCGGTCACGGCCAGCGTCTCGTTCAGCCGCGACTCATAGGGCGCACGGATCTTCGTGATCAGCGCTGCCATCTCGGGGTCGGGTTTCAGCACGTTGGCGAATATGGGCAGCAGCCGGTAGCGGAAGTTGGCCACCTTGCCAGACTTCACCTCGAAGTCCATCACGCCCAGGAACTTGCCGTTGCTGCCGGCGTTGGTCACCAGCGTGGTGCCGCCCGGGTTCTTCACCGGCACGGCCACCGGCACGCCGTCGTGCGTGTGGCCGCCAAAGATGGCGTCGATGCCGCGCACGCGGCTGGCCATCTTGAGGTCGACGTCCATGCCGTTGTGCGACAGCACCACCACCACCTGCGCGCCCTTGCCTCGGGCCTCGTCCACGGCCTTCTGCATCTCGTCGTCGCGGATGCCGAACTCCCACTCGGCCACCATGTAGCGCGGGTTGGCAATGGGTGTGTAGGGGAAGGCCTGGCCGACGATGGCCACCTTCACCCCGTTCATCTCCTTGATCACGTAGGGCTCGAAGACCGGGTCGCCGAAGTCGGCGGTCTTGACGTTCTGCGCGATGAAGTCGACGCGCTGCGCCGCGGCGGCGCTGCCGCTGCCGCCCTTGAAGTCCTTGTCGACGATCTCCTTGACCCGCTTCATGCCGTAGGTGAACTCCCAGTGGCCGGTCATCACGTCCACCGTCAGCGCCTTGCAGGCGTCCACCATGTCCTGCGCGTTGGTCCACAGCGAGGTGGCCGAGCCCTGCCAGGTGTCGCCGCCGTCCAGCAGCAGCGCATCCGGGCGCGAGGCCTTGAGCCGCTTGACCAGCGTGGCCAGGTGCGCGAAGCCGCCGACCTTGCCGTAGCGGCGCGAGGCGGCCTCGAAGTCCAGGTAGGTGAAGGCATGCGCCAAGGCCGAACCCGCCGGCACCCCCGCGGCCTTGAGCAGGTGTTCGCCCACGAGGTGGGGCACCTGGCCCCGCATGGAGCCCAGCCCCAGGTTCACGCTGGGCTCGCGGAAGTGGATGGGCAGCAACTGCGCGTGGCAGTCGGTCATGTGCAGGAAGCTGACGAAGCCCGCGCCCCGGCCCAGCGGCGGCAGGTCGTACAGGGCCTCCTCGGCGCTGGCGGCATCGGCCTGTTCGTGGCGGGCCAGCGCCATGCCGGCCACCGAGGCGGCGGCGAGGACCTGGAGGAATTCGCGTTTGGTCAGGCTCACGAGGGACTCACAATCAGCGTTGGCTTATGTTCGGGGCCGAAGAAAGCCCGGCGGAGCCGGGCTGCGGGCGACGGGTTCGGGCGTGCTCGTCAGGTCGGCGCGACCTCAGCGGTTGACCGGTGATCGCGGGTCCAGCAGCAGCGACATGAGGTGCCGGATCTGCTCTTCGTTGAGCAGGTTCTTGTGGCCGAAGCGCGGCATGTTGGAGCAGGCGGCGTAGGCCTTGCTGTTCCACAGCTTGCCCCAGGTGTACTGCACGATGGGCGCTGCGGTGGCGGCCGTCACATCGGTGATGCCGCGCATCTTGCCGTAGTTCCACAGCGACGGGCCGATCGTGCCGTAGGACAGTTCCTTGTTGTCGATCTGGTGGCAGTTGTAGCAGTTGCCGCCGTTGGCCTTGGGGTCGGCCGTCGGGTCGGTCCAGGTCATGCCGCGGCCGCTCTGGGCGATGCGCTCACCCTCCACCCAGTTGCCGAAGTACTGCCCGCCCGAGGGCCACTTCACCGTGGCCAGGGCCTCGTCGCGCACGCGCTCGGCCAGCTCGTCGGAAATGGGTTTGGCGTCGGAGCAGGCCTGCTGCCCCAGGTCCTGGTTCAGCCGGTCGACCTTGGCGATGCCCTGGTCGCGGAATGAGCCCTGGATGGCAGCCGTCGCCTGGCGGTCCAGGTCGGCAGGGGAGGGGCCGGTGGCACAGGCCGCCAGCAGCGTGCAGGCGGCGGTTGCGGCGACGAGGGCACACAGGCGTGTTGTGGTGGTCATGTTCAGCCTCCCGTTTCAGCGCTTGATGGCCGGGGCGATGGACGCGGCGCCCTTGGCGTTCACACCCATGTAGCTGCCCAGGGCGATGGTGACCTCCGAGCCGAAGCCCGGGTACGGAAAGCGCTGCTGTCGGTAGCAGTCGTTCAGCCGCAGCTGCATGCCCCACATCTCGCCGTTGCTCACGCGGTAGGCAGGCCAGGCCGCGAAGCCCACGCCGTCGCCTGGGTTCCTGGTGAGGTTGGGCAGGTCCTGCAAGCGGATGCGTTGCCCATCGGCCGAGTGGCAGGCGGCACAGGAGAAGTCGTGCGTGCCCCCGCGGAAGAAGAACACCCGTTTGCCCAGCTCGTAGCTGCGCCGCTCCTCGGGGTGCGCCTGCGGCAGGTTGAAGCGCATGCCGCGCGACTCGGTGGCCACCCAGGTGGCCAGCGCGGTGACGTTGGCCATCTCGCCGCGGCCGAAGGGCGTCTTCGCGATTTCGGCGGCGTCGAAGCCCTGCAGCGTGGCCATGCAGTGCACGAGCCGGGTCTCCAGGTCCATCACCTTGCCGGTGTCGGCGAAGTGCCGTGGCAACTCGACGAAGGCACCCTTGACCACGCCCGGGCCCTTGCCCAGGTCGCAGGTCTGGAGCGTCGCGTTCTTCGGGCCGCGCCTTTGCTTCCACAGGCCCTCGCCCTTGGCCTCGAACAGCTCGGCGGGGTTGCCGTCCTCGAGCAGCTTGCGGTACTCGGCAATGCCGTCGGCTGCCGACTTGGTCTGGGCGAATGCGGTACCGGCCAGGGCCAGCGCCAGTGTCGCGAGAAGGGCCTTGCTCATGGTGTCTCCTAGTGGCAGGGCGAGAGATTCACGGGTGGCCGCCTGCGTGGGCGGCCGTGCTCCGCGCGGGAAGCGGGCGGGTCAGCTGACGGTGGCTTCGTCGGTGCGCTTGTCGCCCTTGTTGTCGGTCCAGGTGATGGTGATCTTGTCGCCCGCCTTGGCCCCTTTGACGGTGAACTGCAGGAACGGGTTCTTGGACACCGAGGGGCCCCACTCGGCGCGCATGACGGGCTTGCCGTTGTGCAGCGCGGTGACTTCCTGGATGAACCAGGCCGGGATGGTCTTGCCTGCGGAATCCCGGCGTTGGCCGGTCTCCATCTCGTGGCTCATCAGCACGCGTACGGTGGCCTTGTCGCCGGAGGCCTGGGCGCGGATGCGCATCGGGTCTGCCATGTCGTTCTCCTGTCGATTCGTTGATCAGCGTGAACAGTGCCGGGGGCTTCAGCCGCCGCAGCCGCCGAGCGTGACCTTGATTTCCTTGACGCCGTACAGCACCTTGCCGTCGGCCATCATCGCCACGGCGTAGACGTTGGACGACTGGCCCATCTTCACGCGGGTGCTGAGGTTGGCGTCGATGCCGTCGGTGACGTCGAACACGGCGGCCAGCACGCTAGGGTTCTTCTCCACCAGGATGGCCAGGCGCTTGACGCCGGCCAGCGAGGTCGAGGCGCCCACTGGCACCACGGCGCCGTTCTCGGCGATGTCCGGCCCCGTGAGGGTCACGTCCTTGCTCTCGGTGGGCGTGCCGCCGCCCAGCGCCTTGATGACGTCGGCCATCGACTTGGCGTCGAAGGCGGCCTGGGTCCAGGCTGCGCGGGCGCTGGCTGGCAACAACCCGGCCGACGCCATGAGGGCGAATACCGCGGTGCTGTGCGCGAGCATGTCGCGACGTGTGGTCTTCATCGGTCTCTCCTTGTCTGTGCGAAGCGCTCGTGTGCCCCGCAGGATCCAGTGGTCAACGGGCTTTCACCCGATCTTTCGATTTTGCGCTTGTGTGGCCTCACTTGCCTGCGCCCGCCCCCACCCACTGCGCGATCGCCTGGGCATCGGCCTTGGGAATGTTCTGCGCAGGCATCGGGATGGCGCCCCAGGCGCCCGCGGCCCCGCCCACGATGCGGCCGGCCAGGTAGTCGACACGGTCGGCGCGCCCGGCGTACTTCCTGGCGACGTCCTGCATGGACGGGCCCAGCACCTTGCGGTCGATGGCGTGGCAGGCGGTGCAGTTGTGCTTGGCAAACAGCGCCGGGCCGGCCGTTGCAGCCCCCGTGGCGTCAGCCGGCTTGCCCGCCGGCGCCGGGGCGGCCGGTCGGGCCTGAGCCGTCGCGGCCGAGGCGATGCGGGTTCCCGCCGCGGCGGGAGGCTTGGTGGTGTCGGCACCGAGTTGCGCGCCCACCATCCGGTTCTGCTCGGCGAGGTTGCCGTGCGCATTGCGCGCGTGGTCAGGCAGGAAGGAGGCCACCTTGGTCTCGGTGGCGCAGTCCTTCATGCAGGCCACGGCCTTCACGTCGGGCTTGCCGCCGTTGCCCAGGCCCTTGCCCGGCCACAGGCCGTGGTCGGCGCTCATGCCGTTGCGATTGGGCAGCATCTTCTGCACCTCGGCGATGTTGCGGTCGCTCAGGGTGTAGCTGTCGGGTAGCACCTCGCCCAGGTGCAGCAGATAGGCCGTGACCGCGTACACCTCGTCGGGCTTGAGCGACTTGGGCGCATTCCAGGGCATGGCGCGGTTGATGTAGTCCCACAGCGTGGCCACGCTGGACAGCTTCATCATCGTCGTGCGGCCTGGGAAGGACTCATCCGTCAGGCGCTTGGCGCGCCCGGTCTTCACATCGTCCTTGGTGGTGCCGCCCACCAGGGGCGAGAACACCTCGTTGCTCTCGCCGAACACCCCGTGGCAGGAGGCGCACTTGGCCTCCCAGATGTCCATGCCCTGCGCGACGGTGCCGCTGCCCTTGGGCAGGCCCTTGAAGTCCGGGCGCACGTCGATGTCCCAGGCCGCGATCTCCTTGGCCGTGGCCGGCCGGCCGATGCCGGGGTAGGACGGCGTCGCGGGCGCTGCCGACTGCGCCCAGGCGGCCGCGCCCAGGGTGCCCAAGGCAAGCGCCAACAGCCCGTGGCGGGCACCGCGACGTCGGCGGTGTTCAGGACAGCTGGACATTCTTCACCTCCCCGCTTTCCTGCACGAGCCAGGTCTGGATGCTGTTGTTGTGATAGATCGACCGCGAGCCGCGCACCGCGCGCAGCTGGCGGTAGGTGGGCTGCACGTAGCCGGTGTCGTCGGTGGCCCGGCTCTGGATGAGTGCGGGCTTGCCGTCCCACACCCAGTCCAGGTTGAAGCGTGTCAGGCACTTGGACATCACCGGCGTCTCCAGCCGCGCGGTGCGCCAGCTGGCCCCACCGTCCACCGACACGTCCACCCGCCGCACCTTCCCGCGGCCCGACCAGGCCAGGCCGCTGATGTTGTAGAAGCCCTTGTCCAGCATCACCTGCCCGCCGGAAGGCGTGGTGACCACGCTCTTGCACTCCTGGATGGAGGTGTACTGGCGGTGGCGGCCGTCGGGCATGAGATCCACGTAGTGCAGCACCTCGTCCTTGGCGCCATAGGGCTGGTCGCCCACCTCGATGCGGCGCAGGTACTTCACCCAGCTCACACCCTGCACGCCCGGCACCACCAGGCGCAGCGGGTAGCCGTTCTCGGGCCGCAGCATCTCGCCGTTCTGCCCGTAGGCCAGCAGCACCTCGCCGCTTTCCACCATCTCCATGGGAATGGTGCGCGTCATGGATGAACCATCCGCGCCTTCGGCCAGCACGTAGCGGCCGCGCTTGTAGTCCACGCCGCACAGGTCCAGCACCGTCTTCAGCGGCACGCCGGTGAACTCGCTGCAGCTGATCATGCCGTGGCTGTACTGGCAGGTGGGCACGGCCACGTTGCCCCACTCCATGCCCGTGTTGGCGCCGCACTCGATGAAGTGGAAGCGGCTCACCGAGGGCAGGCGCATCAGCTCGTCCATGGTGAAGACCTTGGGCGCCTTCACCATCTTCTCGTCCGAGCCGTTGACCATCAGGCGGTGCTTGGACGGGTCCACGTCCCACCAGCCCTGGTGGTGGCGCTCGAAGTGCAGGCCGCTGGGGGTGACGATGCCGAACAGGCTTTGCAGCGGCGCGAAGCTCACCGAGGCCTGGGTGGTCTGCGTCAGCCCCGGGCTCGGGCGGCGCTGCACGTTCGCCTCGAATCTGGAAGGCTTGCCGTAGCCGTCGGTCACCACCGGCTGCCCCAGGCCGGTGGTGTGGGCCGGCAGGTTCAGGATGTGGGGGTCGCCGCCCTCGGTGGGCACCGGGTTGGATTGCGCCAGGGCGGCGCCGCTGCCTGCCGCCGCGGCGGTGGCAAAGGCGTTGCGCAGGAAGTCCCGCCGACCGGTGCGCGCCTCGGCGAACACCTGGCGAACCCCCTGCGGGTCGATGAAGTTCTCGGGCGCCTTGACCAGGCGGCCCCGCTGCACGTCCGACACTGACAAGGCGACCCCTCCATGGCGGCCAAGCCGCCTCAATTCACAATATAAGCAAGTATGGATATTACGCTTGACGTGGAACTTGCGACTGAGGGTAATCACTTAGCGATTCAGGGGTGGCCGATCACCGACGCGGTGGCCACCAGTTCCTCGAACAAGGACAGCGACACCTTGCCCGAGACCGCGTACGGGTCCAGCGAGGCGGTGGCCGAGTACTTCAGCAGCAGCGACGGGTTCAGCCGGGACATGTTGACCTGGCCCATCGACCAGCCCGCGAAGCGCCGCTCGTGGATCTCTTCATAGAGCATCAGCTCCACGTCGGTGTGACGCGGATCGGCCACGATGCGGTTGTACAGACGGTTGACCGCACTGCGGCTGCCCTCCAGCACCTGCAGGAAGACGCCGCCCGAGAAGCACAGCACCCCGGTCACCCCGAGCCCCGGGTTGTGGGCCTTGCTCTGACGCAGGATGGTGGTGAGCTCCTCCTGGTCGATCGCCGGCACGGCGCGGCTGGCGTACATCAGGCGCACGAGCATGGCTCAGCTTCCCTTGTGGTTGGGCATCAGCGAGAGGAACTCGCGGCGCAGGTTGGGGTCCTTCAGGAAGGCGCCGCGCATGACCGAGTTGACCATCGCCGACGCGTTGTCCTTCACGCCGCGCCAGTGCATGCAGAAGTGATCGGCCTCCATCACGATGGCCAGCCCGTCGGGCTTGACCCGCTCCTGCAGCTCGTTGGCCAGCATGGTCACCGCCTCCTCCTGGATCTGCGGGCGGCTCATGATCCAGTCGCAGATGCGGGAGTACTTCGATAGCCCGATGAGGTTGGAGTGCTCGTTGGGCATCAGGCCGATCCACACCCGCCCGACGATGGGGCACAGGTGGTGCGAGCAGGCGCTGCGCACGGTGATGGGCCCGATGATCAGCAGCTCGTTCAGCCGCTCGGCGTTGGGGAACTCGGTCACCGAGGGCATGGGGCGGTAGCGGCCGCGAAAGACCTCCTCGACGTACATCTTGGCCACCCTCTTGGCGGTGTCCTGGGTGTTGTGGTCGCTCTCGGTGTCGATCACCAGGGCACGCAGCACCTCGTTCAGCTTGGCCTGCACCTCGGCCTTCAACTCCTCGAGTTCGCCCTCGCGGACGAAGTCGGCGATGTTGTCGTTGGCGTGGAAGCGCCGGTCGGCGGTGACCAGCCGGTAGCGGATCCGCTCTGAGGCGGGCAGCGCGTTCAGCTCCTCTTCGGAACGAAAGATGCGCGGCGGCGCGTCAAGGGCGCCGAATGGGGGGCGGGTCATGGTCGGTCCTCCGAGGGACCGTCTAGACTGCCCCCATGGCGTCAGTGTACGACCCGCCCGCGCTGGCGAGGCTGCTCGATCTCAGCGCTGACGCGTCGGCCGCGGTGTTTGCCGGCCAGTCCCTGACCGACGCGCTCGCCCGCGTTCCGCCACCGGCTCGACCAGGGGTGCAGGCGCTCACTTTCCATTGCCTGCGCTGGTGGGCTGGGGCCGCAGCCGTGCGGGCAATCGTCGCGCCCAAGCCACCGCCGCCGCGGGTGGATGCCCTGCTGACCACTGCCCTGGCGCTGCTGTGGCCGGTGCGCTCTCCCCCCTATCCCGACCACACCCTGGTCGACCAGGCGGTGACCTGCGCCCGCGAGCGCACACCGGCCGCAGCGGCCTTCGTCAATGCGGTGCTGCGCCGCTTCCTGCGCGAGCGCGAGGCTCTGGTGTCGGCCGCGCAGCGCTCCCCCGAGGCTGCCTGGAACCACCGCGCCTGGTGGATCGACCGCGTGCGCCGCGACTGGCCGTCGCAGTGGCAGGCGCTGCTGCTGGCCGCCAACGAGCACCCGCCGATGACCCTGCGCGTGAACGTCCGGCGCTGCAGCGGCCAGGCCTACGTGGCGCGGCTGTCGGCGCAGGGCGTCTCGGCCTGGCTGCTGGAGGGGCCGGGCCTGGAAGGCCAGGCGGTGCAACTGGCCCGGCCGGTGCCCGTGGAGCGCCTGCCCGGGTTCGCCGAGGGCGAGGTGTCGGTGCAGGACGCGGCGGCCCAGCGGGCGGCAACCCTGCTGGTGCACGGTGCCGGCGCCCACACCGCGGGCGCCGACGCACGGCCGGGCATCACGCTGCCTGCCGGAGCCCGGGTGCTGGACGCCTGCGCCGCGCCCGGCGGCAAGACCGCTCACCTGCTGGAGCTCGCCGACCTGGACGTGCTGGCGCTCGACCAGGACCCGCGTCGACTCGAGCGGGTGCGCGGCACGCTGCAGCGCCTGGCGCTGAAGGCCGAGGTCAAGGTGGGCGATGCCAGCCGCCCCGAGGGCTGGTGGGATGGCCGGCCCTTCGATGCCATCCTGCTCGATGCCCCCTGCACCGCTTCGGGCATCGTCCGCCGCCACCCCGACGTGCGCTGGCTGCGCCGCGCCGAGGACGTGGTCCACCTGGCTGCCACGCAGTCGGCCCTGCTGCAGGCGCTGTGGCCCCTGCTCAAGCCTGGCGGCCGCATGGTCTACGCCACCTGCTCGATCTTCCGCGCCGAGGGGGCCGAGCGGATCGACGCGTTTTTGCAACGGCTTGGGCCCGGCGGGGCGAGGGTGGATCCCTCGTCGCCGGGCCACCTGCTGCCCCTGCCCGACAATCCTGCCACGCCCCCTTCGGGCCCGCGGCCGGCACCCGCGGACGGTTTCTTCCTCGCCCTGCTGCACAAGCCCTGACCCACCGCCCGATGCCTCTGCGCCCTGACCCGCTTCGCCGGCGTCTGCTGGCGCTGCCGATCGCGGCGGCGCTGGCGGGTGTGGCCTCCTTGCGCGCCCAGGGGGTTGAGTTGTCGACCCTGGCCTTGCGGCGGGAAGACGGTGCGCTGAGCCTGGACTTCGTGGCCCGCGTGTCGCTGTCGCGCACCGTGGAAGAGGCGCTGCTGCGCGGTGTGCCGGTGTACTTCTCCGCCCAGGCCACCCTGCTGCGCAGCCGCTGGTACTGGCGCGACGAACGCATCGCCCGGTTGGGCCGCTCCTGGCGGCTGGCTCACCAACCCTTGACCGGCACCTGGCGCGTGGCCCTGGGGGCCCTGTCGCAGACCCACGCCAGCCTGGCCGAGGCGCTGGACGCCATCACCCGGCTCACCGGCTGGAAGCTGGCTGAGCTGTCGCAGATCGACCCCGACTCGCGCCACTACGTCGAGTTCGCCTTCCGCCTGGACACCAGCCAGCTGCCCAGCCCGATGCAGATCGGGCTGACCGGCCAGTCCGACTGGACCCTCGGCGTGGAGCGCACCTTGCGCCTGGACTGACACCCCGCCATGGCGAGAGCCGCCCGCTGGGGCTGGACCGTCGCGACGCTGGCCACCACCGGCGCGGTGCTGGTGATCGCCTTCGTCCTGTCGTTCAGCACCGCCGAGGGCGGCTTCTACGAACGCGAGTTCGTCTGGCTGTTCTGGGTCAACGTGGCGGTGGCGCTGCTGCTGCTGGCGGTGATCGTGCTGGTGGTCGTGCGTATGACGCGCCGTGTGCGCCGGGGCAAGTTCGGCAGCCGCCTGCTGATCAAGCTGGCGGGCATCTTCGCGCTGGTGGGTGTGTTGCCGGGCCTGGTGATCTACACCGTGAGCTTCCAGTTCGCCTCGCGCAGCATCGAGTCGTGGTTCGACGTGCGTGTCGCCCGTGCGCTGGACGCGGGCCTGGCCCTGGGCAAGGGCACCATCGACGCGCTGCAGTCCGACGCGGCGGCCAAGGCCGCGCTGGCGGCGGGCCGACTGGCCGAACAGGGGCCCTCGGTGGGCGCGCTGGCGCTGGAGCGCGTGCGCGAGCAGCTGGGGGCGCAGGAGGTGTCGCTGCTGGGTGCCAGCGGCCAGGTGCTGGTGTCGGCCGGCAGCCGCGCCGGCCAGATCGCCCCCGACCGGCCGGGCAGCGCACTGCTGCGCCAGGCCCGCGCGGCGGGCCAGGCCAGCCAGGTGGAGGGCCTGGAGGACGACGCGTCGGCGGCGCGCGTGCGCGCCCTGGCGGTGGTGCCGCGGGCCAATCTGAGCCTGGCCCTGGGCGAGGACCGTTTCCTCTTCGTGGTGCAGCCCCTGCCGCGCGCCGTGGCCACCAACGCCCTGGCGGTGCAGGCGGCCTACAGCGAGTACCAGCAGCGCGCCCTGGCGCGCGACGCCCTGCGCCGCATGTACATCGGCACCCTGACCCTGGCGCTGGTGCTGGCGGTGTTCGGCGCGGTGCTGCTGGCCATCGTGCTGGGCAACCAGATCACCCGGCCGCTGCTCTTGCTGGCCGAGGGGGTGCGCCAGGTGGCGGCAGGCAATCTGCAGGCGCGGCCGGTGTTCCCGTCGACAGACGAACTGGGGGGCCTGACGCGGTCCTTCGCCGACATGACGCAGCAGGTGTCCGATGCGCGCGAGACCGTGCAGCGCAGCCTGACGCAACTGGAGGCGGCGCGCACGCGGCTGCAGACCATCCTGGACAACCTGACCGCCGGCGTGATCGTGTTCGACCGTCAGGGCGGCATCGACACCGCCAACCCCGGCGCGCAGCGCATGCTGCACGATGCGCTGCGCCCGGGCACCGGCCAGCAACTGCACGCAGTGACGGGGCTGGAGGCCTTCGCGCAGGCCGTGGCGCAGCGCTTCGAGCTGCTGGAAGGAGCCGACGATGCCGCACCCGACGACGCGACCTGGCAAGACTCCTTCGAGCTGCACGCCGGCCAGCCCTCGGCGCTGACGGTGCTGGCGCGCGGGGCGGCGCTGCCCGGTGGCGGCCGGCTGCTGGTCTTCGACGACATCACCGAGGTGGTCTCCGCGCAGCGCGCCCAGGCCTGGGCCGAGGTGGCGCGGCGACTGGCCCACGAGATCAAGAACCCGCTCACGCCGATCCAGCTGTCGGCCGAGCGGCTGCTGCACAAGCTGCAGGACCGCCTGCCCGAGGCCGACCGGCCCATGCTCGAGCGCAGCGTGCAGACCATCGTCAACCAGGTCCAGGCGATGAAGACCCTGGTCAACGAGTTCCGCGACTACGCACGGCTGCCCTCGGCGCAGTCGGCACCGGTGAGCCTGAACGAGCTGGTGGGCGAGGTGCTGGGCCTGTACGGCCAGGCGCAGGAGGAAGGCCGACTGGTGATGCGGCTGGCCGAGGGGCTGCCCGCCATCCAGGGCGACGCCACCCAGCTGCGGCAGGTCGTCCACAACCTGGTGCAAAACGCACTGGATGCGGTGGCGCCGCACTCAGGCGGCCTGGTGACCGTGGCCACCGAACCCCTGCGCGGCGAGGAGGGCACGCTGGTGGGCGTGCGTCTGGCGGTCAACGACAACGGCCCGGGCTTCGAGGAACAGGTGCTCAAGCGCGCCTTCGAGCCCTACGTCACCACCAAGAGCAAGGGCACGGGCCTGGGGCTGGCGGTGGTCAAGAAGATCGCCGACGAGCACCGCGCCCGGATCCGCGTGCGCAATCTGCACGACGGCGGCGATCCCGCGGGCCGCATACTCGGCGCACGCGTTTCGCTATCATTTTCCACTCTCGACACCGGCGAGGCCGCGGCGCCTGCCGTCTGAGCCGGTGCCGAACCCCTCATCACCCTCATGGCCACCATCCTCGTAGTGGACGATGAGCTCGGCATCCGCGAGCTCCTGTCCGAGATCCTTTCCGATGAGGGCCACACCGTGGAGGTGGCCGAGAACGCCGCACAGGCACGCTCGGCGCGGCATTCCATGCGCCCGGACCTCGTGCTGCTGGATATCTGGATGCCCGACGTCGACGGCATCACGCTGCTCAAGGAGTGGGGCGCCGCGTCGATGCTGACCATGCCGGTCATCATGATGAGCGGCCACGGCACCATCGACACCGCGGTCGAGGCGATCAAGTTCGGCGCGGCCGCTTTCCTGGAAAAGCCCATCACGCTGCAGAAGCTGCTGCGCGCGGTCGACCAGAGCCTGGCCCGCCCCGCCGCCAAGCCCGGCGCCAGCCCCGAGCCCGCCGCGGGGCCGGTGTCGGCCGGCGCCGCGCGCCCCGCGCCCACCGAGACCCGTGCACCGGAAGCCCCTGCCGCCGCCGTGGCGCTGCCCGGCCCGCAGGCCAGCCAGACCTTCGTGCTCGACCGCCCGCTGCGCGAGGCGCGCGACGCGTTCGAGAAAGCGTACTTCGAGTACCACCTCGCGCACGAAGGCGGCTCGATGACCCGAGTGGCCGACAAGACCGGGCTGGAGCGCACGCACCTGTACCGCAAGCTCAAGCAGCTCGGCGTGGATCTCGTGCGCAAGCGCAGTGGCGGTTGAACCCCGGCGCCCGGGGCCGGCCCGGGCCCGCGGCTATACTGCGCGCCCTTGGCCAAGTAGCTCAGTTGGTAGAGCAGCGGATTGAAAATCCGCGTGTCGGTGGTTCGATTCCGCCCTTGGCCACCACTCAAAGCACCTTCGGCCCCTAGACATGGCGGACTTTCTGGTCCCCTGGGAACGGGAAGCCTGCGGATGCGGCATCCATGACGAGCGCTGCGTCCCTCCATTCCCCCGTTGAGCCCGCAGGCTCCGGTGCCGATTCGCAGGTCTGGGCACGATTTGCCGCGCCGGCCGATCTTCAGCAGATGTACGCCGCCTGGCTGGACCTGGCGGCGCGGGACCTGCAGCGTGCCCGTGCGGCGCTGCTGCTGATCCGTGAAGACGCTTCGGGCGTCTTCACCGTGGCCGCGGCCTGGCCAGACCCCGGCCGCGACCTGCAGTACCTGGGACCCGTGGCGCAGCAGGTGCTGGACCGGCGCGAGGGGCTCGTGGCCGGCCCCGATGGCCGGGCCGAGCCGGGGCCAGACGGTGCCGCCTTCGTGGGTTACCCCCTCGTCGTGGCGGGGCTCCTGCACGGTGCCGTGGTGGTGGACATCGGCCCTGGGCCACTGGAGGCGCTGCAGCACGCCCTCAGGCGCCTGCACTGGGGCAGCGTCTGGCTGGTCGACCACTTCCGCGCCGCGCTGCTGGAAAGGCGTGAAGCCGAACTGGCCCGCTCCGCCTTGCTCAACGAGGTGCTGGCCACGGCCATGCAGTTCGCGCAGGTCCAGCCCTCGGCTCTGGCGGTGGCCAACGACCTGACGGCGCGACTGCGCTGCGACCGGGTCTGCATCGGGTTCGAGGACGACGGCCAGGTCACGCCGCAGGTGATGTCCAACACTGCCAGCTTCGACCGCCGCTCGGACCTGGTGCGCTGGATCGGCGACGCGATGGACGAGGTGCTGGACCTGGGTGCCCCGGTGCAGGTGCCCGCGCCCGAGGATGACGAACTCGGCGCCCTGGCGCATGCCGAGGCGTCCCGCCAGCTGACCGTGCAGGCGCTGCTGTCGGTGCCGGTGCGCCACGAGTCGCAGACGGTGGGCGTGATGACCTTCGAACGCCGCCTCGGCCCGGCGTTCTCGGTGGCCGAGCGTGAGCTGGCCTCGGCGCTGGGCGTCATGCTGGGGCCGGTCTGGTCGATGCAGCAGGCCAACGAACGCAGCGCCTGGAAGCGGCTGCGCGACGGCGTGCGCGCGGGGCTGCGCGAGTGGGTCGGGCCGTCGCACCCCGGGGCCAAGCTCGTGGCCGGCCTGGGCGCGGCCGTGCTGCTCTTCCTGGGCCTGTGGACGACCGACCACCGCGTGTCGGCGCGCACGGTCGTCGAGGGGGCGACGCAGATCGCGGCAGTGGCGCCCTTCGAGGGTTTCATCGCCCAGGCCCTGGTGCGTGCGGGCGAGACGGTGCGTTCAGGCCAGCCTCTGGCGCGGCTGGACGAGCGCGACCTGCGCCTGGAGCGCTCGCGCTGGCAGGCCGAGCGCGAGCAGCTGCAGCGCAAGCATCAGGTGGCGCAGTCGCAGGCCGACCGCGCCACCATGGGTGTGCTGATGGCGCAGATCCACCAGGCCGAGGCGCAACTGGCGCTTGCCGAGGAGCGCCTGGGCAGGGCCACCGTGGTGGCCCCCTTCGACGGCGTGGTCGTCTCGGGCGACCTCAGCCAGCAGATCGGCTCGCCGGTGGAGACCGGCCGGCTGCTGTTCGAGGTGGCGCCGCTGCAGGGCTACCGCGTGATGATGCAGGTCGACGACCGCGAGATCACCCGCCTGGCCGTGGGCCAGCGCGGCGAGGTGGTGCTGTCGGGCATGCCCAACAGCCGCCTGCCCATCTCGGTCAAGCGCATCACGCCGGTGGCCACGCAGCGTGACGGCCGCAATGTGTTCGCCGTCGAGGCCGCCATCGACGGCGCGACGCCCGCCGGCCTTCGCCCGGGCATGGAGGGCATCTCCAAGGTCCTGGTCGGTGAGCGCAGCCTGCTGTGGATCTGGACCTACGGCTTCTTCGACTGGTTGCGCCTGGCCTTGTGGAAGTGGATGCCCTGACCGGCAGGGCGGGCTGCGATGACCGACACGCCCCTGCACAGCAGCCTGTGGTACCGGGTCGCGGACCTGAGGCCGCAACTGGTCGCCAGGGCCCGCCTGCACCGCCATCGCTACCGCGGCGAGGTCTGGTACCTGCTGCAGGACCTCGCCTCCCAGCGCGTGCACCGCTTCACCCCGGCCGCCCGCCTGGTGATCGCGGCGATGAACGGCCAGCGCACCGTGCACGACCTGTGGCAGCTGGCCGGCCGGCACCTGGGCGAGGACGCACCCACGCAGGATGACCTGATTCGCCTGCTGGGGCAGCTGCACGGCGCCGATCTGCTGATGACCGATGTCCCGCCCGACGCGCTCGAGCTGTTCGATCGCGGCCAGCGCGAGACCCGCACCAAGCGCCGCCGCTCGTGGGCCAACCCGATGTCGGTGCGCATCCCGCTGTGGGATCCCGGGGCCTTCCTGGACCGCTTCACGGGCCTGTGGCGACTCCTCTGGGGCAAGGCCGGCGCGGTGGCCTGGATGGGGGTGGTGCTGCCCGCGGTGATCCTGCTGCCTTCACACTGGGGCGAGCTGACGCAGAACCTGTCTGACCGCGTGCTGCAGGCCGACAACCTGCTGCTCATCGGGCTGCTCTTCCCCCTGATCAAGGCGCTGCACGAGATGGGGCACGCCACCGCCACCCGCGCCGCGGGCGGCGAAGTCCACGACATGGGCCTGATGCTGCTGGTGCTGATGCCTGTGCCCTATGTCGACGCCACCTCGGCCAACGTGCTGCGCTCGCGCTGGGCGCGGGCACGCATCGGGGCGGCCGGCATGCTGGTGGAAGTCTTCATCGCCGCGCTGGCCTTCTATCTGTGGATGCTGGTCGAGCCCGGCTTCCTGCGGGCGGTGTGCTTCAACGTCATGCTGATGGCCGGCGTGTCGGCGCTTGTCTTCAATGGCAACCCGCTGCTGCGCTACGACGCGTACTACATCCTGGCCGACCTGGCCGAGCTGCCCAACCTCGCCGCGCAGTCCTCGCGCTACTGGGGCTATCTCATCCAGCGCCATCTGCTGCGCCTGCGCGACCTGACATCGCCCGCTCGCAGCCGCAGCGAGCAATGGTGGTTCGGCGTGTACGGCATCACCTCGGCGGCCTACCGCGTCTTCGTCACCGCGGCCATCGCGCTGTTCATCGCCACGCAGTTCTTCTTCATCGGCGTCGTGCTGGCGATCTGGTCGGTGGTGTCCATGCTGGTGCTGCCCATCGTGCGCGGGCTGCGGTCACTGCAGGACATGCCGCAGGTGCGCGAGAACCGCAGCCGTGTCATGGGTACGCTGGCTGGCGCGGTGGCGCTGCTGGTGGGCCTGGTCATCGCGCTGCCGATGCCCTACCGCACCCAGGCCGAGGGCGTGGTCTGGCTGCCCGAGCAGGCCATCGTCCGTGCCGCGGCACCGGGCTTCTTCCGCGCTTTCGTCACCGCTCCGGGGACGTGGGTCGAGCCCGGCATGTCGCTCACGCGCAGCGTCGACCCGGCGCTGGATGCGCAGGTCCGGCTGCTGCGCGCGCGCGTCGAGGAACTGCAGGCCAACTACTCGGTGGAGTTCGTGGCCGACCGGGCGCGCGCCGACATCGTCCGCCGGCAGCTCGCCCACGAGACCGAGGCCCTTGCGCGCGCGATCGATCGCGCCCAGGGCTTGAACGTATCGGCCGCCGTGGCTGGGCGCTTCACGGTGGCCCAGGCAGCCGACCTGCCCGGGCGCCACCTCAAGCAAGGCGAGGTGATCGGCTACCTCATCGACAAGTCGCCCCCCGTGGTGCGCGTCGTGCTCGACCAGGCCTCGGTGGAGGCGGTGTCGGCCTCCACCCGCTCGGTGCAGATCCGGCTGGCTTCATCGCTGGACCAGCCCCATGAAGGGCGCGTCCTGCGCCAGGTGCCCGCCGGTCGCGAGGAGGTGCCCAGCCCGGCGCTGACCGTGTCCGGCGGCGGCCCCATCGCCGCCGACCCCACCGACCCCAAGGGCCGGCGGACGATCGAGCGGATCTTCGAGGTCGATGTCGCCTTCGCCGACCCGCCACCGCAGGCCCTGCCCTTCGGCCAGCGGGTGCACGTGCGCTTCGACCACCCGCCGCAGCCCCTGGGCGTGCAGGCCTGGTGGGCCCTGCGCAGGCTCTTCCTCACCCACTTCGATGTCTGAGACGGCGCTGCTGGGGCTGCCGGCGACCGAACTGGCCAGCGGCCGGCCCTACGTCGAGCGGGTGGAGCACCCGCCGCGCCGCCTGGACGAGGCCGCCATCGCCCTGTGGTACGCCGCGGCGGTGCCCTTGTGGCGTGCGCTCGGCGGCGGGGCCCGGCAGGCACGCTGGGTCGTGGTCAGGGCGCGCGCGCTGGAGGCGCAGTTCGCAGCCATGGACGATGCAGCGCTGCGCCGCAGTGCCAGCCTGCTGCAGCGGGAGTTGCGCCAGGCCGGCTTGGCGCCCGAGCCGGTGGCGCGCTCTTTCGCGCTGACCCGCGAGGTGGCCGGCCGCGTGCTGGGCAAGCGCCACTACGACAGCCAGCTGCACGCGGGCTGGCTGCTGCTGCAAGGCTCGCTCGCCGAGATGGCCACCGGCGAAGGCAAGACCTTCGCCGCCACGCTGCCGGCCTGCACTGCGGCGCTGGCCGGCCTGGCCGTGCATGTGGTCACGGTCAACGACTACCTGGCGCAGCGCGACGCCGAGTCCATGGGGCCGCTGTACCGCTTCCTCGGCCTGCGCTGTGCGGCCGTGGTGCACGGCCAGAGCCGCGCCCTGCGCCAGCAGGTCTACGGCGGCGACATCGCCTACTGCAGCAACAAGGAGCTGGCCTTCGACTACCTGCGCGACCGCACCGCGCTCGGCGACCGCGCCAGCCCCCTGCATCGCGCGGTGGCTGCCGTGGCGCCAGACGGGGCCGGCACGGGGCCAGGCACAGCGCTGCGCGGCCTGAGCTTTGCCATCGTCGACGAGGCCGACAGCGTGTTCATCGACGAGGCGCGCACACCGCTGGTGCTCTCGGCCACGCGCGACGCTCCGGGGCAGGACGCCCTGGTCGACTGGGCCCTGCAGCGCGCGCTCGCCCTGGGCCCGGGGCCTGGTTTCACCCTCGAGCGTGCGCTCATGCGGGTGCGCCTGGACGACGCCTTGCGCGAAGACCTGCGTGCCGAACTCGAGGATGCCGACGAGCCCCAGGGCGGACCGGCGCCTGAAGGGCAGGGCCTGGCGGCGCCGCCTGAAGGCGCCACGCTGCGCGAGTGCACCGAGAAGCTGACCCAGGCGCTGGCAGCGCTGCACCTGTACCGGCGCGATCAGCACTACGTGGTGGTGCAGGACAAGGTCCAGATCGTCGACGAGTCCACCGGGCGGGTGATGCCCGACCGCGCCTGGGAACGTGGCCTGCACCAGATGATCGAGGCCAAGGAAGGCCTGGCGCTGTCCGGTGAGCGCGTGACCCTGGCGCGCATCACCTACCAGCGCTTCTTCCGCCGCTACCTGCGCCTGGCCGGCATGACCGGCACCGCCACCGAGGTCGCCGGCGAGATCGGACGCGTCTACCGCCTGCCGGTGGCCCGCGTCCCGCTGCACCGTCCTTCGCAGTGGCGTGACGCGGGCGCGCGCTGCGTCGCCGACACCGAGGCCAAGTGGGCCCTGGTGGTCGACAGCGTGCGCCGCCAGGCGCTCGACGCCGGCCGCCCGGTGCTGGTGGGCACGCGCACGGTGCGCGCCTCCGAGGCGCTGTCCGCGCGGCTGGCCGAGGCGGGCATCGGGCACGTGGTGCTCAACGCCAAGCAGGACCGGGAGGAGGCCGATGTCGTGGCTGGCGCCGGGCTGGCAGGTCGGGTGACCGTGGCCACCAACATGGCCGGACGCGGCACCGACATCGAGCTGGGCCCGGGCGTGGCCGCCCGCGGCGGCCTGCACGTCATCGTGACCGAATACCATGAGTCGCCTCGCATCGACCGCCAGCTTCTCGGGCGCGCAGCACGTCAGGGCGACCCCGGCAGCGGCGAAGCCATCGTGGCGCTGGACGATGAACTGTTTGCCGTGCATGCGCCCCGGCTCGCCCGCTGGGCGCGCGCGCTGGCGGGCCCAACAGGGCGCGTCCCGCCGGCTGCGCTGGCCCTGCTCAGGCGGGTGGCCCAGCGCGCGGCCGAGGCCCGCAGTCGCTCGGCCAGGATGGCGAGCCTGGAACACGATCGACGACTGGCCCGTATGCTGGCCTTTTCGGGGAGAGGGGAATGATCAAGATCCGCCGGGCTGTGAAGGCCCCGTTCGCAGCCCTGGCCCTGACGCTGCCGCTGCTTGCGGCCGCAGAAGGTTTCGAATGCCTGCTCGAGCCCTGGCAGGTGGTCGAGGTCCGCGCCCCGGTGGACGGCATGATCGCCTCGATCGCGGCGCAGCGCGGCGACGCGGTGCGCCAGGGCCAGCCCCTGGTGCAGCTGCAGTCGGGCGTGGAGCAGGCCACCCTGGAGGTCGCCCGCTACCGGGCAGGCATGGAGGCGCAGGTCGCCACGGCGCGCAACCGGCTCGAGTACGCCAACCGCAAGCTGGCCCGTCTGGTGCAGATGGAGAAGGAGAACTTCATGTCGGCCCAGGCGCGCGACGAGGCCGATGCCGAGAGGCGGCTGGCCGAGTCCGAGCTGCAAGCGGCCACCGAGTCGCGCGAGATGGCCCGCCTGGAACTCGTGCGCACCCAGGAGGCGTTGTCGCTGCGCACCCTGGTGGCCCCGTTCAATGGCGTGGTGGTGGACCGCATGCTCAACCCGGGCGATCTGGCAGAGGCCGGCAGCGGCCGCAAGCCCGTGCTCAAGGTGGCCCAGATCGACCCCATCCGCGCCGATGTGCCGCTGCCCGCCGCGCTGTTCGGCAAGGTCAGGGTCGGCAGCAGGGCCTCGGTGACGGCAAGCGTCGGCGGCCGGCGCTTCGAAGCCAGGGTCAGCCAGGTCGACCCGGTGATCGACGCCGCCAGCAGCACCTTCGTGGCCCGGCTGGAGGTGCGCAATCCCCAGGGCGCCGTGCCCGCCGGGTCACGCTGCACCGCCGGCATCGAAGGTCTCTCGCTGCCCTCACGCCCTCGCCCCTGACGCGGCTGCCAGGTTCCGGCACCCGCCTGAAAGTCCGGCGCCTGCGTGAAAGGGTACGCATTTACCCTGCCGTAGCCACCCCCTGTTTGGGGGGGGTGGCTCACCCGCTGCGCCAGGGTTCCCTGTCAGACTCTGACGGTCGCTTCTCATAGGCCCGATTCCGCGGGTCGGAAGCTGCGCCGGAGAGGGCCGCTGTGCCTTCTGGAGGACGTCAGGTGAAGAAGCAACGATCGCAGCGCAACGGACCCAAGCCGAAGCCCACGTCGACTCGTCAGCTCCACCTCGAGGCCCTCGAGCCCCGCATGCTGCTGTCGGGCAGCCCGGCCGGCCTGGCCTGGGCGGGCTCCACCCTTGACGACGCTGACGCGGCGTGGGGCCCGGCAGCCATCCAGACCTACACCCTCGAGCCCGACGCCGGGCTGCGCGCCCCCGATCGCCTGGACCCCGCCTTGCTGGCCCCGCGCCCCGCGGTGCCCGCCGAAGCCGCTGTGGCGGCACGGCCGGCCGCCGCCGGGCCGCAACTGGCCTTTGTCGATGCCGGCGTGCAAGGGCACCAGGCGCTGATCGAGGCCCTGTCGCGTGATGCCGCGGCCGGGGCGCTGGAGGTCGTGGTCCTGGACCCCTCCCGCGACGGCCTGGGGCAGATCAGCGAAGTGCTGGCGCAGCGCTCGGGGCTCGCGGCGGTGCACATCCTGTCGCACGGCTCGGCCGGTGCGCTGCAGCTCGGCAGCACCGTGCTCGACCAGGCCGACCTGTCGGCCCACGCGTCCACCCTGGCCGGCTGGGCAGGCGCCTTCTCCGAGGGCGGCGACATCCTGCTCTACGGCTGCGATGTGGCCGACGGGCAATGGGGCACCGCCTTCGTCGGGCGGCTGGCCGCGCTGACCGGCGCCGACGTGGCGGCGTCGACCGATGCCACTGGCGCTACCGCGCTCGGCGGCGACTGGAAGCTCGAATTCCGTACCGGCTCGCTCGAGGCTGCGGTTCCGGCCGGCCTGGCCGGCTCGGCTTTCGCCGGCCTGCTCGCCGCTGCCACCGAGCCGACAGTGCTGAAGGCCACCGGCATCTTCGCCGACAAGACGGTGCTCAATGCAGACAAGGCCCTGGACCTGCGCACCTTCTCGCAGACGCTGGTGTGGACGATCAAGTCCGACCGCATCACGGTGCAGGGGCCGGCCTCCGGCGATGTGCTGGAAGTCCAGAACGTGACCGTCCTGTACGCGGGCACCGGGCAGACCACCTTCGTCGTGCCCTCGGATGCCAAGTTCGGCACATCCAGCGCGCCGGGGCGTCTCATCGGCAACACCGCCGTCACGGCCCGGGCCACGGTCAGCTTCACGCCCAACCTCGCCGACCCCGACCAGTTCATCACCCTCAAGCGAGTCTCGGCCGACGTCAAGCTGGACCTTGGCACTGCTCGGCCGCCTGTCAGCGGCAATGCCGTCAAGGTCGGCAGCGCCTGGTTCTTCCTGCAGAACATCGACACCGTCATCGGCGGCAAGGGCGATGACGTGCTCACCGCCAACCCGACTGCGGCCACCACGCTGAGCGGTGGACGCGGTGATGACACCCTGACCGGCGG
>Ga0315902_10003580_pt1 | contig 23095 bp, 29 predicted proteins | sample LakEriMetagenome_9_FD_203523 | JGI IMG/M metagenome (GOLD analysis project Ga0315902, IMG submission 203523) | Freshwater fungal communities from buoy surface, Lake Erie, Ohio, United States - Buoy 12 MA117 | ecosystem: Environmental > Aquatic > Freshwater > Lake > Lake biofilm | place: USA... | reverse complement strand
TTTCCTTTTCCTTCGTCTCCCCATTGGAGACCTAATAATACATCTACTTTCATTCTGTTAATTGTTTTAATTTCCAATCCCTTTCTAAAGAATTAAAGAGATCTTTAAGAGGTTTTTTCACATCACCTGTGAAATCAGGAGTGTTTAAAAATATATCTTGATTTAATTCATATTCATCGATTTGGAATCCTTTAAGATGTCTCACATATTCGTATTTTTCTAATAACTCTTCAAGTTGTTTAGAACCAGTCCAGTAAAGGGTTGATGTTCCAGGAAGACCCCATTCAGTGTCTCCTTTTACATAATAAGGATGTTGGTAGTATTCATCTTGTCGTGGATCCCAATCTTTTGGCTCTTCTAATAGTTCTAGAACCTCACTAAATATACTATCCCATTTATCTCTGGTATTTTCAGCCACTGACTTATCAGTGAAATATCCAATAGTTACAAACCAGTCAGAATCCCAGTCTTCGAAGTTTGCTATAACTTGCCATATTTTACACATAGGTTGATTCTATTTAATATTTAATAATAAGTTTAGCAAAGATGTGGATAATAATACTCAAAATAGGGTTGTCTCCATTTTTTTAAAATAAATGATTGTATATTATCTGGTAAAAAAGTTCCAGGCATAAATGCCAACTCACTTGCGTATAGTTTATATCCATCGTAAAGAAAATCTATTCTAAAAAAATCTATTTTTAATTTTCTAGCAAACTCTTTTATAATTTCATATTCATTGTTCCAATTTAGATATTTGTTATCTTTTCTAATAAAATCAATTGTATACAATTCAGTGTTACCTGTTCTTAGATCCGCGATCAAAGGTTCACCAAAAACCACAAAAACTTTCAACTCATATAAGACATTAATATACTCTTCTATAATAACTCCTCTTTCTGTATTCTTCCAATAGATATCTACATCAATTGGTCTTCTTCTCCAATTTCTCTTGTCACTTATATCAATTCTATCATTTAATTTTTTATTAACTAAATCAATATCTAAATTATAGTTTGCGCCTTTTTTTATAAAAACATCGACTGATTCTGAAAAATGTGCAGGTTTAGCCACAAAACTATCATATTTTGTTAATATTTTTGACAAATCACATTTTTTATAATCATAAAAATAAAGCTCAGGAACATTGAATCCTATTTCAACAAACTCCTTTTTGCTAAAATATTTGTTATATAATAGACGTAAATCTTCAGATTTTACATTTCTTTTAGAAAAATTCATATCATCGTATGATTTCAAATTAATTTCAGGAACCATAAATTCTTTACAGATGTGTTCAACACCAAATACAAAATTATTTAAATCAGAATTTTCAACTAATTCTTTTGAATAAATGAAAAAGTCAGTAATATCTGACCAAGAGGTCTTACCTATAAGATTATCAGCAACTATTTTGTAACTTTTATCAGATTTTAGAATCACTTCATCGGTCAAATTCACTATCTCAAAATTTACAAAACAGCTCATTTTATTATATGATATTATTTCTATATCATTATTTGATATATTTGAGAGTGTTAATTCGTAGATTATATCATCCGGAATAAGAAGGTCATTTTGCCAAATTAGGTCTCCATCTTGTATTATAAAATTATTTATATCACCACAAAAAAGTTCAACGTTCTTTAAACTATATTCATCTATTTTTGAATTACCCCAATTTATTCTATGTTGTAATATATCGATTCCGATAACCGGTATATCCGGAAATAAAAAATTCCAAAAAAAACATTGGTATCCAATAGAACATCCGAATATAATAAATCTCTTTGGTCTTTTGACTCTTTTAATTACTTCTGAAAAAGTATCAAAATAGGTATAACCCCAAGTATAAGCTAAATTTTCTAGAGAAAAATTTATTTCTAGTTCTCTATTTTTTGAATAGTAAAGATCACAATCTTGTTTTAGTTTTTCAAAATTCAAAGACATAAATGTTCTATGTAAAAAATTATATATAGTTTATGGTAAAAAAATACAATGAATTTCTTTTAGAAAAAGAGTTTGATTCTATATTAGACGATATTTACCGAATAGTCGAATCAGAAGGTGTTTGGACCGGACCCAACACCATTGAATGGGATTTGACTAAGAAAGAGGAAGAACCTACCACTTCGGATGATATGGAAGAAAAACCGGACTTAATTGATAAGGGTTTAGATAAATTAAGTAGCGGACTAGAAAGACTTAAAAACTTTATATCTAAATTAGATAAGACACAATTAAAAAAATACTATGTTAAGTTAGTTAATAGACTAAAGTCTCTTCCAGAGAGAATGAGAAAGTTTTTACTAACTCATTACACAAGTGTTTTTTTAACAATTGCATCACTCTCTTATTTAGTTGGTGGTGAGGAATCAACACCTAAACAAAATGAGCCACAACAAACAAAAACTGAGCAAATTGATCCTAAAATTAAAGAAGAAATTATAGAATTACATAAGGGCTCTTCTTTCGAACAAGCTCAATCAGCTGTTAAAGAAGTTGAAGCTGGTTACTCTGATGATAGAAATGATACCGGTAACTGGGTTGAAGTTCCTGGATATGGAATGAGATTTATTGGAACAAATCACGGTATATCTGCCCCAGTACTTCAAAAACATTTAGGTAAAATTCCTAAAAGAGAAGATATGGAAAATCTCACTTATAAAACAGCTTTACAAATCTATAAAAAAGATTATTGGGATGCACAAAACTTAGGTCTTCTTTGTGATCAATCAGTGGCTAACATTGTTTATGATGGATGTGTTAATCAAGGTATTGATGGTATGTCTCAAGTGATAAGAGATGCGGCTAAGGACCAAGGTATAAATTTAACTGGAAATGTTTATTCTAAATCTAATTTAAGAAGGTTAAACTCATTAGACCAACAAGAACTATTTAACTCAATTAAAAAGTTCAGAGAATCAAGATATAAACAAGCTCCAACTTGGAATATACACGGTGATGGTTGGATGAATAGATTAGCAGGGATTGAATATCAAATAAATAATCAAGCATGAAACATCTAAAATCATATAAATTATTTGAATCTAAATCGATGATTTCGCCCAATGATAATGATATAACCTTTGTGAGGAACATTTTATTAGATATGTCAGACGATGATATATCTATTAAAGTTAGTGATTTAAAGGAGTATAGTCCAAATTCACCTGTTAAAAAAATCTCTATACTTATAGGAGACGATGAAGATGAACTTTCAGAAATTTTCTTTGATATATCAAAATATATTGAAACTTTAGAATCAATTAATAATTATTTGACAGGTGAAGGTTACTCACTTGAATTCTCACACTTTCTATATTTTGATGAAAATGGTATGGTGACTAATTCTTTTCATAGTTCTAATTTTGATGAAATTAAAGATAAATTAAAAAATATAACACAATTAAAGATATGTGAGATAATTTATAAAGATATAGAATTTGTAAATGACTACATAAAAGAGTGTAAATGGAATATACAAAATTCACTTGCAAATTGTGCTTTTTTTGCTAAAGATTTCTATCAGTGGTGTCAGAAAAAAGGAATAGACTGCAAATTGGCTTATTGTGAGCAATCAGCCCCAATAAATTCCCAGTGTGAGCCGGAAGACCATATAATACCAATGATTGGTAGATACTTAATCGATTTTGTTTATACAGATAAAGGAGTATCACATATAGTTAGAGAGAATAATAAATCAGAATCACTTAAGAGACAGACTAATCCTGAAGTAACTGAAATTGGTCAGTTTAGAGAAAAATATGGCAAATGGGGATATAAAAACATCGAAGTTATAACCTATGAACAAGCATTTGGAAAAGACGGTAGATGTCAAACTATAGAGTTAAAAGAAACTATTAAAGTTCCAATTGAAATAGGAGATACCGTTTTAGGTGGAAGATTTAAAAATAAGAAAATAGTAGTGAAGAAAATTGGAAAGAATAAAAAAGGAGACATCACAATAAATGATAAACCACTTCTTAAATTTAGAATAGTTAAAGAAAGCCTTCAAGAAGATGTTGATTATTATTTAAGACACTTAGAAGATGATAACTTTATAATTCAAGTAAGTGATGATTATTTTAGAATATTTAAACCAATAAATGGAACAGTCTATTCCTATTCAAATTGTAATCCATTTCAATGGTCTGAAATTGCAGGAGAAATTGATAGATATGCTAGTGAGTTAGAAGGAAAGTCTATTGATTATGCTTATGTTGTAGAAAAGGTAGGAATGGTGGCAGCTAGAACAACTAGAACACAAATTCCATCAAACTCTTTATTAGATCAAACTTTTGATTGTGGTGAAATTTTATCATTCACGATCGGTTTCAAATAAACTTTTTTTAATTTTTTTATAAAATCCATAAATCTCTAAATTATGGACAAGCCTAAAAAATCTAAATCAAAAAAAGTAGTTAAGACAGCTGAAACTGCTAAAAGAAAACCAAAAACTCATATGAATTTTATGGTTATCAACAACGAAAACAAAATTGAAAAAATGTTGATTCCAAACGCACTCGGTCAAAGCTACATCGACACATTCGGTCTTTTAACCGTTAGGACTAAAGAAGAAGTAGAAAACTGGTTATTATCACACAATGTATAGTAGAATCGCCTTAGGTTCAGACCACGCTGGATTCGAACTAAAACAATATATCAAAGAATATCTCGAATCAATTACTGAGCATAAATTAGAGATTAATGATTGGGGTTGTTACTCGGAAGAAAGAGCTGACTATCCGGATTTTGCACATAAAGTTGCTAGTCAAATATCTGAAGGAAAAGCTGATTTAGGAATTTTAGTTTGTGGATCAGGTAATGGAATCTCAATGGCTGCTAATAAATGGAAAGATATAAGATGTGCTCTTTGTTGGAACTCGGAGATTACAGAAATGGCAAGACTACACAATGATGCAAATATTCTTTCACTTCCTGGAAGATACATTTCAAAAGAAGAAGCAATTAAATGTATTGATGCTTTCTTAAATACCGAATTTGAAGGTGGAAGACATGCTGATAGAATCGCAAAAATAAAAATCAAAAATGTTTAAGAAATTTTTATCAAAAATAAAATTTATTTTTATAACTTTGCACTCTGATATTAATCAGGTAAATAAAGGACTTCGTGAGATAAGAGAAAGTGGAAGTGGATCAAGATGTCCCTTTTTTTAATAATTTTATAATATTAATTTAATAAATACTTTACAAAAATTAATCTACCACTTATGAAAACTTGTCCTACTTTGATTAGAGAAAACGCTATTAAAAGACTCAAAGGAAATGAACCTTGTGAAAAATCAAAACCAGTAGTAGATAAGTTTTTTTGGTACTTAGATTGTTATTGTGCTGAGTTGAAACACACAGAATGTGATGTTCTTTTAAACGATGAACATTATGCTTCTGTTTGGAGTCTTTTTTCAAATATTGTCTTAAAAGAAAAGGTTGATTAATCTTCTCCTTTTAATAAATCTTCTTTTACCTTTTTGAATACTTCATCGTAGTTAAATTTGACTATGATAGATTTTGTTCCTACATACTTTTTTAACTTGGTAATTTGCCAATCTTCTTTTATATTTTCAAAATCTGATTCTTTTAACTCTCTAAATTCGGCTTTGTATCCGAATTTTCCATAATTCCAATATCCTGTGTTATTAAATGTGCCTAAAATCGAATCAATAATATTATCAAGTTGGCCAGAGTTTGTATTATAAACACCTTTGGTTACGGAATTCCAATCAAATACATAAATTGCCACTCCACCTTTTATAGAACCTAAAGTTCCATTAAAAAATGATTCTCTGAATTTTTTGGTAAAAAACTTATTACTTGAAGAGAGTCTTCTAAAAGTGTCCCAAACTTGACCATTTATCTTAGAATTAACCTTGCTATTTAATTCATCATCTAATTTTTTATTAATGAAATCACCAGTAACATCAGAAGAAGCAACAAGCCAAACCGAATATCCACCTTCTTCAATTGTTAAATTATGATAAGCTTTATCAAAATGAGCACAAAAAGAAGCTATTTCTTCGTATATTCTAAGTAATTCTTCAACATCACTATCTAAATAATAATGATTAGTTCTACTCGAATATCCACCAGTTGAAACTTCTTTATGTATTTTATTAGATTCTTTTTTCTTAAATAGTTTAATTTCATAGATAGCATTCTTAGCCAATTCTATATTAGATTTATATTCTCTATTATAATAATCACTGCTATATCCACCTTTTACTTCTCTACCTTTTTCATCTGCTAAATATCTTTTTTGAGATTTTTCATCTATCTCAAATCCAATATCAGTTAAATAAAGAAGTGACTCATAAATATCATTCCAAGAATACTCAAATCCTTCAGGAACTTCAGCGTTCTCATCATCTTCTACATCTTCAAATATTTTAAATCCTTTTATATGTTTCATTTTGTAAATTTCTTATTTATTCTGTTTTATAGTTACCACCTCTTCGTTTTCTTTTACAATATTGCTTTTGAGAAAAGCCTTTGGGGTTACTACAATTGATCTTCTTTTTATATTTAACTGACCAACGTCGTTTTCCACCAGCACGAGGTTTGTTATATCCTTCATTGAAACTTTCCCAGTCTAAAATATTTATCATAAAGTATATATTAATTATATTTTTTATTTATCTTTACCTAAAATTTATATTTATGTCATATTTAAAACTCGTATTTAATTTTATTAAATATTTGATTATCGAAAATCCAATAAAATTATTAATGGTGATAGCTGCAATTGTAGCTTTCAATTACGCTGGAACAATACCGGGAGGTTATGAATACTATGATATAGTTTCTCAATCAAAAGATGGAAATACCAATATTTATGTTATACGTTCGCATGAACAAAATAGTGAGAACCCTTATGATGTTTATTCGTCTAATAAACCAGAAAAAATTGAAAATAATCAACTAAAATTCTGGGATTATCATGATGGTAATATTCTTATTTGGGCCGTTTTTGGCATTCTAAGTCTATTAATTACAATCTTCACAATTATAGGATTAGCAAATGACAACGATGATATTGGTTGGGATATAGAAGATTGTTATACACTATCAATTTCAACTTTAATTTATTGTGAGTTAGAAGGAGATACTTATTATTATATGATTATGGGTAGATTAATTGAAATGAGAAAAGACCAAATGAGATACTCTTCAAATTTAGCAAGAGAAATGAGAATTTTTAATATGTCTGATGTATATAGACTTCCAAAATTTTCTACAAAAACTCAAAAAAGAAACAACAATTTAGATAAATTAGGTATAAATTAATAATTATGGCATCAAAAAAATCATCTTCATCAGGTATTGGATTAACAGGAGTGTTATTCGTGGTATTTTTAGTTCTCAAATTAACAGGAAACATTGATTGGTCTTGGTGGTGGGTTACTTCACCTCTTTGGATACCAATAGCTCTTTTAGGTTCAATTTTTATAGTAGCGGTATTTATAATAATCCTACTACTAATTTTTGGATTTAATATCGATGATTTAAAGAATAAGTTTGAAAGATTTAGAAAATAAAAAAACCAGTCTCAATGACTGGTTTTTTTATTATATATTGTCCCAAAATTCCTTTGGTAAATAAACATTTGAAAGTTCGGATGCTTCTTTGAATAATTGAGCTATCTCTTTATCACCATATCTAGAATAACCTGTTCCTATTTTTGTGACAAAAAATTTGATGTCTTTATTTTGTTTTGCATAATCTATAAATTTATCTACATATGTCTTAATTTCTTCAATAGGTAAAGGTTGTCTATTACTTTGAGTTGGAATAGCGTATGATTTTTCACTTCTACTTAATCCTTCAATTTGACCATTGTCTGACCATCCTTTGTCGATTGCAAATCTAGCAGCTCCCTTTGTGTGAATTCCTTGTAAGTTACTTCCGAATACAAAAATTTCTTTTTGAACTTCGTTAGGATTTGGACCTAACTCAGTGATATTATCGGGTGTGATTCTATACTCTTTTGGTGTTTCTTTATCCATCCAAGGTGAGTTTTCCCATTCATCTTTTTTTAATTCAGGAACAAACTCCTCATAAATTTTTAGATATTTCATGTCTTATCTTTAATTTTTATTATATATTAAAATAAAAAATTCTTTTTTTAATATATTAAAATAAAAAATTCTTTTTTTAATATATATCAATATGAAATATTTAAGCAGTTGGATGCTTTTTGAAAGTAGAAATCCAAATGATATAAGAAAATTTAACAAAAAAGAAAAACTAACTGTTTATCACAGGACTGAAGATGAAATAGTATCAAAAGTAGGTCGAGATGGATTTAGATCTGGTGGTGGAAACGCTTGGGGTGACGGTATTTACGCATGTTATGATTTAATTTCAACAACTAAAAAAAATCCTTACAACGAAGGCCAAGACAGAGTAAATACATATGGTCCAGTAATCATAGAAAGTGAAGTTGTTTCCTTAAAAGACTATTTGATATTTGACTATGATGCTGCAAAACAATATTACGGAAAAGACTATGATCTTATCACACAAATTAAAAATTTGGTCCCAAAAGAAGTATTTGAATCAAATAAAGAATCGATAGAAAGTGCTCACAATATTTGTTTATCACATAGAGATAAACCTTTAGGAGAAAGCAAATACACTACATCAGCTGTTGGAATAATATATTATATAGCTCCTATAATGGATCACGTTAGAGGTATTGTTTTTACAGGAGCATGGGATGGTAAAGTTTTACTAAGTTATGACAGAGAAAATTTAATTCCCGTAAGATACTCAAAAGATAATGGTAAAAACTGGAAAAAAATAACAGAAAAAGGAGCATATAAAGCAGCTAAAGAAAACTTTTTGAAACTTATTTCAGATGAATCAGACATTGAGAAAATAAAAGCAAAAATAAAAGATAGAATTAATAATACAATTACAACAAGATTTGGACCTACTAAAAATCTTAAAAACTTAAATTTTAATGAATTAAAATCTATTAGATCTGATTTTTCTTACATCTATCAAGATTCTGCGAATAACAGAGTGGTATATCCTGAACAAAGTAAAAAATATGAAGATTATAAAAAGACACTAGATATTATTAGAAAAGAAATTGATGATGTTTTTCTTCCAGCTTTTGACGTGGTAAAAAAAGAAGTTTTAAATTTTATTGACAGTATTAATTGGTCAGATGATATATCTGAAATAATTAAGTCTGTCAATAATAATCTAGATTTTGCGAATTTGTATAAAGATTTTGAAAATGACTCGTCTGTAATAGAAAAGTTGAATGAAATCAGGAAAAAAATTATTTTTAATTTCATTGAAAATATAAATTGGTCAGATGATATAATTGAAATATTTATATCTATTAACAATAATTTAAATTTTGCAACTTTATATAAAGACTTCAACAATGATTCATCTGTAATAAAAAAATTAGATGAAACAAAGAAAAAAATAACAGAAATTTATTTAAAAGAATACAAAAAAAATCTTTTAAATATATTAAAAGAAGAGGCTTTCTTTGTTAAATTTATTGAGTTTTCAAAAAAATATAAATATGTTCCATCGACACTTAATGACCGAATTTTTGATAATACTTATTTAAGTATGAATAATTTTTTTGATAGTGTAGTTAATCAAATAAAAGAAGTTATTAAAACAGATGAGATTGGTGAGATAACTACGAATTTTACTGATAATTTAGAAAAAAAAGTTGCCTACTTTCTCAACAATCACGAAAATAGATACGAAGTAAAAGAAATAGCTATTCAAAAACCTAATGATGAAGTTTATAAGGACTTAGACTTTCAGAAGTTTTCTAAAGATTACAAATACTTGTATATCTATCAAGCAGTGAGTATTGCAAATTATGATTTTGATAGAATTTTAGAACAAATCAAATCTGGAATTATAACCGTTAGAGAAAATTTAGCTAAAGATTTTAAAATCGATGAGTATATCGAAGAGTTGAAATTATCATTGCAACAAATTTCATCTTCTCAAAAAACAAAATTTGACAAATTAAATAGTAATGTCGAAGGAATGATAAATAAATGTAAAAATTATCAAGAATTATATGAGGGTAATTTAACAAAAACTTATAGTGATATTTGGAATGGCATTAGTAATGCCGACGAATACTATTGTAATTTTCCAAATTTTATTTTCTTTATCTCAGCAATTGAAGATAGAAGTATTTTAGACCGACTTACAAAAGAAGGATTTTTAACAGAAAAAACATCTAAAATTCTGAAAATGTTATTTCTTCAACCAGTTTCAAAAACTAATTACGATACAAAAAAAGAAACTTTCTCAGAATTAACTGATTACCAGAAATCACAGTCTAATAAAGAATATCAATTAGAGTTTAATAATCCGGAATTTGCTCCTCTTTTTAAGGCTATTTTACCTAATGAGAAAAATTTTAGATGTTTTAAGAAATTGAAATTAGAGGGTAAAGATGTTTCAAATTGGACAAATTGGATAAAAATCTACTTATTAAGTTATGTTATGTCATTTGGTAGCACAAGTTCTATCTATATTCGATTTAATTCCGACGAATTAAGAGAAAAATATTCTTTAGATGAAGTTTTGAATCAACTTATAAATCTAAATTTAAATATTTTCTCTAAAAAGTTTTTCGAAAGTGAGGAGTTAAAGATGGTAACATACGGAGGTGAAATTGATTACAATATAAAAACAATTTTAAACACATTCACATTTCGTATTAACAAAGATGATCAGAATACTATTAATAAAAATTTTCAATATTTAGATAAAATTAAAGATAAGATTGAAAAGGAATTGTATTATCGTATAATTTTTTCACTTACTCAAGTTCTAAAAGATGGTGAAAATTTTGATAAATTAATTAACTTAATTGATACCAAATCCGAGGAATTTTTTACTATACTTAATAAACAAAAACAAAAAGATGGATATGACGAATTGTTAAAAATTTTCCTACAAAAAAATATAATTAGTTTATCAGATTGTTTAAAAAATAATTTAGATGCCTCTAGTACAGTCGAAAAATTTGCAAATTATAAATTGAGGAAAATCATCGAAGAAAATAATTTAGAAAAAATAAAATCATTTTTAGACTTTTTAAAACAAAATAAGATTTCAGTACTTTTTAAGAATAGCAAAGAATTGAGTTCTTATGGACCATTTCCGTTTGAAAAAATAGATATTAAATTACTACCAATAGAAGTAATTGAAAAAATGATAGAAAACGAACAAATAGAATTTCGGCAGATATCAGAAGATATCGGAAAAAATGAAGAGCTTGTAAGAAAATTAATGAAATTTATCAATAAAGAAGGATTTGAAAGACTATTAAATTGTGTAGAAGATCCAAAATTAAAAGAAGAAATTATGATAAAAAGATTAGAAATTTCAAATAATTTTTCGATCAATTTTAACACTTTTAAAGAATTTGGACCAAAAAGAGTAAATTTAGAAAAGCTAATCAAAGATTTTAACGAAACCTGTTCAGATTCAGATGAAGACTATTTTTTTGAAATATTACTTATATTATTATCGACAGACAAAAAAGATGAAATTTTAAGGAAAATTGATAAAAATGCCTTCAATTATTTTTTAGAAGATTTTTCACCGGAAGAGGATGATTTTAAAAAATGGGGTAATGAAAAATTTATAGAAGGCATAAAAAGTGATGTTCCTGCTTTGTCGGAATTTATCACTACAAAAAACATGGTAGATGCTATCAACATAATGAAAAAATATGTACCAGATCCTGTAAAAATCAAATGCCAAAGGATTATTGATATGATTACATACACATCAGAAAGAAGGATATTGAGTTATAAGTCCTTTATAAGAATTTAGAGTTTTCCCATTCATCTTTTTTTAATTCAGGAACAAACTCCTCATAAATTTTTAGATATTTCATGTTTTATCTTTAATTTTTCTTATATATTAATTTTTAATATATAAGAAATGAAATTAGATAGGTATGAAGAATTCTCAAATAATAGAATCTTAAAAGAAGAATTTATTGGAAGAGTTTGGAGATCAGTTACTGGCGAAAATAAAGAAAGAATTGATGATATATCATCTATTTGTAATGATATATCTAGTTTATATTATAGTATAGTGGTTAATGATGTGCATAGTCAGTATTCATCTGTAAAAGAAATCGATTTTGACTTAAAAGATCCTGAGTTTTCAAAACTATACAATCAGACAGTTGAAAAAGTATTAAAAAGATATACAAGTATTAAATCAGAAGGATATGAAGAGTGTCTAAATTTTATAGAAAATTTATTAAGTATATTAAAACAAGGTAAGGATGGTAAAGAAATAAGTATGACGGCAGGAACTAAAGTATCTGATAAAATGAGTTTTGTAAAATCTTTAGATAAAGTTGATTATGACTATTTCAGAGATACTTTAAAGGAAATTTATAATAATCTTAATTCTGATAAAAATATTGTAATATCAACAGCTTTTTTAAAAAATTACGAGAATATTATTGAGCAAAAAATAAAACTAGCTGATGAAGTAAAAAATATCAAAGATATAATCGAATCTAAAGAGTTATTTTATTATTACTGCAGTGTAACTATAGGAGATAATGTAGCTCTTTTCGTAAAATCATTAGTACTAAAACTAAATAAAGATAAAGAAGGAAATCCTACGAAAATTTGTGACTCTAGGATGACTCAATATAATAGTTACAACATAGGGAGTATTCATACATATTCATATGATGATGAATATGGAATCGATTATATGGAAAAGATAGGTACAGATATTTTAGAAAAAAAAGTCTCAGAATTGGATAATTATAAAAAATTGATGTCTGAGATTAATGAATTGAAACCTATTTTAGATGAGTTTTATAAAAAAGTAGAATTTTTAGAAGCTAGAATTAGTAGTATTGATTTAATAAAAAATCTACCAGACTATATAAGTAATATAGATATTGATTGGGGAGACGGATCGATTATTAAACGTACAGACTCAGAATATTTCAAAAAACTAACTGATTTAAGAAACCAACTTAAACAAAAAATAAAAGAATACAATCTGTATAATCCGAATTATTCTCATGGCCCCTCTTATCCCGAAGCAAACATATTAGATCTAAAAGGAACTTATATTGGTCATAAAGAATTATTTTGGATATATTTAAAAGATGGAGTCATAACTTTTGAGCCAAAAAATAAAATAGAAGCACTTGAGAAGTTTTCTAAAGATTACTCCTCAAAAAAAGTAAAGGACATACTTTCAGAAAAAGGAGAAAAATTTGGTGAAATTCCAATTTTAAAAGTTGAAGAATCCGATAGTCCAGATACTTGGTACAAAGAAGGAAAGCAAAAATGTGGAAATATTCTTTATCACGGTTCTATACATTATAATTTAGACGAGCCAGGTGAAATAGAAAAATTGATTTTAAAAAGACACCCTTATGAAATGGGATATTCAGGCCTTGGAGTTTATTGCACAACTTATCCATCAGCTGCTTGTCAATATACAATGCTAAGAGGTGGTAGAGGATCGGTTGTTGGAAGGACTTTACCAGAATCGATAAGAAATGCTTTTTTTGTGCCAAAATCTAATTATTTTCCTTGTGTTTATAAATTTACTATCAAACCAGGTAGTAAATTTGAATTCAAATCAGATACAACAATGGATAGTGATGAATTCTATCACTACAAAAGTATTGGCCTTCAAGGTATTCACTCTGGTTGGAATAAAGTTAGTGGTGGAGAAACACAAGAAACTTGTATAGTTGATGCAGAGTGTATAATAAAAATAGAAAAATTAAAACCATCTGAAATATTCGATATCAGTAATGATTTATGGACAAGAGGTTCTTCTCAATTAGATAAAAGTGAATTCTTATCTTGGTATAAAGGAATGATAGATAAAAGAAAAGAAGCTCAGAATTAATTATCTTGGAAAATCCTTACCTCGAGAAACAACATTAACTTCCCAATCTTTAGGTTGAAATATCTCTTTAGTAAGTCTAATCGCCTTATCATAATCAAATGGCTTGCAAGAAAAAATGTCTATAAAACAATATCCTTTTTCTTCAAAAGAATGAACAGAAATATGAGATTCTGCAATAATAACTATTCCGGTAATTCCTTTATCTTCAGGAACTAAACCCTCATAAGGAAAAACATATGGTTGTGTAATTGGAGTCATTTGGATTAACTCAGGTATATTTTTTAAATAATCAAAGTGTAATTGATAATTAGATAATATATCTTTAGGACAACCTTTTAAGTCAAGGGTGATGTGAGGTCCAAATGCGTCTTCCATCGTTCATAAATTTTATTTTTTTAATAAGAATTATATAGTAAAAAAATTTGGTCCTTTCAATGAAAATACTTAATTTTGTTACAAGGTATTTAAGTTATACCGAAACCCAAATTAACAAATATCCTGTAATAAACCAAGACGGCAATCTTAGGTAAATAACAGGCTAACTTTTGCCGAGGTTAGGGGATAATAAATCTGTTGGTCCCGCAGTAGATGTCAGTATCAGTCATACCGATACGGTCGAACTAAAAGGTGTATGACAGGTGGATGAAATGTGAATTCTGAAACCATTTTTGAAACCGATTAGTGTTTGATTCACACAGACACAATCGGTTTTTTTAATGCTTTAAGTTATTATTTAATGTGAAACTCACATTTAAATTTACATTACTACTTCCTCTTCTAACAAAATTGACAGACAACCATTGAATTGAGAATTCACCACTCTGATATTCTAAATTGTTAATTAATTTAGATGCGACTTCTTCAACTAAATCAAATAGATTCTGTTCATTTTTGTCTAATGATTTACCTCTTGCTCTTAGAGTGGAAATATAAGTTGATGTAATACCACTTTCATCAAACTTGCAATTAACAGTAATATTTCCATCCCAGAATTGAGATACATTTTTGTGTAAAGAAAGTCTTAATTCCTCTTGACTGAAATACCCGGTCTCTTCATCATCTAAATCAACAGAATGCTTTTGTATATCATATTCCATAAAGTCTAATTCAAAGTCCAAATCATATAATTCAATAAGACAATCATTAATCATATTTAAAGTTTCAGGATCATAAGCTGGATCACGAGGTCTTATCACCATTTCGGATTCTTTAATCTCTTCAACTTTAGTAACACCTTTAGCTGGTTCTAAATCTCTCATATCTGTTACTTTAGTTGGGTCTCCTTTTTTACGTTTTTGTTTTTTTAAATAAAAAGATATATCACCGGAACCAGAAATAGAACCAACACCAGCTAAATTACCCACAATCGCATTTGTGACATCACCAGAACCGGCTGTTCCTGAACCACTAGCATTTTCTTGAAAGTTTTTATATCTTTTTAGGAATTTCATAATATATTATATATTAAATAAGTCATGAATAAAATTGATTTACACGGAATAAGACACTTAGACGTTCAAAGAACTTTAGATAGTTTCTTTTGGGAACAAATGCAAAAAAAATCTAAATCAGTAGAAATTGTAACTGGGATAAGCCATAAAATGAAAGAAATTGTTTATGAAACTTGTAAAGATTATGGTTTTAAGATAGTTGAATTAGATTTCAATCCGGGTATTTTAATAGTCAATTTATAAATATTTGAGAGGATATTGACCAACTTTAGGAGAAGAGTATCCAAGATATCCACCGGTTTTTTCTAAATCTAACTCTTTTACTAAATTTTTAGCAAATTCAATAGGGTGTTTTCCGGTATTAAGATACATCTCTATCTCATCTATTTTACTTTGAATAATTTTGTTTAAATCAGTTGGTGATATATCATATTTAGAAATAAAACTAACTATTTCACTAATATATTCTTCTATACTATAGTTAGATTCAAATAGTTTGTAACTCTTAATAAACTTCATTAAAGTATATATTAATTTAGTTTTATGATTTTAATATATAAGAAAATTTAAATTTTTTATGATTAAAAGATACTTAGATTTCATCAATGAGTCTTTAGAATTTTTATTAGAATCAAATGTTGTTTATTCTAATAACTTTAAAAAAGTAATGAGTAAAATCGAACACCCACTTTCAAAAGCAATTTTAGATATTGAAAACCAAGACCATCCAGTTAGAAATAACTATTTAGATGTCAATTTAAAAGAAAATGATAAATTAGGATTTATACCTGATAGAAAAGCCCAAGAAATTTTAGGTGATACCAAAGTCTATGTTAATTTCGTCGGATCAGGTGGTGGTTGGTTAAGAAATAAAGAAGTTAATCAAGGTATATTTGATAAACTTGGATATACTTATGAAGAAGGAACTGAACCTTACCAAGCGCCTTCTGTAGAAGTTGGAGAAATTATTGCAGAAACTATATCCGAAACTTCTGGAAAAAAATGGGTTTTTGTTAAGTTTCGAAATGGACAAGGTGTTTATAACGCAGAAAAGTTAAGAATTGTTGATAATAAAGAAAAAGCTCTTTGGTCTAAAGGAAGACAAGAAATATTTGTTGGTCGTGGAATCAGAGCTCTTTTGACATCAGTTGGAATTAAATTCTTAGATAAAGATTTAGAAGAATTTGTTAATCTTTATAAAGCAACGGTTGATAAAATGAATGACCGTTTTCAATATTTTCAATCAGTTAAAGAACAGGAAATTGGACATTGGTATAATTACAGAAACTATAAAGAAAGAAGTGGTAGTTTAGGGTCATCTTGCATGTCAAATGTTAATCCTGATTACTTTGATATTTATATGTCAAATCCTGATGTTTGTGAATTGGTTATCTTAAAATCAGAAGATGATGATAGTTTAATTGTAGGTAGAGCTCTTCTTTGGACTCTAAGTGATGGTAAGAAATTTATGGATAGAATCTACACAATCAAAGATTCTGATGTTCAATTATTTAGAGACTGGGCAAAAGAAAATGGTTGGTATACTAAACAATATAATAGTTCATCAGATTCAGGTAGAGCTAATGCACCTGACGGAACACAAGTAGATTTAGGAAAAATTACTGTGGATATAAAACCAGGAATGTATGAAGCTTATCCTTACTTAGATACTCTTAAATATTTCAGACCAGGAGAAGGAACACTATCTAATGTAAGAACTGGTAGAGGTGATGAATATACACTCGAAGATACATCAGGTGAGCTTTACCGTTGTGAATACTGTGGTGGATCCGGAAATCAAACTTGTGGAAACTGTGATGGTGATGGATGGTTTGACTGTAACAGATGTAGTGGAAGTGGAGAAAGATCATGTGGAGAATGTAGTGGAAGTGGTAAAGTTGAAGGAGAAGAAGGAGAAGAGGAATGTCCAGAGTGTGGCGGTTCCGGAAACAATGAATGTTCATCATGTGATGGTTCCGGAAGAGAAGATTGTGACGACTGCAACGGTAGAGGAGAACACTCTTGTTATGAATGTCAATAATATATGAAAAGAATAATAACTGATTTTAAATTGTTTGAGAAAAAAGAATCTCAAAAAGAGTTTGAACCTTCTAAAGAAGTCCAAAAAGAAGTTGACTATTTTAAAAAGAAATGGGGAATAGAACTAGATCCACATTTTACAATTAGAGAAATAAATATTATTTCAGAAGGATTGGAATACTATAATACGAAATTCATAAAAAATAGAATTGATAAAATTATAAGAAAAGACTTAGGTGGAGTACATGGTCGTTGGAAAGATACTGAAAAGAAAAAATGGATGACACTGAATCCAAGAATTTTTGAATTTAAAAGAAGATGGAAAGACGAAGATACAAATATTCCTTACGCTCTTTTCACAATCGTTCATGAAATTGCACACTGTATAGACCACATTGAGAAGGTTTCTTTTTCTAAGAAATGGCAAGCAATATCTGGTTGGAAAAAATGTGATATCAATGATAAAATTCCGGACGGATATAAAAGATATATTGAAAAAAGACCGGGTAGAAAATTAGCGGGTCACAAAAAATCAGGTTGGGTTTATAAAGAAGATGCTGACTTTTGTAGAAAATACACATCTCGTAATCCAAGAGAAGATTTTGCAGATTGTTTAGCCTTTGTAATATTAGGTTTTCCAGACAAACTTAAAGGTGAAGGCGGTCAAAAAAAGATGGAAATCATCAAAGATTTACTTAAAAAAGTCGATTAATTTAGAAAATTTATAGGTTTTATACTTTATATATAACTTAAAAATAAATTTAAGATATGTTACTAAAAGTAGGAAGTAAAGGAGATGATGTTAAAAAACTCCAAGAAAAATTAGGACTTACAGCTGATGGGTCATTTGGTCCAAACACTGAGAAAAAAGTAAAAGAATGGCAAACAGCAAACGGTTTAACCGCTGATGGATTAGTTGGTGATGGAACTTGGGCTAAAATGTTTGGAACTTCTTCACCATCGGTAACACCTACACCTTCTACACCAACCGCAACTTCAGCCGGATCAATTGATTTATCAAAATTAAAGGGACATGTTCCGGATGCGGTTATTAATCAAATACCTTCAATTGTAGAAAAATTCAATTGTAATACACCATTGAGATTATCTCACTTCTTGGCTCAATGTGGTCACGAAAGTGGAAACTTCAAAGCTGTTTCTGAAAATTTAAACTATTCAGCTAAAGGTCTTTTAGGGACTTTTGGAAAATACTTTAATGCTACAACAGCTGCACAGTATGAAAGGAAACCTGAAATGATTGCTTCAAGAGTCTATGGAGGTAGAATGGGTAATGGAGATGAAGCTTCTAAAGAAGGTTTTAAATTCAGAGGTAGAGGATATATCCAACTTACTGGTAAATCAAACTATACAAAATTCACTCAATTTATCGGAGAAGATTGTATTGCAAATCCTGATTTAGTTGCTACTAAATATCCACTTGCTTCAGCTGCTTTCTTCTTTGATTCAAATAAACTTTGGTCTATTTGTGACAAAGGCGCAACTGACGCTGATGTTACTGCGGTTACAAAAAGAGTTAATGGTGGAACTATTGGATTAGCTGATAGAATTAAACACTTTAAGGAATTTTATTCTTTACTAAAATAAAAATATCTATATGAAAAATTTAAAATATGTGAAATTATTTGAAAGCTTTAATCAATCTATTATTGATAAACTTAAATCAGGTGAGACTTTTATCACAAGCGATGCATCAGATGTTGCACCATTGATGATTAAAATACAATTAGATAGCTCTGGAAATCATGAAGGAACTTCTGATATTCCAGAGTTGAAGGGTCTGAAGTTTCATTATGAGTTTTCTCATGATAATGACGGAAATAGCACATATATGTTGAAAAGAAAATAAAAAAAACCCACTCATTTGAGTGGGTTTTTTTTATTCAAATATCTCTTCTAACTTAACTTCCCTCACGATCATTTTATATATTTCAGGACAAGTCCCATCTAACAATCTAAGTATTTCTTTCTTTTTGAAGAAACCTTTATAAACTGTTTTTTTATTTTCTATAAAGTCACCATACTCTGCAATTAAAGTGACAAATAAATTTGGTTGAATTCTTAATATACATTTGTAAAGAATACCACCTGTCTCATCATCATAAACACTTAAAATAAAAGATTGTTCCATCTCAGGACCAGCATTTGACAAACCTGATTCAAATCCTAATTTACTAAACCAATCAATTACCATTTTATGTTTTGACCAACGACAAGACATTTTAGTTTCGGTGTCATAATAGGGAAACCTACTTGGCATCAATTCAAATTCCTTTTCATCGGAAATATAATACTCATCTAATAAAATATCATCTAAATCTATATCTCTGGCTTCTTGTTTCGAATAAGATACCTTTCTTCTAGCTGTATTTGTTAAGTGTTTATCAAAAATAAATCTTGTTTTTCCATCTTGGCACAATCTTTCACATTCATCTATTAAAGATTTTGGAACTTCTGATTTAACAGATTCTACATTTAATTCTTCTGTAAAAACATCTGGTTTTTCATCTTCATCTATGACTGAGATTGTTCCATCCGAGTTTTGTATTACTTTCATAACTTATTATATCCAGAATTTTATATATAGTTTCATGAAACATTTATCAACATTTAAACTATTTGAGAGATTAGATAACTCAACTTTAGTTACAATAGACCAATTACTCGAAAGAATTGGAATTCCAAACCATATGAGACCTCAAATTGTTAGTTGGTGGAATCAAAACAGAAGTGAAATTAGAATACATCTTTTCCCTTTCAATTCACCTCAACCAATTGCTGGTGTCTTTTTAGGAGAGAATGTGATAGCACTTAATGAAAGACTTCCAATGCCTCCACATGTTAAGTTATTTTTAGCTCTTCACGAGTCAAGACATTGTGACCAGCATAGAGAAGGTGGATTTATGGAAGGATACTATGATACAGTTGTAAATGGTGATAGAGAAGCTTTCTTACAAGCTTATAGAGATTTAGAAAGAGATGCTAATGACTTTGCTATCTCTTCAATGAGATCTTGTGGATTTGAAAGAGAGATGAATTTTGAGGAAATGAGACTTAGAGGAAATGAAAGAGCTGGTGATATGGTTTATCAAATGATGTCTGGTGACATTCAGAGAATGAATCCAATTGATTTCTTTGACTTACTTAAAAAACAAATCGGAGTGTGAAACATTTACAAACATATAAATTATTTGAATCATCTGATATAGAACAGGTAATAAAAGATATTTTACTTCCTATAAGTGATGGTAATTTTCAGTATGAAATAAGTGTTACTGAAGATGATGATAATTCTCACTTAATTATAAGAGTTGTTTCATGGACTGATGAACCTCTACTGATAACGGATGAGATTAAAGAAGAATTTATAAGTATGAAAGATTATTTAGAATCCGAAGGTTATAGTTCCATTCTGGTAAAATACTGGCGACCTAACTCTGTCTCTAGTTCAGAACGATTTGATTATTTTATAAATAATGTTGAAGGTCATCTATCAAATCTACTATTTGTTGCTAAAAAAATATGAAACATATGAAGCACTTACAAACATATACTCTCTTCGAGAGAGTCTCTAAAGAGACTAAATTATTTGAATCAGTAAGCGATGATGCTTATGATAAGTGGCTTAAAGCTAAAACAGAGTATGATGCCAAAATTTCTGAATTAAAGTCAGAGTATTTAGAAGGAGTTAAACAATGTATGTTTGATTTAACTGATAATTTTGATCATACCTCAAAAGTCATACTAGCAGATAATTTCAGACCAAACTCTGGGGGTGACTTAGTTGCAAAATTCAAATTCAAAGTTACTAAAGATAGAATTGATGAATTCTTTGATACATTAGAAGAATTAGAAGAAACGGTTAAATCATATATTTCTCAATATAGAAGGATTCAAGTGAGCGAGATTTCTTTTAGAGGAGGTAGAGAAGGACTTGAAGGTATAGAAGGAAATGAAGTTGGAAGATTACATCATCAAAATCCATATTCTCTAAAAGATATCAGAAAAAAAGTGAAAAAAGAGATAGAGGGCTATGAAAGTTATAAATTAAACTTAGCTGGAATTGTTATATCAGTTGAAATATGAAACACTTACAAACATATAAACTATTTGAGTCAATTGAAACTGAAATCAATTTTGATAAAGTGGTTGAAGTCCTTTCAACTGAGTGCTCGGAATTTTTAGATCTATTAGAAAAGTTGAATATTGAAGAAGGTAAAATAAATTACACTAACGGTTATGGTAATTCCACAACACAATGTCTTTATAGAGGTCATAAATTATGGGATGATGGGAACATAGTTAAAGGATTTTGGAAAATAAAACCATTTGAAAATAGACTTTCAAGAGATACTAAATCAGATATAAGCAAATTACTAGATGAAGGATTCGAAAAGAATTTTGGAATTCCACTAAGAAGTAAAGGAGTTTTTGCAAGTAAAGATTGGTCAATTGCCTCAGATTATGGAAGACATAGAAACGAAGCTTTTTTATTTTTTCCTAAGAACGGATTTAGATACTTTTGGAATCCAGAAGTTGATGATCTTTTCACTCTTTTAAGAGATGAGATAAGTTGGTATGAAAAGGATCCTTTCTTTTGGAATTCATCTGAAAAAAGAGAATTTCAACAAATAATAGATGGATATCAAGAAGGTGGAATTCAATATGTTAAGTATCAAGAAATCACCTTTATCTGTGATGAATATTACTTACTTGACTTAGATTACTACTACAAATTCTTAAATTATTTCATTAAATAAAACAAAATTCATAACTTTACATAAAAATTAAATGGTAAAGTTATTTTCTTATGGAACTCTTATAGATAAAGAAGTCCAATTGCGTGAATTTGGTCAAGAATTTTTAGTCGAACCACATCTTGTTGCAGTTAAAGACTTTTCAATTGAAAAGATTGAAATAGAGGGTGATTTTTACTATTGTGCAGTTGAAAAAAAGGAATCAATTATTTTAGGTCAAATCGTCTATATTCCAGAAAATTTGATGGAATTAGTTGATGAATATGAAGGAGAAGACTATAAAAAGGTCAATATTACAACACTTTCTGATGTTGAATGTTTAATGTATGTTAAAAGATGAGCACCTTCGGGAAAAAATACTTAAATTACTGGCCTTATCGGTTTAATTCTGAACAAAACACAATTCCGTTGGATTGTTTGCGTTGGAATAGAACTGATAAGGATTTTCAATTAGAATTACTTAAAAAATGGTATCCAATTGGAATGCGTGGAAAATCTATTTTGATAGGGAATACCACAGGTGGTAATTTAATTGAAATTACCGGATACATCGAACATATTTGGGGATGGAATTTAGATGTTGATTATGTTGGTAGCAACTATAGAAAAGATGTTCATCCAATTAAGTTTATTCCAGAAGAAGAAGATAGACTTAGAATTTTAAGAGAACTTAGATTGGATAATCTATTAGACTAATCCATCTAAGTTATTTCTACGTCTATAAATCTTTTTTGATTTTTCCTTTTCTTCTTCGACAAATTTTTCATCATAATACATATAGTTACCATAATAAAGTAAAGTCCCATCTTCTTTATTTTGATTTATACAATCGTCACAAATTGCAATAATAAACTGATCACCATCGTATTTTGAGCCATAACCAGCATCAATTATATGAAT
>Ga0315902_10003579_pt1 | contig 23101 bp, 20 predicted proteins | sample LakEriMetagenome_9_FD_203523 | JGI IMG/M metagenome (GOLD analysis project Ga0315902, IMG submission 203523) | Freshwater fungal communities from buoy surface, Lake Erie, Ohio, United States - Buoy 12 MA117 | ecosystem: Environmental > Aquatic > Freshwater > Lake > Lake biofilm | place: USA... | reverse complement strand
GATCCCATTGCCGGTCCATAACGTGCTTCCATTTTAAATTGCACATTGTCTGCATTCAACAACAAATCCCCCAACAACACATTTCCGGAGTACAACTCTTTCATGTCGTTGTAAAGTGATGGAAACATAGTTTGAAAGTACCAAAGGCCCTGTTGGTTTTGAACATTTCTTGAATTATCTAAATAAAAAGTACCTTCCGACTGATGTGTGAGCAATTCCGTGAATCGCTCGTCTTGTTGTTTTAAATTGTATTTATTGATAAGTAGTTCTTCACACAAGTGGCGCAAGAGTTCTTGTTGCATAACCAATTGAACGCTGTCTCTGAGTTCATAGTAGTTTTTCTCTGCCAACTCATCCTCTTCAGGTGACCCAATATCAATGGGCATATCCTCTTCAGGCGGAGGCGGGAGATCCATTTCTGGTGGAGGAGGAGGACCTTCGCCATCCATCTCTGTATCAAAAATCCCTTCTTCTTCCTCAAAATCAAAGTCCCCAGAATAATCTCCTTCCCAAGGACTTGCATTTCCTCGGCTGTACCAGATGGAGTCGGTCATGGCATCTACGCTGCTCATAGTAGGCTCAATACGCACCAACAATCCGAGGTTGTTTTGAACAATCAGGTTATTGAAGTATGAACCGTAAAATTCAATGCCCCTGTATGGACTTGGTATGGGTTCAAAATCATCAAAAACTTGAAAAAGCGCTGTTTTATTTTTTATTCCGAAGGCAAAGCCAGACACTTCATAATCGGTTCCCAGGCCATAAAAAACATGGAGTTTTTCATCAAAGTCAATTCCAGAATCTTTTAGTGTCTTTCCTGAAGTAGAGCCATCGAATAACTCCTGCTGTACCTCTTCCATGAACTCGTATTTCACCATTTCATCCATGGGAATTTTTTGAAGGAGCGTAAAGTTATTGATACTAAAAACCGTAACGGCTTCGTGTGGAATGAGGTCTTCCGAACGTTGCGCAAACGAAAGGGAAGCAATCAGGCAGCAGCCTGAAAAAAAGAACTGTTTCATGGACTATGGATCACCAAATTAACGCGGTGTAAAACAAAGGTATGAAATTAAAGGATGCTAATTCTTAGCCCCACTTAGATATATGGTATTTTCAAGCAAGGAAGGATTTTGAGTAAGAGAATACGCGTTTGTTTTCACCATTACGGCCATCTTGTTTTTAGAAAGAACCGCCGAGCTATTATCAAATCGGTCTACTGTTCGAGCAAAACGAGAAATGCACGTATAGCTTCCTTCTTTGAGTTTTTCTAAATCTTCGGCACTTAATTGTTTCGTTCGGTTTAGGGTAAAATCAGGAACCGAACGAACGAACTTTGAACCGTCCCATGACAGCCATTTATGGTCTAGTTCAGCCAGGTTTTTTTCTTCGGATTCCTGTTTAATGGTTTCGCTCAAAGCTGCTTGCAATTCAGACAAACTTGCAAAATCGCAGGTCAACCGAAAAAAATAATCGGTATAATTTGCCTCGATGGATACATTTGAAATGCCGCTTTTTGAGGAAAGCACTTCCTTGACTCGGTTGACTCGGCTTTTTATTTCGTCCAAGGATGGAACCTTTCGACCGTCAATGGAATCTAATGCGAGAACAGAATTTATTTTTACTTTGCTTTCACTCAGGTTGATGGTGTACTTCAATGTGCCACTTCCATCGGCATTTAGGCTGACATCGTCAATGATTTCTATGCAAGAAGTTAAAAAAAATAGGCCAAGAAAAAGAAAATACAAGGGTGTCTTCATTCGACGAATTTAGTGCTTTCCGCCTTTAACAAAAACAATACCATCTCTTTTTTATTCAACGCGATTTTAACATAGAAGCCGCATTTATTCGCCCGCTCTGTTATCTTTGTGTTTGCAATGAATGAGCAACAGAAAATTTCTACGGACAAAGCGCCCAAACCAGTAGGTCTTTATCCACATGCACGCAAGGTTGGAAACCTTTTATTTTTAAGCGGAGTCGGACCAAGGGTTGCGGGTTCTGATGCCACCGATTCAGGTGTGCCAGGATTGGGTTTAGACAAGAACGGAAATTTTCTTGAGTTCGATTTTGAGGCGCAATGCCGAAGTGTTTTCGACAATGTCAGGGTTATACTCGAGGCAGCTGGCTCAAGCTGGGATAATTTAGTGGACGTGACCGTATTTCTTGTCCATATGAAACGTGATTTTCATGTGTACAATAGGGTTTATGCTGAGTATTTCCACACCAATCAACCATGCAGAACAACTGTGGAAATTAATTCCTTGCCGACACCCATTGCCATTGAGTTAAAATGCATTGCCACCATTGATTAAATTTAACTGATTATGATTGCCTTTATTATTCGCTGTGTTCTTGCCGTTGGTGTTCTTGTAAGCACGATTGCACTTTTCGCCACAGGTCATTGGGGTTGGGGAATTACCTTGATTATTCCTTTGGCGTTGGTGATTCTATCGTTTTTCCGAAATGAAAACATGATTTTAGCATTGAATCAAATGCGACTAGGAAATACAGATAAAGCAAAAACCTTGATCAATAAAATCACGCACCCACACTTGATGCCTCGAAAGCAACACGCGTACGTGATTTTTCTTCAAGCGATGTTGAACACGCAAGAGTTTGGTTTCACCAAAAGCGAGCAATACATTCGAAAGGCGCTCTCACTCGGGCTACGTACTGCGCAAGACAATGCCGTTGCGCGCATGCACCTTGCCGGTATTTGTGCGCAAACGGGAAGAAAACCGGAAGCCGAACGCTTATTAGCAGAGGCCAAACGCATGGACGATTCCGGAATGCTTAAGGAACAAATCACGCTCATGCAGAATCAGATGAAAGCGGCACCTTCCAAAAATCAAATGCGTATGGCGCAAATGATGGGAGGACGTAAAAAAATGCCTCGCATGCGTTAAAATATGGAGGCTTAGTTGAATCTATGCCTCTTCAATTCCTTATATAAGAATGAAAACATTTCCGCGTCTTTATTGTCATTCTTGGGAAAACTACGAGCTTTTGGATGCAGGCTTTGGCAAAAAACTTGAACGCTTTGGCAGTGTCATTACCATTCGTCCGGAGGTGAACGCTTACTTCAAACCCGTATTACCTTTTTCGGAGTGGAAAAAACAAGCCCATTGGGAATTCATTGAATCTAAAGGTGGTAAGGGCAGGTGGCGAAGCATCCAGAATGCACCAACTAACTGGTCAACCGGTTACAATCAATTGTTTTTTGAGTTGGATATTTCCAGTTCCAAGCACGTTGGTTTATTTCCAGAGCAGCGTGTCAACTGGGACTTTATTGCAAAACACCTCGAACCTGAACATCGCTTTTTGAACCTTTTTGCATATACAGGCGCTGCATCTGTTGTGGCGCGACAAACAGGAGCAGATGTATTTCACGTGGATGCAGTGAAACAGCTACTCACAAAAGCCCGTATAAACCAAGAATTGAACGAGTTAGACGGTATTCATTGGGTGCATGAAGATGCGTTGAAATTCATTCAAAAGGAAGTACGGCGTGAAAAATCCTATGATTTTATCCTTATGGATCCTCCCGCATGGGGAACAGGTGCGAAGGGTGAGCGTTGGAAGATAGAAGATCGGATTGATGAATTACTTGGGGCAGCGGCCAAGCTCTTGAGCAGTGAGGGAAGACTCATTGTCAACACCTATTCCCCGGCCCTTCCCATTCAGTTATTGAATGAATTGTTTGAGCTTTATTTTCCCGCAGTTCCTTTTACGGTGGAAGAATTGTGGATGAAGAGTGCAACGGGGAAAGAACTTTACTTTGGAAACGTAGGAAGGGTGTTAAAATCCGATCAGAGGTAACCCACATTATTTCGTACGCGTTGCAATACGTTCCGTGCTACGTTCCGTGCTTTCCCCGCTCCTAGGGCTAAAGCAGCGTCAATCTCTTCTCTGTTTGTCATGAGGTAATCGTAGCGCGACCTTGCTGATTCAAATTTCCTTAATACTAACTCAAACAGGGCTTGTTTGGCATGTCCATACCCGTAATTTCCTGCTCGGTAGTTTCTTTCCATTTCGTCTACCTCTGTAGTGTTCCCTAAAAGTTTGAACAGTGCGAAAACAGTACATTTTTCTGGGTCCTTTGGCTCATGCAACTCCTTGCTATCTGTTACAATCGACATGATTTGTTTGCGCAATTTCTTTTCGGGAAGAAATACATTTATTAGGTTGTCTCTGGATTTACTCATTTTATGTCCGTCAGTGCCCAACACATACATGGTTTCTTCGTTGAGTTTGGCGTTAGGAAGAACGAGTGTTTCACCCATTAAATGGTTGAACCTTGACGCTACGTCGCGCGTCATTTCGATATGCTGCAATTGATCTTTTCCAACGGGTACCACTTCCGCATCGTAAAGCAATATGTCTGCCGCCATGAGCATAGGGTAGGTAAATAGACCCGCATTTACATCTTCGAGTCGATCAGATTTATCCTTAAACGAATGTGCCAGAGTCAGTCGCTGGTAAGGAAAAAAGCAGCTAAGGTACCATGCGAGTTCTGCTGTTTCGGGAACATCAGATTGCCGGTAAAACACCACTTTTTCAGTATCCAGGCCACAAGCGAGCCATGCAGCAGCGGTGCTGTAGGTGTTTTCTAATAACAGTTGGCGGTCTTTGATTTGTGTTAGCGAATGCATGTCGGCAATGAACAAGTAGGATTCCGCGTCTGCTTTGTGGGCCAGGTCTATGGCGGGGATAATTGCCCCCAATAAATTACCTAAGTGAGGGGTTCCTGTACTTTGTACTCCCGTAAGAATTCGTGCCATGCGGTTCGTTTTCGCGAAGTTAATTAAAATGTCTAAGCCCAATAGCTGCAGCTGTCCACGATATTAATAACACTCTTATTGGAAAACACCAAGCTATATTGGCTTTGTTTTTTAGGTGAGTTTGCTATTTCAGGTACATTCATAAAGCGGAAAACTTACAACTTGTCATACGTTGAAACCGTGGTGTCTCCGCTGCTGGTATCCGTTAATATCAGTTCCGAGCTGGTCAGTTTGGTAATGGTGGTTCCACTCATGGTGCCATTGGAGTTCGAGGAAATGACCAAGGTTGAACGGTTGTCTGTAAGGAACCAATTTCCTGAATCGTTGTGAGTTATAATCGTTCCACCGATATCTATTGTCGCTACTTGATAATAGTTACTGTTTTTTTCAAAGGTAATTTCCACTTCGAAGCCCTCGAGGTTATCAGGATTACCATTCGTGGAGCTTTCACTCAATTTCCATGTTCCTTTAATTTTTTGACGAAACGTTTGAAACGTTCCTTTTGGTTGAATGTCTTCTTTGCTACATGAAAGAAGAATGAATACAAAAGAAAGCAGTAACCCTATTGTTCGCATGAGATTAATTGTTCGCATGAGATTAATTTTGAGGTCAAATATATGGAAATTAGTACCACAAGCGCTACCGATTTAAAAACAAACGCTTACCAACCTAACTCCTTAAAAGAATTATTCAAACAAGTGAGGCACAAAACGACTCATGTTATCCGTTATCAATGAATTACTTTCCCTTATTCCGATACCGGCGGATTGGTTTCCGATTACCCAACTACCCACAAGGGGATAATTTCCATTGAAATTTGGCAATGGACACAGTTTTTGATAGACGAACCCTTCTCGGCCATATTCACCGCTTGTTTCAGCGATAATTCCGCTCATCCCTTTTAGGGTGATGTTGGCACCTTCGCGAGAAAGCAGCGGTTTGCGCACATATTCGAATCCTAACTTATGTTTTTGACTTTCGAAAAACGATGGCAGTAGGTTGGGGTGTTCTGGAAACAATTCCCAAAGAATGGGAAGTATCGCCTTGTTTGAAAGCAATGCTTTCCATGCTGGTTCAATCCACTTAGTGTTGTATTCGGTATGCAACATGCCCTCGGCAAATGCGTCCTCATACAGCCATTCGAATGGATAAAGCTTGAAGAGTCCAGTGATTTCCTTTTCTTGTAAGTCAACAAAGCGCTGCGTTTTCGGGTTCCATCCGATGTCTTCCAAGTAAATGAATTCGGCTTTGATCCCTGCTTGTTGAGCTGTGTCTCTTAGGTATTCCGTCGTTGTTAAGTCTTCTAAGTGATCGGCAATGCACGTAAAATGACTCACCTCGAGATGTGATAATTCGCCCCATCGTTCTACCAGCTTTTCGTGTATCGAGTTAAACTGGTCTTTGTTAGGGGCGAAATCTTCCAGCCAATACCATTGCACCACCGAGGATTCAAACAGCGATGTTGGGGTGTCGGCATTGAATTCAAGCAGCTTCGGTGTTTCTCCATCGAACGTAAAGTCGAATCGGCCATAAACGGAAGGATCTTGTCGCTGCCATGAACGTTCAATAAGCGGAACAAAGGCAGGATTCAAGGCAAAATCGCGGTATCGTTTGTTGTCAATAATGAATTGTACGGCCTCTAGGCAACGTTCCCAAAGTTCTTCTGTTGCTTCTTCCAGTGTGTCAACCTCTTGTTCGTTAAGCAGGTAATGTGCTGATTCGTCCCAATACAAGTCATTCAGCGAATGAAACGTAAAGCCCAACGCTTCTACTTTTTGTTGCCAGCCCGGTCGGGGAGCGCAGGAAATGCGTTGCATCTAAGCTTGATTTTTTAGGAGGAGGCACCAAACGTACGACCACCGAAGCCACCGCGAATAATGGAGCTTTTGGTGCTGTTTTTTCCAAGGTTGGCGTTTTCACTTACCCCATTGGAGTAGAATCCGGAACGCACATATTTACTTCCGCTCATGTATCCGTAGGATTTGAACGCAAAGTAAGCAGGTATAAGACGTCCAGTTCGGCTGGATTCTTCGATTTCCTCTACCTCTGGTGTAACCTCTGAATAAAGTGCTGTCGAGTCGGCGCGCATAAAGACCTGCCTAGCGTTTGGGTTTTGTTCCTTTGTACTGCATGAAGAAATAGAAGCCGCTACTAAGGCGAGGTGAATGTATTTGGATTTCTTCATGGCACTTATTTTACGGTGATGAACAAATCGTAATCTTTGTCAATGGTTACACTTGACCCATCGTCTGCTGTTTGAGTTGTTTTACCCAGACTTGGCAAAGTGTCGGAGTGAACGACTACTTTTTTACCACCTGGCCCATAGACAACATGTGTTGTTTCAAGGACATCCAATGAATCACCCAGGTGCTTTACATTGAGGCTTGATTCAATACAGTCGTTTTTGGAAGACGGAACTGTTTTTTCTTCTCCACAAGAGAATAAAAAGCCTGTTAAGGCTACAGAAAGAAGTAGTTTTTTCATCGGTTTTTAATTTTGAGTATAAATGTAGGAATTATTTGTGTCTCTTTAGCCTTTCAGTTTTAAAATTGAAAATAGATAAAGGGTTGCACCACATTGTCTTTAAATTGGATAATAACTTGAATCACAACCAATACCACCAAAATCCAAGCCCAATAAGGGATGTTCATGGTTTTTTTATAAACGGCTTGTTTGAATGCAGTGGGGGTAAATACAATGATGGAGGAAGCCGCAAGCAGGGCAACAACTTCGGGTCTGGCCAACCAAAAGCCATAGAAATCGGTGAGGGCGGTTTGGGTGAAAATGGATTGCAAGCTTACAAATGCGTTGTCGAACGAGGAAGCACGGAAGAAGATCCAACAAAAACCGACAAAATGGAAAGTGACCAATACACCTAGAACCTTTATCCACGTATTTTTTGATTCTGGGTATCGTTGCAGCCAAAGTTTATGAAGGATCAAAGCTGTTCCATGTGCCGCGCCCCAAAAAACAAAGCGCCAGTCAGCGCCATGCCAAAATCCACCCACTAGCATGGTGATGAGCAGAAAAAGGTACATGTTAAAAACCCCCTTCCGGTTTCCTCCTAAGGGGATGTATATGTAGTCTCGTAACCATAAACTAAGTGAAATGTGCCATTTACGCCAAAAAACCGTTATGTTCTCCGCCCCGTAAGGGTTGTCGAAGTTTTCTTTAAGGCGATAGCCTAGTAAAAGAGCCAATCCAATCGCCATGTCGGAATAGCCTGAAAAGTCAAAATAGATTTGAAAACTGTAGGCATACATTGCTAGCAGGTGTTCTCCTCCGCTGAAACCCTCTGGTGTCATGTGAACGATGTCCACGTATTTGGCAAGGTAGTCGGCGATAAACAGTTTTTTAACTAGACCAATGCAAATGCGGAACATACTTTCTTGGTAAATGCTGCGATTTATGAGCAGGGGAGAGTCAATTTGCGGGATAAAATCTTTGGCTCTTACGATGGGTCCAGCGACGAGGTGAGGAAAGAAGGTCATGTAAAACGTGTAATCCAAGAAGTGTTTGACAGGCGGAATTTCTTTTTTATACACATCCACCACATAGCTGATGGATTGAAACGTGTAAAAAGAGATGCCAATAGGAAGGAACAAGTTTTGAGGACTAAATGCTGTGTGGAAGAAAGCATTGCAGTTTTCAATAAAGAAATTGGTGTATTTAAAATAGAGTAGAAAGGAGCAACTGTAAAGCAACGAAAGAAGAAGGTAGACTTTCTTCTTTCGGCCTTCCGTTTTTGAGATGACCCCTGCAAAATAATAATCACTAATGATCATAAGGGCGAACAGTCCCAGAAAGGGTCCACTGGATTTCCAGTAGAAAAAGAGGCTAAAAGCAATTAGGTAGGTTTTTTTCCATACCGAATGCTTAGCAAGGAAGGCATAAAGCAAGAGAAAAACACCAAAAACCAGCAAAAAAGAAAATTCTGTAAAAAACCACGGGTCTTCGCTTGAGTACTTGAATAAAGCATTCCAAACCGAATCAAGCAGTGACGAGTGTTGCTCAGTATCCACGGTATTTTGCGGCATTTAAGGAGATGATTTTTCCAGTGATTCCCCGGTTTCTTTTTCCAGGTGGCGCAAGAGGCAATGGGTAGCGTGCGGAATGACTTACCCAGGTTGCCAAAGAATCCATCCAGATTCGGTAACCTTCCTTATTTGGATGGCGTTTGTCTTTTCCTTTGGGTAGGCTTAATTGTTTTGTAAGGTAAAACGCGCCGCTTTTAGCTGCTTGCTTGTAAACGTTGTTGATTCCGAAATCTTCCATATAGTTGGCAGGACCCACCCAAGTATATGGTATTCCTTCAAGTTTGCGCGCGAGAACTGCCGCTGCTTTTTGTCGTTTAGATAAATCACGGACATATAATTCATTTAATCCGAGGACGATGAAGATATAAGTGGGTTTGTATTTTTCAATGACTTTAACCACTGTGTCAGAGTAGGCATAGTTGAAAATACCGGCAGAATTCCATACCAACGTCGCCACGAGTTCATGTCCATTTGCCTTGCAGTAATCATTGAGCGGGTAGCAAAGCCCGCCGCATTCGGAGTCACCCATCAGTAAAATTCGCTGATTTGTGCCGCTTAGGTCATAAGTGATTTGTTCAACCAACTGTTTTTGAACCTCTTCCTTGTCCTTTTTTGTTCTAGACAATAGGGTGTCTTGATTTGGTTTCCTTGATAGGGAATTCGTTTCTTTTGGATTATTAATCACCAAAGAACTATCTTTTTTTTCTGCTTGAAAAATGGGTTTTACATCCGATAAATCTTTTTCCGGAACATCGCTGTCAACTTGTTCCTGAGTTAGTTTTTTAAGTTCAATTCCAAAAAAACTGAATGTTGCGCCGGAGGCATCGTACCAGAAAAAAAAACTAAGGGGTAAAATGAAAGTCAATCCAGCCCATATCAATGCCGAATAGGGTTGAGTAGGTTCTTTATTTTCTATTGACTTCTGTTGTTTTTTGGGCGGCATAAATCAGGGTGCGAAAATAGGAGAAAAAAGTGTATTCAATTAAGAATAACCCAATAAAAATGTACCTGAAAATGGGTTATAAAAATGAAAAACGGATCTAAATTCGGCTCAAGGTTTTATTTTTGCCAGTATGAGCAAACATTCTTTACTTGTGGGGTGCCTTTTTTTACTTCTGATTGGCATTGTGGGTTGCAAGACAAAGGTTGAAAATGTGCAAAAGAAACAGGTGAATCAGCCGGTAAAAAATCCATTTTACCCATCGTATCCCAAACCGCATAAAAAGTGGGTCGACGAAAAATTAGACAGTATTCGCTTGTTTTATCAAACAGTTATAGCTCCAGCCGGCGACATGTTCAGTGGGCAGTTTTTAGTAGCAAAAAATGGGCATGTCTTATTTTCCAGGTATAATGGTTTCGCCGATAAGAAGAAAAACAGTCAAATGACCCATTCTACACCTATACATGTTGCTTCCATATCCAAAGTAGCGACTTCGATTGCGGTAATAAGGCTTGTTCATGACAAAAAAGTGAAGTTGGATAAAAAAGTTGCTCATTATTTAGCCGGTTTTCCCTATCCGGATGTGACCGTCCGAATGCTGCTCAATCACCGGAGTGGCATTCCTTACTATGGTTATTTTACAAGAGGTGTCTGGGACTCAACCCAATTACTTGATAATCAAGGAATGTTTGGCTTGATAAAAAAACATGTTTTTCCGCTCCAATTTAAGGCTGGAACCCAGTTTTCTTATTCAAATACCAATTTTGCCTTGCTCGCCTTGATTGTTGAGAAGGTAACCGCCAAGCCCTTTCCTGAGGCCATGAAGGCGCTTATTTTTGACCCGTTAAAAATGAAAAACTCGTACATCTTAAGTTCAGAAAAGGAATACGAAAAATCATCAAAAACGTATAAGTCTGGTTACCGTGTTTATGATTTCGAGTTTTTAGATGGGATTTATGGCGATAAAAATTTGTACACCACCGCAAAGGACTTATTAAAACTGGACATGGCCACCTATTCAAATGAGTTTATTCCCGATTATTTGAGAAAACAAATTTTCAAAGGCTACAGTTATGAAAAAACGGGTCGCCACAATTATGGTTTAGGGTATCGTTTGAAGGAAGAGCAAGGGAAGCAAACATTCTTTTTTCATACCGGTTGGTGGCACGGAAATACCGGAATATATGGTTCGTTGCGTTCCGACTCGGTTTGCATTATTGCCCTTTCAAATGTGTACACAAAACGGGTTTGGGCTATTGCACCACTTGTTCTTCAATTTGGAGAATACCCGTTCAATTTCATTCCTTCGGAACAATGATTTTAGTACGATGTTTGAAAAATGATGAAAATAACCAACGAGAAAACGGGAAAATTCGTTCAGCCCTATAGAGAAAAATTATTTTTGTATTAATTTTAACCCATCAAAATCAAAAGGATATGAAAAAACTATTACTAGCATGCGGTATGTTTGCCTCGGTTTACGCGGTTAAAGCGCAAGTTATTTGTGCGGTACAGTCGCCGGCAAACATTGCAGGAAACTACAATTTTACATGGGCTGATCCTCCGGGAGGTTGGGGAACGCCTGATTTTTTAATTCCAGGGACTTTTGTTGAAGACACCTTAATTATGGTGAACGACGGAACGCCGGGCAACAATGCTACCTATGGTAACTTATTGGCCGAAGAAGGGTGCAACCCGTCTGCAGCGAACGCTTATGCTGGAAAAATATGTGTCATTCGTAGAAATACGTGTGAGTTTGGAAAGAAGGCTTTTGAAGCACAACAGGCTGGTGCCGTTGCTGTAATTGTTGTTAACCGTGACCCAGATGTAATTGGAATGGGTCCTGGTGCTGATGGGGCAAATGTTATTATTCCTGTAGTGATGTTGTCAAGCACTGACGGACAGCTTTTGATTGATCAAATGCAAAATGGTCCGGTGGTTTGTTTGATTGGTAACAAAACAGGATTGTTCGCAGACGATGCGGGTATTACGCCATCTGCTACCTTGATCTCTAAGTCAACAGGCGTTGCTTCTCAATTGGCACAAAGTGGAACGGAATTTAATTTTGAATTAGGTACACGCGTTTACAATTACGGAACCTCTCCACAAAACGGGATTACAGTTGTTGCGAATATTGAAGGTCCTGCAGGAACAACGGTATACAATCAATCGGTTTCTCTTGGTAACCTTCCTTCTGGCGATAGCATTGATATCTTCCCAGGTGGTGCAGTGTCGTTTCCTCAATTTTCGTTGCCTACCTATGATGCCGGACGCTACAAATTAACCTACACAGTGAACTTGAGCAATCCCGATGAATACGCGGCAGATAACGTTATAAGTTCAGATTTTGTGATTAATGACTCCATCTTTACTTATGCACTCGTTGATACAATCACCGGTCGACCGATCGCCAATAACGGTTACCGTCCCTCAACAAACAACGCTACCTTCTCCAATTGTATGGTAATTGCTGATCCTAACGCTAGCCGAATTGGTGTTGCTGGGATGTATTTCCAAGCGTCTACTTCTTCTGCATCAGGATTGGCCTTGACAGGTGAGGAGATTTCACTCAACCTTTACCGTTGGGAAGACGTGTTTACCGACTTAAATGATGCTAACATTGGTTTTACGGCACTAAATTCAGTTGCATTTGGTTTCTATAATTATACAGCCGACCTGCAAAGTGAGACGGTTTACGGAGCATTTGATACGCCAGTAATTCTTGAGGACAATCAGCGCTATTTGGCTTGTGCGCAGACGGTAAACCTTGAAGTTTATTTGGGTTACGATACCAAAACAAATTATTTGTGGAACGAAGGGTATTATTTACAGCCGATTACACCAAATGAAAGCGACGGTACTTACTTCGCCTCAGGTTTCGGAATGGATATCACAGGTGCTGTGGGGCTTGCTATTTTTGATGCTGCAAACATTGGTGTTCAGGAATCTGCAACACTAGAAGGCAAAGCATATCCGAACCCGGCTAAAGATATGGTGAATATCGAAGTAGAAGGGGAGGGCGTTGCTCAATTGACCATTACAGATATTGCTGGAAAAATTGCCATGAATTCAGCTGTTACCCTTGAAAAAGGAAAAACATCCGTGAATATTGCAGGATTGGAAACAGGAATGTACATTTTCACCGTAGTTCTTGAAAACGGTAAAACTGCACAATTCAATGTTGCTAAGAAATAATATTTCATAAAATCAAACAGAAAGGGGCTTTCATCGGCCCCTTTTTCTTTTCTAATGAATAGACCCATGGAGGATGTAAAACCATTAATTGAAATTCAAGAACCCGAAGTAGAGATTCAAGTTGATCCTTTCGAGGAGGTGGAAAAACAAGTGACAGTGCATTGCAGTATTCCATGTCCCGCAGGAGGAGGATTGCGTATTTGGCCCTCAACTTACCTAGTTACGGAGGATGGGACAAAAATTTCACTTGTGCATTGGGAAGGAATTTCCTTGGCTCCGGAGTGGACGAGGGTGAATAAAGAACAAAACTACCGTTTCACTCTTATTTTTGCTGGTTTGCCATCCTCATGTAAAGCGTTTAGTCTGGAAGAAATTATTCCAGAACCAGGTGGATTCCATGTAGGTAATATCAAACGAAATAAAACGGACGTATACAAGGTGCAATTATCTTAATAATTGAACGTGCCCGTTGATGGATTTTTTAAACCCATTTGTTAAAGACTTGTACTCAATTTTCCAAGTGTATAAACCGCTTGGACTCATTTTTCCTTGAAAGTTTCCGTCCCATCCCATCATATGGTCTTGGCTATCAAACACCACCTCACCCCAACGGTTATAAATGCGCAATCGATAGGTAAATGGGTCAAATCCGCTCGTGAAAACAGGTAAAAACACATTGTTAAATTCGTTGCCGTCCGGTGTAAAAGCGTTAGGAACGTAATAGAGCGCATCCGAATTGACTTGTATTGCGGCAAAATCTTGGTCAATGCAACCAAACGAGTTGGTAACTGTCAATCCAATCAAAAGGTTTCCTTCAGAAGCTGGAAAGGTGTAAGTGAAACTATTTTGGTTATTTTCAACTTCCTCCAAGTTTCCGAAGGTCCATAACGAGAACGAAGCCCCCGAACTGTTGTTGGTGAACTGTACCGTCGGGTCGTCGGCATAGATTAGCGTTGGATTTGCTCCGATTTCAGCGGTAGGATTTGGGTAGACAATTACCTCAAAAGAAGCCGTATCGGAACAACCGCTATTGTTGAATCCAACCACTTCGAATGTTTGGGTAATACCCGGCGACAGGGAAAATGAACTTACCGTTTGACCAGTGTTCCAAGTGTAACTTGTTGCTCCTGTTGCCTGAATTTGAATGGTTTCACCCATGCAAATGGAAGTGTCTGACGAGATATAAATAGTCGGTTTTGGCTGTACAATTAGCGTAATGGTTGCTGTGTCGACACAGCCATCCAATGATTGACCGACCACTTCATAAGTACTTGTTTGAAGGGGGACAAGGTTTTGGTTTGGACTTCCGTTGTTCGTTATACCCTGCCCAGTCCATTGGTAATTGGGCGCTCCTGTTGCAAATAATTCGACTTCTTCTCCGGGACAAAGAACCGTATCGTTGGAATTGATGCCCACATCGGGAATAGGAAAAATAGTTATATTGACTGTTTCAGAGCTGCTACACAAATAGTTGTTAAATCCAGTGAGTATTAAACTTGTGCTTTGTGCAGGAGACAAGGTTAATAGGCCATCGTTTCCTACTGTTCCTGAATTGGGCGCCCAAACATAATTGTCTGCTCCCGTAGGTGCAATAATGGCTGTTCCTCCTAAACAGAAAGCAGTATCGTTCACTACTAATTGCGGTACACTAGAAATCGTGAGGTCCAATTGAACAATGGAGTCGCATCCCTGCACGCTTTGCAAATTGGCAGTATAAATACCTGATGTGCTTAGGTTTTGTCCGTTAAAAAGGTAAGGTCCACCATCGCAAACGGTGTCTGTTAAGTTCATCGAATAGGAAGGATAAACACTCACCACCACTTGATCCGTTGTTGGACAAATTCCTGGGTTACTAGCTAGGGTGGTGGTAACGGTATACGTTTGATTTACAATACCGGAACTGGTGTTTGTTAGCGTAACGGTGGGATTGGATACGTTGGTTGCGCTAAGACCGATTGCTGGGCTCCAGCTGTACACATATTGAGGGTTGTTCGTACTCCCAATTCCAATGCTCTCTCCAGAACAAGTGGCCATATTTGGACCTGCATCTGAAGTGGCCTGTTCGGTGTAAATAACCACATTTCGAATCGAATGACGGTCGTAAAGGGAGCCGGTTGAGGCTGTAAATCCCATATAACCGGAGAAATTAATGGTGAAATTGGCCGTTAGGTAGAGAACGTTATTAATGAAAAGTTCGATCAGTCCATTGTTGTAGGTGATGCGTGCCTGCTGGTAAGCAGCGTTTCGTACAAGGTTTAAGTTTCCTGTGGTATTCTCTAACTTAACCATGCCAGCAATACACTCGTCGTAACCAATCCCTGAAAAAATCTGAAGTTCCGGGTTGGGTCCGCCACAGTTGTTGTAGGTGTCAAAACCTACTTTTAATCCATTTACTCCTGCAGGAATCCCCATTCCTCCGCCATTCACAAAGCCCGTTGGTGGGTTGGATAAAAAACAAAATCCCAGGCCATCAGCTCCGTTTCCGTCAAAAATTCGAAAATCAAACTCCACTGTCCATTTGGAACATAGCTGCGGATTGATCGGGTTGCTGTAAAAAATGGCCCCGCTTTGCCAAGTAGTATTGTTAGTGAGAACCAATTCGTCACTAAAAAAGTCGGCATCTCCTGGAGTGTCACCTGCAAAAGCATTTCCTGTAAGGTTCCAACCAGTGGTGTTCATGTTGGGAGAACCATTCAATTGGGCAAAAACATAGGTTTGTGCCATTGACTGGAACGATAAGTGGAGAATCGAAAAACAAAGAAATATGTTGCGATACGACGACATCTAAGAAAGCTAACTTTTTGTTATCGACGAAAGATAAGTATAATGAGTCAAATTGACACATAGAAATTAGGCATGTTTTATTGAACAAAAGGAGGTTTTGAGTTGTTTTGACTGGAAATGTATCCAATGAATTTACTCCTTACATTCCTACTCTTTTTTCGATGCAATAGCTGGAAACGATCAAACAACAATGAGTTCCATGCTTAGTAAAGTTCAAAAAGCGACGGTAAACACCGACCAGAAAGCGTATTTAGGAGCGATTAAGATGCGTGCATCGGCATTTAAAAAGTCGCCCAAAGAGAAGTTAGCGAGTTTTAAATCAGGTCAAAAAATGCTCGAATCAGTCATTACCGCGAACCAAAAAAATGTGGAATACCGTTTTCTTCGCTTGATTGTTCAGGAAAATGCTCCTAAGGTGCTAAAGTACAATGCTAAAATCAAGGAAGACGCTAAACTCATCAAGGCGGGATATCAAAAAGTGGCGCCTTCCGTTAAACAAGCTATTGTTTCTTACGCTAAGAAATCTGTAAACTTGAATCTTTAGGCTTATTTAGTGCATTTTTTCCATACAAATGCAGTATCTTCGTTCTGATTTTGAACGACCTGAAGGTAATCATGAAGCATCTTTCCCTACTACTTATATTTTCTACCTTCGGTAATCCTGATGGTTTCGCGCAGGGTTTTCAAGTAAATTTTCAGGGACAGAAACAACAAGGTATGGGAAGTGCGGGATCAGCCCTTATACAGGATGCTTCTACCTTGTTTTTCAATCCGGCAGGTATGTCGTTCTTACCCAAAAGTGAGGTAAATCTTGCTATGACGCCTGTTTTCTCCTCCGTATTGTTCGAGGAGACTGGAGGAGAAGGTTTGGGACGAACCAACTCGCCTGTCGGCACGCCCTTTTCTGGTTATGCCGCCTTTAAAAAAGATTCGCTTAGCCCATGGGCTTTTGGATTTGGGGTGTATACGCCATTCGGAAGCACCATTTCTTGGGAGGACGGATGGAGTGGAAGGTACACCATGCTTCGCTTGCAGTTGCGGGCGATTTATTTTCAACCGACCGTTTCTTGCCGTTTATCTAAAAACCTTTCGTTGGGCGCTGGTTTTGTGTTCGCAAGTGGCGGTGTAAGTTTGAAAAAAAACATCCCGGTTATGGATTCTTTGTCTAACGATGGTTTGGTAGAGCTGACAGGTAAGGCAAAGGGATTTGGGTACAATATCGGCATCCATTGGAAAGCAAATGAAAAATTCAGTTTGGGTGTTAATTATCGGTCTCAAATCAATGTTGGTGTGAAAAATGGTTCGGCAAATTTTACCGTTCCCAGTTCGCTTGAAGCAAGCTTCCCCGATGGATCTTTTACTTCTTCCCTGCCTTTGCCGCAAGTGGTAACTATTGGAATGGCTTATTCCTTCAATGAACAATGGAAAATTGCACTGGATGTGAATTGGATTGGATGGAAAGCCTATGATACCCTAGGTTTTGATTACGCCCAAAATACCGCATCGTTGTTAGACACCCGCTCAGCGAGAATGTATAAAAACAGTTGCGCTTTTAGGGGTGGTATGCAATACGAAATCAATTCTTTTTGTACTGTTCGTGCGGGTTTGGCTTATGGTATTTCGCCTGTTCAAGACGGTTATTTAACCCCTGAAACCCCGGATGCCAATCGAATGAATTATACCGCAGGATGCTCCCTTGTTTTTGGCCGCCATTTTTCAGTTGATTTATCGGTTTTGTATGCACATGTGAATAGGACAGATACCAACATAGAAACAGGTCTCAGCGGCACGTTTCGAGCCAATGCCATTGCTCCAGGGTTCGCATTAATCTATTCATTCGGAAAATGAGAATCATCAACTTCACTGCAATATTCCTGCTTGTTTTTTCTGGTTGTAAGCCGAAACAATCCAGCGATCAATGGAGCCCAGGCGAAGTTGATCCATCCACATTTGTCGCTATTGGCGGTGGAATTACAGCAGGTTACATGGACGATGCGTTGTATGGAGAAGGACAAGAATCTTCTTTGGGTAACTTGTTATCCATGCAACTTCAGAAAGTGGGAGGAGGTGCTTTCTACCAACCCATAATAGACAGTTGGTTCATTGGTTGCAATGCCGATGGCTTGTCCTGTTTGAAGTTGGGAAATAAAACAGATTGCCTTGGTGTGTCTTCCCTTTCTCCGGTTCGCATGGCCAGTTCAGGTGAGCTAAGTGTATTTAACGCCAATGTTTTTGGATCAGGGATTCATAACTGGGGTGTTCCCTTGCTAGAGTCCACGCAACTTTCGAATGTGACTTTGGCTCAGAGTAATGCTTATTATGCCCGAATGTCCAATTCCGCTTCCCCCAATAGTGTGTTGGGTTCCGCTTTACAAATGCAGCCCACTTTTTTCTCCTTTTTTGTGGGTATGGATGAGGTACTGCGTTATGCTAGAAAAGGAGCAAGTCAAGGAACCCTCACTTCTGAATTGGGCGCGGATGGAATTGGATTTGAAGGGAGTATTTCAAATGCGATTGATCAATTGACTGCCAACGGAGCCAAAGGAGTGGTTGCCAATATCCCTGATGTTGCTGCTTTGCCTTTTTTTACAACTATTCCATACAATGGCTTGAACCTAAACGCTGAAAAAGCAGCGTCTCTAAACCAGATTTACAATCCAATCGGGTTGTATTTTCAGGTGGGACCCAATCCGTTTGTTATCCAAGACCCGAGTGCGGGTACTTTTGGTGTACGTTTCATGGAACCAGGAGAATTGGTGTTGCTTTCCGTACCATTGGATTCGGTGAAATGCTATCAAATGGGTTCGGTTTTTCCATTTCGGGATGAATTTGTGCTCACAAGTACTGAATTGACCGAAATACGAAATGCCACCAATTCCTACAACACCATTTTGTTGTCAAAAGCCAATCAAAAAGGCCTCGCATTCGTGGATGTGCACGCATGGTTGGACAAGCTAAAATCGGGTACGGTTTACAATGGCGTTACTTGCAGTTTGAAATTTGTCTCTGGAGGAGTTGTTTCCCTCGATGGCATCCATTTTACCCCTAAAGGAAATGCGCTTCTTGCCAATGAATTTTTGAAATCTGTAAATAATAAATATTCGGCTAAAGTTCCCTTAATCGATGCCAATAAATACCGATCTACTTTATTCCCTTAATAAATCTAAGTTCCTATGAAACAATGTTTATCTTTTTTAATTGGTCTGTCCGCATTAACCATGACTTTTGCTCAAGATCCTTGCGCTTCAGGTCGTTACGCAACAGATGTTTTTTCTAATGTTACCCTGACTTCCAATATTACCTACGGTTCCAATTTGAATTTTGCGAACTCCAACACAGCACTCAAATTAGACGTTTACGAACCCACCGGAGACACGGAAGCAGCAAGGCCGTTAATTGTTTGGGTACATGGTGGAAGTTTTTTGGGTGGGTCAAAAACCGATGCCGACATGGTGGCTTTATCCAACGCGTTTGCCAAAAAGGGGTACGTGTGTGCTTCGATTGACTACCGAACAGGTTTTTTCCCCATTGATAGCGCGAATGCGGTGAAAGCGGTGGTAAGAGCTGTGCAAGACCTTCGTGCTTCGGTGCGGTATTTTTACAAGGACCGTGCGGATGGAACAAATGCCTACCGCATTGACACGAACAAAATTTTTGTGGGTGGATCAAGTGCTGGAGCGATAACCAGTTTGCACCTTGCTTATTTAGATCGCTCTTGTGAAATAGATCCTTATGTGCCTGCCGCCAATTACGAAGCCTTGGGCGGAATAGAGGGAAACAGCGGTAATCCTTGTTACTCTTCCAAGGTGAATGGTGTAATCAACCTTTGTGGGGCGCTTGCCCAATATGGTTGGTTGGAAGCAGGAGACCTTCCATTGTGTTCTATGCATGGAACAACTGATGGAACAGTGAAATACAACCGTGGAATTGTGAATCCTGGGGTGCCATTGATGTATTTGGACGGCAGTAGGATGTTGCACGAACGTGCCCAAGCCGTGGGTGTTTCAAGTAAGTTTTACACCTTTATGGGTGCCGGCCACGTTCCCTATTTGGGTACTTCCGGTGCCGCATTGGCTTACATGGACACAACCGTTAATTTCGTGCGAGATTACCTGGTTGAACGTCTGAATTGTACTGCGGTTCCTTTGCAGTTACCAAACAATCCTGCACAATCAGCAAACCTCTATCCGTACACTACTTGTACCGGTAATACTATAATTGATTTTTGTACTGGAGCTGGGCTGTCAACAATTGAAGATGATTACTCAATCGCCGTTTATCCCAATCCGGCTAATGAGCTTTTGCAAGTTAAATGGAACGAAGGAATGGAGGCTTCTATTGAATTAGTTGACCAATCCGGCCGTTTATTGCAAAAAATGACGGGGAATAGCGGAACTTATTCCTTCCAAGTTGGCAACCTAGAAAGAGGAAGTTACGTCATAAACATTGCTTTTAAAAACGGAGCTAAAAGATCATTGAAATGGATAAAAAATTAATTATTTTCAAGCTATTCTTGTCTAATGTGTAATCAGAGGAAAATAATAATGCGTTTTTTTGTGGATATTGGCAACCTTGTGTTGAAAACCTCGTTAACAAGAAGCGAATAAATTTTAAAATGAAAAAAATCAAGTTCCTTTTATGGGTTGGTGTCTTTTGTTTACTCTATGGTAATGCAAATGCCCAAATACCGGCTTTTTTCGGCTGCGAAGGAACAGTGCCATTATTGACTGCTAACTTATCTGCGAATCCGGCAGGTTCAGTTACTTTTAATTCAAATGTTCGAAATGGTGAATGTTGTGGCAATGGTAACGAGTGTATCATAATCCAATTCACCTTATCGCCCCTGTCTGCAGGAATCAATATTGGTTTAGCGGGAGCACCGGGTGGGGGTGCGGTAGATATGTGGTTGAACGGTTGTCCACCGAACAACAACACTTCCCTCGCCGTTGGTAGCCCCATTTGCGTTTCAGGGGTTGGTCCGCACTACTTAATGTTTTGTAAGCCTGGTTCTAACGATTATTTCGTAACAATTACCTCGTTCCCTGAACCCTCAGGACCCGCAGATTTGGCGGTTACAGAAGGATGCTCTGTTACCCTGAATACTACAGGATTAAATCCATCTACCATCATCTGGAATTCCATAGGAACAGTGCCAATCGGTCAGTTCAATAATTTACTTTTAGGTGGCTCTGCCCCTGGTGTTTCGGGTCAACCGTACACTGGAACAACAGTTACCGATCCTCTGACTGGGTTGAATGGTAATTTGACAACAGGAGTCGCAAGTGTTACAGTTACACCCCCAACCACACTGGGAATTAACTCGGTAAATTATCGCGTTTGTGGTACCGTAAACACACCTGCAGCATGCGTGTCAGGGCCATTGACTTTTTGTGATACCGTGAATGTCACGGTTTTTCCGGATGTAACTACCACCGTCGGTGCAAATACGGCTATTTGTCAAGGACAAACAAGTGTAACACTTAGTGCTACCGCCAATGGAGGACAGGCGCCATATACGTATTCCTGGACTGGTCCCGGAATAGTCTCTCCCATTGTAAATACGAATCAACCTTCTACGAGCACATTAACTGTAAGTCAGCCCGGAACATATAACGTTTTTATTACTGATGGTTCAGGTTGTTCTAACCAAAATACCGCTATAACTGTTTCGACTTTTAATGCAGGAATTGCGGCCAGCATTGCAGGCCCAACTCTTGTTTGTGGGCCTTTGGGAACTCAGGTAAACCTCACCGGTTCTGTAACTCAAACCGGAGCAGGCATATGGTCTGGAGGTGGAGCACTAAATAGTTCTAATCAAAATAATTTAAATCTTGTTTACACTCCAACAGCAGCTGAGTTAGCCGCTGGTCAGGTAACCCTTACATTAACACCTACATTGACTGGTGGCTGTACTGCCACACCGGCACAATTTACCGTAAATCTTGCGCAGTTTACCTCAACATTGAATGCTGTTCCCACGAATGTGTTGTGCAACGGAGGAAGCACGGGAGCCGTCAATTTATCGGTATCTGGAGGAAGTCCGGCATCTTCATTTTTGTGGAGTCCGGGTGGGCAGACAACTCAAAATATAAGTGGGCTGGCTCCCGGAACATATTCCGTAACTGTTATGGACGCCAACGGTTGTACGGGCCAAACGTCTGCTGTCATAAGCCAACCAAATGTGCTCACAGCCGCCGGAGTTGGAACAAATGTCACCTGTAACGGGGGAACAAATGGTTCAGTCAACCTTACAGTAAGTGGAGGAACACCAGCTCCTAGTGGGTACACCTACTCTTGGACCACTAATAACGGAACAATTCCTGTTGGTCAAGCCGCATTGGAGGATCCAACAGGTTTGACAGCAGGAACCTACAGTGTAACCGTGTCCGACCAAAATGGTTGTTCCGCCTCAACAAGTGTTATCTTAACCCAACCAACAGCAGTCATTACCTCGAATACCCCAACCGATGTTACATGTAATGGAGGTGCCAATGGTTCAGCGGTAATAACGGCCAGTGGAGGTACGGCAGGATACAATGTCAGCTGGACAGGAACTACAACAGGAAGTCCAGCTGGAACAGAGATTGCTGCAAGTGGCGGCACATTTAATATGACAGGTCTTGGTGCAGGCACATACAATGTAACGGTAACCGATGCCGTTGGATGTCCTGCCACTACCACAGTGAATATAGCACAACCAAATCTGCTAGATATTGCCGTTCTCGCTTTTACAAACGAAACGTGTAATTACAGCAACGACGGGGCACTAATAGTGAACGCTACGGGTGGTACAGCACCATATACCTATTCTATCACTCTTCCCTCAGTGATTGCCCCAGCAGCAATTGGTGCAAGTGGATCAGCCACGTTTATAAATTTACCGGCTGCAAATTATACGATTCAGGTTACGGATAACGCTGGCTGTACGGATTTTGTAACTCAAATAATTACTCAGCCTACAGAGTTGGTTGCCTCCTCCAATGCACTTCAGCAAGTATCGTGTAATGGCGGAAATAATGGCGAATTTTTAGTAAATGCCGTAGGTGGAGGTGGAACATACGAATACACCATTATTTCACCTATCACCGTTGGGCCGCAAGATCCAGCAACCTTTGCAGGGCTGACCGCGGGGACATACACGATAGTGGTATCAGATCCTAACGGTTGTAGCGACACAATAACTCAGGTCATTACCCAGCCCTTGGCCCCATTGAGTGTGGTGCTTACTTCACAGACCAACATTTTATGTAACGGCGGTTCTACGGGAGCGATTAGCGTTACAGCTTCAGGCGGTACCCCGAACTACACGTATTCATGGATTGGTCCGGGTGGCTTTACTTCGAGTACAGAGGATCCAACAGGCTTAA
>Ga0315902_10003578_pt1 | contig 23106 bp, 15 predicted proteins | sample LakEriMetagenome_9_FD_203523 | JGI IMG/M metagenome (GOLD analysis project Ga0315902, IMG submission 203523) | Freshwater fungal communities from buoy surface, Lake Erie, Ohio, United States - Buoy 12 MA117 | ecosystem: Environmental > Aquatic > Freshwater > Lake > Lake biofilm | place: USA... | reverse complement strand
GTCGGACCGGACCTCACGGGCGTGGGCCGCAGTTCGCTCGACGCCCTGCTGCACAATGTCATCAATCCCAACGAGATCATCGGCCAGGGCTACGAGAACGTGGAGGTCGAGACCACCGACGGTCAGACCCACAGTGGCCGGATGGTCGAGAACACCGACAACCGCGTGCGGCTGCTCCTGCCCGGGGCGAGCGAGGTGGTGGTCGACCGATCGCAGGTGAAGGCCCTGCGGGTCACCACCAATTCGGCCATGCCCGAGGGCCTCGACCAGATGCCTGACGCCGACTTCCGCAACCTCATCTGGTACCTGCTGGCCCCGCCCCAAGACGGCAGGCCGCTCACCCCGCAGCGCCGCAAGGAACTCATCGGCGAGACCTCGGCCCTGATCCCGGGCTCAACGGGTTCGCCCACCGACGGCGAATCCATCGCGCTCTGGGCCCCGGGTTGGCAGGTCGACTGCCCCGAGTTCGAGGGTGCGCCCGCCAAGCACCCCGAGTGGACCGGGCGGCGCAACGTGCTGATGACCCACCCCATCGACGCCCGCCGTCCGGCTGCGCTGGTCCGGGCCATCAACCTGCCGCGCGAGGGTCCGTTGGCCTTGAAGTTCGCCGTCGCCGCGCACGATCAGGGTGATTGGGAACTGCGCGTGGCGGTCGATGGCGAGGTGATCCATCGCCAGACGGTCGACCACGAGGCCCCGCGCTGGAAGGACGTCTCGGTGGACCTGACCCGCCATGCCGGTCGCCGCGTGGTGATCCGGCTGGAGAACGCCGCCACCGACTGGGCCTGGGAGTTCGGCTACTGGACCGACCTGCGGCTGGAGACGGCCAGTGATCCGAAGCTCCAGGCCCGCGCCGGGGGCCGGTAAACCCGATCTTCAACGCCCCGTCGATCCGGGGGCTGACCGGGCCATCCGGGGCCATTCGCGAACGCGGTGACGGTTCATTCGACCACCGACCGTCAACCGTCGGCCTTCGATTCGCCGGCCTGGAAGGCGTCCCACCCCGGCCCGAACTGGCTCAGGAAGTGCAGCGGGTAGACCCGGTAGAAGACGTAGAGCGGCAGGAGGATGACCACGTTCACGAAGGGCACCAGCAGCAGGCAGCAGGCACAGCAGGTGAGCACGGCAAACACGACCACGGCCAGGCCGGTGACGATGGCCAAGGGGATCTGAAGCAGCCCGTAAAGCAGGAAGGAGGTGGGGAAGCGCACCATCTGCCCCAGCAGAACGCCCCAGGCCTTGCGGCACCCGCATCGGCGCAGGAACTGGATGGGCACCACGAACTCCGTGGTCAGCCACCCGACCAGCCAGAAGGCCGTCGCCAGCAGGATCACCGGGACCAGCAGCAAGGCGATCCACGGGAGCGAAATTCTTGAGTCGGAGCCAGAAAGCGACACCACCAGCCACTCGAGGCCTACCAGGGCGAGCAGGAGGATCGGTCCGAGGACGTCGAGGACCAACCGGAAGCGGAACAGGCTGTTGGCCTCCCGGGAGAATTCGTGCCAGGGCTCCGGAAGGTTGGTTTGCCGGCGGGTGACACCGGCCACGAAGAGCAGGTCGCCACGGCTGTTGAGCCAGATCAGCGCCACCCAGACGGTCAGCACCACGATCGCGAGGAAGGCGATCAGCGGCACCATCCAGACCCAGTGTTCCTGGACCGTCTCGAGTCCGCGGCGGACGGCCGACCGGGCTTCCCACAGGATGTCGGAGGCGTTCCAGGCCGTCGGGGGCGATGAGTTGGACCGGTTGGCCTGGGTGTTCAGCCCCGTGGTGCCGATGCTCGTCAACTGGCTCAGCCATGCCAGGAACCCAAGGACCAGCCACCGGTGGAGATCGAAGGGCTGGAACAACAGTCGCCGCGTCGTGGCGAAGGCCGACTCGAGCGGCCAGATCGGGTCGATCCACCGGTGGGCGGGTGGGAGTGCGGAGGGATGGGAGGGGGTCATCCGGGCGGTGGGTAGGTGGGTAGAATGGTTCCGAGCCGTCCGGAGATCAACGCTCGGCCCGCAGTGCCGTCGCCAGGTCGCGGGCGAAGTACGTGAGGATCCAGTCGGCGCCGGCCCGCTTGATCGCCAGGAGGCTTTCATGGCGGGTGGCCTCCAAGTCCAGCCATCCGGCCCGGGCCGCGGCATGGATCTGGGCGTATTCGCCGCTGACCTGGTAGGCGGCCAGGGGCAGCCGCGTCTGCCGCCGCAATTCGGCAAGGATGTCGAGGTAGGGCCCGGCCGGCTTGACCATCAGCGCGTCGGCTCCCTCCTGCTCGTCGAGCAGGGCGTCCTTGAGGGCCTCCCGCGGATTGGCCGGGTTCAGTTGGTAGGTGCGCTTGTCGAGCGACCGGGTGCCTGCGGCCTGGGCGCTGCCGACCGCCTCGCGGAAGGGACCGTAATAGGCTGAGGCGAACTTGGCGCTGTAGGCCAAGATGCCCGTGTCGCCATGGCCCTCCGCATCGAGCGCATGGCGGATGGCCCGCACCCGGCCGTCCATCATGTCGCTGGGGGCCACGAAATCGGTGCCCGCCGCCGCGTGCAGGGTGGCCATTTCGCCGAGCACGGTGACCGTGGCGTCGTTGTCCACATCGCGGCCGTCGGTGCTCAGCAGTCCGTCATGGCCGTGGCTGGTGTATGGATCGAGGGCGATGTCGGTGAACAGCACCAACCCGGGCACGGCTGCCTTGATCGCCCGCACCGCCCGCAGCACCAGGCAGTCGGGGTTCAACGCCTCGCGGCCGTCGGGGGTCTTGAGTGCGGTGGGGGTCACTGGAAAGAGCGCGACACCCCGAATGCCCAGGGCGAAGAGTTCCCGTGCCTCCCGCACCAGATCATCGAGATTGAGCCGGAAGACCCCGGGCATGGATCCCACGGCCGTCGGCGCAGCGGTGCCCTCTTGGATGAACAAGGGCGCGATGAAGTCCGACGGGTGCAACCGAACCTCCTGCACCATCTCACGGATGGCCGCACCGCGCCGCAACCGCCGGGCCCGAAGGGCCGGAAACCCCGATGTGCTCATGCCGCCAGCGTGGCGGATCGCCGCCCGGGATACAAACCGAGTTCCCGGCGCTCGAAGGTTCGACGGCGGAACGAATTGGGGGATGCGCCGGGGGGCGGAGGCTGTTTTGGGATTTGGCTTGCCGGGTCGTTGCCAGCCGTGTGATCGGAATTTCAGGCCTGCCTCAGGATTTCAATCCAGCCGCTGGGTGGTCTTGCTCCAGAGCCACTCCACGTCGCGGTTGTTGGCTTGGTTCGGGGGGCTGAAGCCGGTGCGCTTGACCGGCAGCACGGTCCGCTTGTCGAGCCAGCGCTTGATCTCGGAGTGGCCGTCGGCGAAGGCGAAGCCGCAGGCCCCGTTGTGGTAGCTGGCCGGGAGGTCGGGCATGACCGCCTGGGCGAGGTTCGGGGCGGGCTTCATGTCGGTGCAGAAGAAGCCGTCGTTGATGCTGTCGGGATGCTCGTCCAGGAAGACCCAGGTGTCGGCGGGTCGCACGAAGTCGGAGTCCTTCAGGAACATGCGCCAAGGCGGGCTGTTGCCAAACCAGGTCGGCTTGCCGTCATGCATGCCCACCCACGAGTTGATCGAGTTGCTGCGCAGGCGGGGTTTGCCGTTGGCCCCGAGGGTCAGGAAGGTGTCGGCTGGGCACTTGTAGATCTTCTGGGTGCCGCCGGTGTAGCGCCAGATCGACCCCCGGGCCAGGGTGTTGGTGACGTCCCAATTGTCCCGGTTGCTGGTGTTCCAATCGAGGATGCCGTAGGCCCAAGAGTTGAAGTTGGGATTGTCGGAGTAGGCCGGGGGGATCTTGCCGTTCTGGTCGTCGATGTAGAGCCGCCACGACATCATCAACTGTTTGGTGTTGTTCAGGCACATGATGCCGTTGCCCTTGGCCTTGGCCTTGGCCAAGGCCGGCAGGAGCATGCCCGCCAAGATGGCGATGATGGCGATGACCACCAGCAGTTCGATGAGGGTGAAGCCGTTCCGGGGGAGGCGGACAAGGGCGGGATTCGCTGGCAGGACGTTCGGTTTCATGGCGTCGATGCTCCGATCGGCATTCCCGGATCAGGGCGATTCCGGGCTTGGAATCCCCTTCCAGGATGATGGATCAAGCTGGGGAGCGGTGTCGTGCTTCGTCAAGGGGTTTTCGTAGGGGCGAGCGCTTCGTCGTCGTGGAGTGGCTCGGGCAGTGGGCCTCCACGGCACGGCTTTGGTTTGGACAGGCTGGGTCCGACGGTTCAAATGTGGTCGGGATGCCCCCCGACTTCCCTCAGGCGGCGGCCCCGTGGGCAGGCCATGCAAAACCTGTCCCCGCGACCTTCGTGACCGTCTTGGCCTCGGCGTTGGCCGGTGGCGTGGGCTGGGGAATCCGTGGGCAATACGGGCACGAGACCGGCGCGATGATGGCGGGGATGCTGATCGCCTTGGTGCTGGTGCTGCGCTTGGCCCCACATCTGCCCCCGATGGCCTCTGCCCGGGCCGTGGCGTTGGCGACCGTGGCGATGGGTTTCGGAGGCACCGAGACCTACGGGCAGACCATCGGCCTCACGCAGGATGCCCCGCTCGTCGGCAACCTCGCCGCGATGCGGTGGGGGATGCTCGGTCTGGCCCTCAAGGGCGGCATCTGGATCGGGTTCTTCGGGTTGTTCCTCGGGATGGGTCTGGGCGGCATGCGCTACCGGGGCCGCGAAATGCTGGTCCTCATGCTCGGCATCATCGCGTGCCACCATCTCGGGGTCGGTTGGATGAACGAACCGTTCGATCCGGACCACCGCCTGTTGCCCAGGATCTATTTTTCCGACGATTGGCGCTGGGAGCCCGGGAGCGACCTGAAGCCGCGCCGGGAGGTCTGGGGAGGTCTGCTGCTGGCCCTCGGGGCGGCTTGGGCATGGTGTGCGGGTGCACGACGGGATGTCCTCGCCGGACGATTGGCGCTTTGGGGCTTCCTGGGTGGCGCTGTCGGGTTTCCTCTCGGGCAGTCCTTCCAGGCGGCCCATGCCTGGCATCCGGAATGGTTCGCCGGAGGGCTTTGGACCGGACTGGCGCCGCACATGAACTGGTGGAACTGGATGGAAACCCTCTTCGGCCTCACCTTCGCCGCGGTGTTGGCTGGGGGGTTGGTCCGGAACCGCTCCCTCATCGCCGGGCCTCGCGGGGCCGAATCCGTCGACCGTCCCGGGTTGGAGACCGGCCTGCTGGGGCTCCATCTGGGTCTGCTGGCGGCCTCCGAATGGGGGAACTTTCCTGCGATCAGGCGGTGGTACGACCCTGGGTTCCACCTGGGGTTCATTCCCATGCTGGCCGTGGCCACGGGGCGCCGTTGGGCTGCGTGGCTGCCCACCGTGGTGACCTTGGTGCCGATCGCCGGCAAGACCTTCGGCATCCTCCTGCGCCAACAGGCTCCGGCGTCCGCCGCCAGTCTGCCCATCGTCGCGATCGGGTGCGGGATCCTGCCCTTGGCCTGGGGGGTGATCGAGGCCTCGCGGTGGATCGGGGTGATCCGGCGGGGCACCGGTGGCGAACAGGCTCTCCGAAGGGTCCTCGCCGGTTCGGCCTGGGTGTGCTTCTGGCTCAACTTCGCGGTCTTCGGATTTCCATGGCCGTGGATCCCCTGGACCGCGCGCACGCCGAATGCCCTGTTCTTCGCCGGGGCGCTGGCCGCGATCACGGCGCTCGGTTTCGGGATCGCCGGACGCGGGGTGTGGCGGCATCCGTCGCCAGCGCCGTCGGTCCCCCGACCCGCCGGCCCGCTGCCCGCTCAGTAGAAGCTCGTCCAGTTGCCGTAGTGGCGCCACTGGATGGCGCCGGCCCGGGCGAGGTCGGCGTGGCCGTCGGCGTAGGCCCGGCTGATGGAGGCGGCGCGGCCACCCTGGATCTGGAAGCCGGAGTCGGCCTTCACCGTGGGATGGCCGCCCCAGGCCTTCTGCAGGTTGGTCTCGAAGCCGTCCTTGTAGAGCGTGTCGGTGACGATCGGGCTGGTCGCCCCACCCGGGTCCTCGAGGCGCGTGGGCCAGCCCTCGACCATCGAGTTGGTGTTCACCCGCGACGTGGACGGCATGACCTTGAAGCCCGGTTGGCCGGAACGGGGAACCCACCAACTGTGCTGCATGATCGCGAAGCCGAAGGTCCAGCGCCGGCTGTAGTAGAAGCGGAGATCCTCGTTGCTGGCGAGGGTGCGCTTGTGCTGCCGCTGGAGCCACATCTGCGCCTCGGTCAGCTCTGCCGGCCGCACCGGGCAGAAGAACATCGGCACGGTCAGCCCGTAGTTCTGCACGGCCGGGATCATCGCGTCGGCCACATCCCAGGGATTGTTGCCGAGGTCGCCGAGCATGGGCAGGCGGCCGCGCGCGTCGTCCGAGGCGTAGAGGTTCGAGGCGATGGCCCATTGCCGGAAGTGCGACAGGCAGTTGACCTCCTTGGCCTTGAGCTTCGCCTTGGCCAGCGCCGGCAGGAGCATGCCCGCCAGGATGGCGATGATGGCGATGACCACCAGCAGCTCGATGAGCGTGAAGGCCGCGCCGGCCTTCGATGCGGTCGGGAGGCAGGCCGGGCGTGGACGACGCGACCGTCCCTGGGTGGAGTGAAGTCGGGGATCCATGGACGGATCCTTGCCGGGATGCCGCCGCGTCGCCATCCCGAAAACATCGCCATGGCAAGGGCCCCGGGGGGCGGGGCACGGCGGCTCAGCCGAGCAGCTCGCGGATCTCGTCCCAGCTCAACGTTTCGGTGAAGGCCTCCTCGCCGGTGAGGGTCGAGGCGATGATCTCCCGCTTGCGCTGCTGCAGGGTCACGATCTTCTCCTCCACCGTGCCCCGGGTGATGAGCTTGTAGCTGCTGACCACGCGCGACTGTCCGATGCGGTGGGCGCGGTCGGTGGCCTGGTCTTCCACGGCCGGGTTCCACCAGGGGTCGAAGTGCACGACGGTGTCGGCCTGGGTCAGGTTGAGCCCCACGCCGCCCGCCTTCAGCGAGATGAGGAAGACCGGTGGCCCCGACGGCGATTGGAACCGGGCGACCTCGCCGGCCCGATCCGCGGTGGAGCCGTCCAGGTAGCAGAATTCCACCTCGCGGCGCTTCAGCTCGTCCTTCAGCAGGCCGAGCATCCGGGTGAACTGGCTGAACACGAGCAGCCGGTGGCCGCCATCGAGGCTCTGGTCGAGCAGTTCGCCGAAGAGCTGCAGCTTGCCCGAGTCGTCGGGCGAGGGTGAGGCGGCGGCGACGGCGTCGGCGTCGGCCCCGTCGGCCGCTTTGGCTCCGTCGGCCTCCAGCAGCCGCAGGTCGCAGCAGATTTGCCGGAGGCGCAGCAGCGCCGTGAGGATGACCATGCGGCTCTTGGCCAGACCGTTGGCCTCGACGGCCGAATCGACCTGCTGGCGGGTGGCCGCCAGCACCTGCGCGTACACGGTGGACTGCGCCGGCGTGAGGTCGCAGTAGGACACGTGCTCGAGCTTCGGGGGCAGGTCCTGCAGCACGTCCTTCTTCAGGCGGCGCAGCAGGAACGGCCGGATACGCTTGCCCAGTCGGGCCATGGAGTCCTTGTCGCGCTGCTGGGTGATGGGCACCTCGTAGCGTTCGCGGAAGTCATCGGCGGCGCCCAGGTAGCCGGGCATGAGGAAGTCGAAGAGGCTCCACAGGTCGAGCACCGAGTTCTCGAGCGGTGTGCCCGTCAACACCAGCCGGTGTTCGGCCGGGATGGCCTTCACGGCCTTGGCGTTCTGGGTGCTGCGGTTCTTGATGTGCTGGGCCTCGTCGAGGACCGCCGTGTCGAAGGCGTGGGCGCGATGGTGCTCGATGTCGCGGCGCAACAGCGCGTAGCTGGTGATCACCAGGTCGTGTTCGGGAATCCGGGCGAAGAGCTTGTGCCGCTGGGGGCCTGAGATCACGAGCACCGCCAGGCCCGGGGCGAACCGGACGGCCTCGGCGGCCCAGTTGGTGACCAGCGAGGTGGGACAGACGATGAGCGTGGGGTGGGCGGGTTTCGTGGCGGCCGATCCATGGAGCGAGGCGCAGTGCGCCAGCACCTGCAAGGTCTTGCCCAGGCCCATCTCGTCGGCCAACACGCCTCCGAAACCGTTGTCGCGCAGGAAGCGGATCCACGCCACCCCCTGCTTCTGGTAGGGGCGCAGGACCGTCTCCAAAGCGCCCAACGGCGGACAGGCGGGCAGGGCCTCGCCCGTCTGCCGGGCCACCCGTTCCCGCCAGGCCGCCGGTGCCTGGAGCGCGTGCCCTTGTTCCCGGAGCGAAGCATCCAGGAATCCCGCCTGGGCCGCCCCCATGCGGTAGCGGCCGTTGTGCTGGTCGGGCGAGCAGTCGAGCAGCACCTCCTGGAGTTCCTCCACCGCGCCGGTGTCGATGAGCACGGTCTTGCCGGAACGCGACCGGCCCTGGCCCCCGCCGAGCACCAGCCGCTGGATGTCGGCGGCGCTGAAGCGCTCGCCATCGTCGGCGACGTAGGACACCTCGAGGTCGAACCAGCGCTCACCCGAGGGCGTGATCTGGAGGCGCGGTTGAACGCGTACCAGGTTCTTGCGGGTGCTGGTCTCGAGGCGTTCCTCGAGCGACACCTCCCACTCGCGCTCGAGGCGCGGATGCACCCGGGAGAAGTAGGCCAGCACGCGGTCCTGCCCGTTGAGCTGCCAGCGCCCCTGGGTGTCGGGCCCGGTGAACCCGGCCTGGCGCAGGCGCATGAAGGCCGTGTGTTCAGCGGCAAGGTCCCGGGCCAGGTAGCGGCGCACGTTCGTCGGATCGGGCATCCAGGCCGCCTCGTCGCGCGTGGTGACCCCGACGGTCATGATCCGTGCGCCGTATCGGCACTGCAGCAGGGCCGTCAGCATCGCCAGTCCGCCGGTCAATTGGAGCAGGAATCTGGGCGGGGCGGGCTCGAGCACGAAGTCCTCGGGCCGGAAATCGGCCTCGAGCCCGGGAGTGCCCGAGAGCCTGGGCCAGTCCTGCGACAGGAACCGCGGCACCTCGGACCGGGGGATGCGCTGGGGCGCCTGCAGCACCCCGCGCAGCGCCGGGGACAGGCCCAGGGGCTGGAGGGTGTTGCCGGTGAGGATCCAGGTCTCGTCGGCGCCGCTGAGCAGGGCCGATCCCTTCGGGCTGCTCTTCAGGCTCAGGGTGATCTCGCCGTTGCCCTCGAGGTGGGCCCGCAGGGGTAGGGGAGCGGTCTCGCGGGCGACTTCCAGGGACACCTTGCGCCCGAGGGTCAGCCGCGGGTGTCCGGCCATGGCCTGCAACACCGGCACGATCGCCGCCCCGGAGAGCTGGATCATGCCCGGGGAATCCCCGCCGGCGGCCAGCTCGGCGGCGTCGAGCAGGCGCGCGTCGATCTCGCAGAGGCGGAAGACCCCGGCCGTCACGAGTGCATTCAGGGGGGCCCGCTGGCTGGGCGTGAGCCCCTCGAACATCACCATCACCCGGTCGCGGGCCATCGCGTCGGCGAGGTTGGGCGGGAAGACGACGTGGATCTCGAGCGGGCGTCCGGTCTCGGAACGCTGCAGGCGCACCGGGTCCTTGGTGGAGGCCGTGGGGCGGGGCGATCCCCCGGGGCCGGACGAGGTGGTCGCCCGCGAGGCGGGCACCCCCGATGCCGGGGCCGGCGCGACCGGGGCCGGCTTCAGGTGGTGGAGGCCGACGGCCACAGAGTGGGCGCAAAGGGTGCCCCACTCCCGCGATTGGCGGCACGGGCAGAGGTTCTCGATGTCCAGCTCGTGGCGGATCACGAGCCCCGCCCGCAGCGAGGTGGCATCGGACACCACCACGCCCTTGAGCAGGGGCGGCGTCCAGTTCGAGGACAGCACCTTGCCCGAGGCCAGCAGCGCCCGGGCATGCTTCATCACCTCCCAGCCGGCGGCCTTGGCAAAGAAGGCCTCTGTGAGTTGCGGGTCGGACACGGGGGGCGGGTTCGAGGCGGGATGGATCGGGGAACTCTGGGCCTTCGGTTTCAGAGCCCAAGACGGACCAGGCCCTCGAGGGTGCCATGGCCGGCGGTCTTGCCCGCGATCCAGCCTCCCTCGGCGGTCACCTGCATCTGGACGGCGGCCAGCGCGTTGGAGGGCGAGATCAGGTGGTGGGCGTGCTCGCGGCGCAGCATGGGCAGGTCGTTGAGGTGGTCGCCGGCGGCCACCCGCGCCTCGGGCCCGATGCCCAGGATGCGGCCCAGTTCCGACAGGGCGGTGCCCTTGCTGTAGCCCCGGTGGCTCAGGCGCACGTAGATGTCATTGCGCACGGCGACCAGCTCGGGATGCCGTTCGCAGAAGGTGTCCAACTCGGCGTGGATCTCGTCCATCTGCAGGTTCGACCGGGCGATGGCGCACAACGGAGAGAACGGGTCGGCGTAGAAGGTGGCCTCGTGGCGCGCCGACAGCGACTGGATCATCCGCTCCATCTCCGAGGCCAGCGACCCGAAGAGGCGGGCGTGGTCCTCGGTGCAGCGGCGGTTCCAGGGCTCCACCGGCACGAAGCGGTCGTGCTTCCGCTCGTGGATCTCGCGTTCCACGAGGATCAGGTAGTCGGGCTGCACCGAGGTCCGGGCCCGGCCGAGGGTCTCCATGAGGCTGGCCATGTCGCGGCCGGTGTTGATGACCCAGCACCCGCCGCGGGCCTGGAAGGCGGCGATGCGCTCCTGCAGTGCGTGGGGGATCTTCGGATCCCCGAAGTCGTCGTGGATCGTGCCGTCGAAATCGGTCGACAGCAGCCGGAGGGAGGCGCCTGGACTCATGTGCAGGGCACAGACTGGGGCGGAGGTCGCCACCGGGCAAGGTCGGCTCCGGGGTTGTGGCCCCGGCCCGTCGGGGCTACCAGTCCTCCCGACCGAATCTATGTCCAGCCACCAAGACCAGTTTGACGATGCCATGTTCGACTACTCGACCGGCGAGTACGCGGTGGCCATCTCCAAGTTCCAGGCCATCCTGGCCGAGGACTCCGACCATTTCGATGCGCGGCTGGGCTTGGCCATGTGCCATTACCGGTTGGGCGACTACGCCACGGCCATCGCCGAGGGGCACCGCGCCGAGAAGCTCAAGCCCAACGAGCAGTTGGTGCACACCAACCTGTCGCTCTTCTACATGAAGTCGGGCGACAAGCAGACCGCCGAGAAGCACGGCCTTCAGGCCCGCATCGCCTCGTGGAAGGGCAACATGGCCGCCCCGGGAACCAAGCCTGCCGAAGAAGAGGATTCCGAGCTCCGCATGGCCCAGCCCAAGGCGCAGGCGTTCAAGCTGCCCGAGAAGTTTCCCGACATGCCTTGGAAGAAGAACGCCCGCCCCGGCGGTGGCCAGCATTAGGCGACCGGGGGGCGGATCTTCAGATCGGACTCCGTTGAGACGCCGCCGACCCGCCGAATGGCGGCCAACCGGCCGGGGTCCATTGACAAAACCGGTGGCGATGTCCTTGATCCAACCGATCCCCGCACCCGTTCCCGCCATGATTGCCCAACGCCCGAGCCTTCCGCGTCGGGAGGCGTTCACTTTGATCGAACTGCTCGTGGTCATCGCGATCATCGCGATCCTGGCGAGCATGCTCCTGCCGGCCCTGGCCAAGGCCAAGTACCGGGGCAGCCGCATCGTGTGCGTGAACAACATCCGCAGCCAGTACCTGCCGCAGATCCTGTATGCCGACGACAACCGCGGGAAGTTCCAGCAGCACGACGATGGCAGCCCCGACTACCACCGCACCGGCGGGCGCAAGGACAGCATCGTCGATTCGCTCAAGGGCAAGTACCTGCAGGAGACCCGGGTCCTGATCTGCCCCATCACGGCCAAGACCTTCGGCAAGCTCTGGCTCAACTACGCGAGCATGACCAACTTCGCCGATGCCTCGACGAAGGACTACGGCGGGTGGGACACGCCGGCGGCGATGGTGTACACGCCCTACATGTGGTTCGCCAACTTCCCGGGCATGAAGTTCCAGTCGCTCAGCGGCAGCAAGGATCCCGCGGCGGCGGACATCGAGCCCGCCTGGCCCACCAAGGCCGATGAGTGCGACTCGTCGAGGGCCTTCATCACCCACCGTGTCAGCGACACCCCGGGTTCGGTCACCTGGGATGTCGGCCATCTGGGCCGGTTCAACGCCCCCAAGGTCAGCCGGCTCTTCCTCGAGTTCTCGCTGACGCCGGACCAGCCGGTGGGCCAGGCCGACGGCAGCGTGGTCGTGCGGCCGAAGGCCCAGATCAAGGGCCGGGCGGTGGGCGGTCCCGGGGGCAACACGGTGTTCTGGTACTAGGCCGGCGAGGTGCCCGCGGATCGCCGCAGGCGTGCGACCCCGTCTGGACTCTTGGCGGCGACCGGGCCTGCCGCCATCCTGTCGGGACGCATGCGCATCACCCGACTCGAAGTCCGTGACATCCGCTTCCCGACGTCCAAGGCCCTGGACGGGTCGGACGCGATGAACCCCGATCCGGACTACTCCTCGGCCTATGTGATCCTCCACACGGACACCGGGCTCCAAGGGTACGGGTCCACCTTCACCATCGGGCGGGGCAACGATGTGGTGTGCGCGGCCGTGAAGGCCCATGAGCACCTGGTGGTGGGCCTCACGCTCGAGGAGTTCCGCGCCGCGCCCGGCGCGGTGTGGCGGCGCCTCAACGGGGACTCGCAACTGCGCTGGATCGGGCCCGACAAGGGGGCCATCCACCTGGCGCTGGCCGCCATCGTCAACGCGCTGTGGGACCTGTATGCCCGCAGCGCCGGAGTGCCGGTGTGGAAGCTGGTGAGTCGGTTCACGCCCGAGGAGTTCGTGGCCAGCGTCGATTTCCGTTACCTGACCGATGCCCTCACCCCCGATGAGGCCCTGGAGCTGCTGCGGCGGGCCGAGCCCGGCAAGTCCGAGCGCATCGCCCGCCTCGAGCGTGAGGGGTACCCCGCCTACACCACCAGCGCCGGATGGCTGGGCTACCCCGACGACAAGATCCGCCGCCTGTGCCGCGAGGCCGTGGCCGAGGGTTGGAACCACATCAAGGTGAAGGTGGGGCGTGACCTGCAGGATGACATCCGCCGCCTGGGCATCATCCGCGAGGAGATCGGCTGGGACCGCAAGCTGATGGTCGACGCCAACCAGGTGTGGGATGTGCCGCAGGCCATCGAGTGGATGCGGTCGCTGGCCCCGTTCCAGCCCTGGTGGATCGAGGAGCCGACCTCGCCCGACGACGTGCTCGGCCATGCCGCCATCGCCCGCGCCATGGAGCCGCTGGGCATCGGCGTGGCCACGGGCGAGCACGGCATGAACCGGATCCTCTTCAAGCAGTTGCTGCAGGCCCGGGCCATCTCGTTCTGCCAGATCGACTCCTGCCGCCTGGGCGGCGTGAACGAGAACCTCGCGGTGCTGCTCCTGGCGGCGAAGTTCGGCGTGCCGGTTTGCCCGCATGCCGGCGGGGTCGGGCTCTGCGAGTTCGTGCAGCACCTGAGCATGATCGACTACACGAGTGTCAGCGGCAGCTGGGACGGCCGGGTGTGTGAGTTCGTGGACCATCTGCACGAGCACTTCACCGATCCCTGCCGCATCCGGGCCGGCCGCTACCTGGCCCCGGAGAAGGCCGGCTACAGCACCGAGATGCACGCCGCGACCCTCGCCCGCTACGAGTTCCCCGCCGGCACCGAGTGGCGGTGACGCCGGGTGCCGGTGAATCGCAGGTCCACCACGATCCCGAGGGATGACCAAAATACGATTCATCGTAAAATGGTGTTTACCAAAATACGATGAATCGTCATTTGGTATCCATGGCCGACCGACGCCGAGTCTACGATTCGATCTTGGAGACCCATCTCGAGGAACACCGGCAGATGGCCTTCGTCAGCGGGCCCCGGCAGGTGGGCAAGACCACTGTCTGCCGGCACGGGGCCGACACCTATCTCAACTGGGACGCGGCCGATGATCGTCGTCTGGTCCAGAAGGGGGCGGCGGCGGTGGCTGCGGCCATCGGGGCCGACAAGGCCCGGTCCGGGAGGCCCAAGGTGGTCTTCGACGAGATCCACAAGGACCGTCGTTGGAAGGCCTTCCTCAAGGGGTTCTTCGATGTCCATGCCGATCGCATGAGGCTCGGGGTGGTGGTCACCGGCAGTGCCCGGCTCAACGTCTACCGCAGGGGAGGGGACAGTCTCATGGGGCGCTACTTCCTCTACCGGATGCATCCCTTCAGCGTGGCCGAATGCCTGCGCACCGAGACGCCTTCCGCGGTGATTTCGCCGCCGGCGAGGATCAGTGAGGCCGACTGGAACGCCCTGCGGCTTCATGGTGGGTTTCCGGAGCCCTTCCTGGCGCGGTCTTCGGCTTTCACCCGGAAGTGGGCCCGACTCCGCCTCGATCAACTCACGGGCGAGGATCTCCGCGACCTCGGTGCCTTCCGAGATCTGGCGGGGTTGGATCAGTTGGCCCGCATCCTTTCGGAGCGGTCTTCCGTGCAACTCAATTTCGCCGAACTGGCGCGCGACCTCCAGGTCACGGCCGAGACCTCGAATCGATGGGTGGCCGCCCTTGAGCAGTTGCACCTGGGGTTCACCCTTCGCCCCTGGTTCAAGGACATCGCCAATTCGTTGCGCAAGGAGCCCCGATGGTTCCTTCGGGACTGGTCCGGGGTCGAGGATGTCGGCCGGCGTGCCGAGACCTTCGTGGGCTGCCACCTGCTCAAGGCCGTCGAGGCGTGGACCGACCTTGGGTTGGGCACGTTCGAGTTGGCCTACCTCCGGACCAAGCAAGGACAGGAGGTCGACTTCGTGGTCCTGCGCGACCGGAAGCCCTGGTGTCTCGTCGAGGTCAAGAATGCCGCGGCCGATCTTTCGCCATCCCTCGCCTTCTTTCAGCAACGAACCGGGGCTCCCCATGCCTTCCAGGTGGAATTGGATGCGCCGTATGAACCGGTCGATTGCTTCGCGCACCGTGGGCGTCCGGTGCGCGTTCCGGCTCGAACCTTCTTGAGCCAGTGGGTCTGATGGACTCGCCGCACGCCAATCTTCAGCCCCCTCCCGACCGAGGTCCGGTCGCCGAATCCTTGCACCGGGCCTCGGCCATTCCCTAGGGTTGAGGCCTTTCCGGGCCTGTCCCGGTCCATGACCATGGCTTCGCTCAACGACAATTATCTCAAGCTCAAGGCGGGTTACCTCTTCCCTGAAATCGGACGGCGGGTGAAGGCGTTCAACGACGCCAACCCGGCGGCGGCGGCCCGGTTGATCCGGTGCGGCATCGGCGACGTGACCGAGCCCCTGCCCGGGGCGGTGGTCGCAGCGCTGCACAAGGCCGTCGACGAGATGGCCGTGCGGAGCTCCTTCAAGGGCTACGGCCCCGAGCAGGGTTACGAGTGGCTGCGGAGGGCGATCGCCCAGAACGATTTCCGCGCCCGCGGGATCGAGGTGGCCGATGATGAGATCTTCGTGAGCGACGGCTCGAAGTGCGATTGCGGGGCCATCCTCGACATCCTGGGCTCCAGCAACCGCATCGCCATCACCGATCCGGTGTACCCGGTGTACGTGGACACCAACGTCATGGTGGGACACACCGGCGAGGCCGACGCCTCGGGCGCCTACGCGGGCATCACCTACCTGCCGTGCACCGCCCAGAACGGCTTCATCCCCGAGCCGCCCCGGGAGCGGGTGGACGTCATCTACCTGTGCTCGCCCAACAACCCCACCGGGGCCACGGCCTCACGGGCGCAGCTCGAGGCCTGGGTGAAGTACGCGCTGGCCAACCGATCCATCCTCCTCTTCGACGCCGCCTACGAGGCCTACATCAGCGACCCGACCATCCCGCACTCGATCTACGAGATCCCGGGGGCCCGGGAGTGCGCCATCGAGTTCCGCAGCTTCTCCAAGAACGGCGGATTCACCGGCCTGCGCTGCGCCTTCACGGTGGTTCCCAAGACGCTCCTGGCCTCGACGGCCTCGGGCGAGTCCAAGCCGCTGCACCCGCTGTGGTCGCGCCGCATGACCACCAAGTTCAATGGCGTTTCCTACATCGTCCAGCGGGCCGCCGAGGCCTTGTATTCGCCGGAGGGCAAGGCCCAGGTGGCCGCGCTGGTCGAGCACTACATGGGCAATGCGAAGATTCTCGTGGCCGGGGCCAAGGCGGCCGGACATCGGGTGTTCGGCGGCGTGAACGCTCCCTACATCTGGGTCGACGCTCCGAAGGGACACACCAGTTGGCAGGCCTTCGACCGCATCCTGGGCGAGGCCAACGTGGTCATCACCCCGGGCAGCGGCTTCGGCAGCAATGGCGAGGGATGGTTCCGCGTCAGCGCCTTCAACAGCCGCGCCAACGCCGAGGAGGTCTCGCGTCGGCTCCAGGCGCTGCGCTGGTGAGGCCCTGACGGACGGAGGGGTTTCCGGGCCGGGGGGTGAGCCCATCCCAGGCGAAGATGGCCATTGGAGGTTTCGGGCGAGGTGGCCTAATCTCCGTGACACATGACTCGCCTCCTCCTGCTGCTCCTCGTGTCGGCCTTGGCTGGCTGGGCCCCGCCGGTGACGGCGGCCCCTTTGGGCAAGGACCCGGCCCGATGGATTTCCGGGGTCGCGCCGGGCCTCGTGCAGGTGGAGTTCGCCCTGCAGTTCGACCGTGGTGACGCGCCGCACGGGATCCTCGACCAGGACCCCAAGTCCACGGGACCCCGGTCCAACAGCCTCGCCGACCTCGTCGCCGAGGAGCGGCCGCTGGAGACCACCGGCTTCCTGGTGGGTCCGACCACCGTCGTGGCCATGGATCCCTGCGTGCACCCGCGCTTCATCCGGTCGATCGTGGTGCGACGTGGGGAAAACCGCTCCACCGCCCGGGTCACCGCCTATGGCGTGCAACAGTGGGCCTTCGTCCTGACGCTTGATCAGCCCATCGCCGGCACCCGCCCCCTGGCATTTCCGGCCAAGGGGTCCAAGGCCTCCGAGGCGCCGGCCGGCCTCGTCGGCTACCACCGCCAGGACGGCCAGATGGTCCGCGTGGTGCTGCCATTCGGGGGTCAGTTCCTCCAGACCGAGTCAGGCCAGGCCTTCCGCGTCCTCGACCACCAGGGATTGGCCGTCTCGGCCACCGGACGCCCCCTGGGCCTGGTCATGAACCATCGCCTCGACACCGACCAGCGCTGGCGCGGCCACCCCCTCGACTGGAAGATGATCGACGCGGCCGGGTTCACCGGGCGCCTCAAGGAGCTGGAGGAGCTTACCGCCCGGACCCTCGTGCGGGTGCGCCTGAGCTTCCGCAGCCCCAAGGCCACCCCGGGCCAGAACCCCATGCGCATGCGCACCCGCGGCGACGAGGAGGCTGATGATTCGGCGACCGAGCGCAACGAACTCGGGGTGCTCCTGCCCGGTGGCCGGGTGGCCGTGCTGGCGGCCCTCCGGAGCGGCATCACCGCGCGCCTGGAGCGGGCCTCCATCCAGCGCGACGGGGGCCAACCGTCCGTGCCGGCGAAGTTCGTGGCCTCGTTGCGCGATTTCGGAGTCCTGGTGCTTGAGCCCGAGCAACCGCTGGGCGAGGCCCTGCGCATCGATCCGGTGCACCCGGCCGACCGGATGGGGCAGTTGCTGCTGCGCGCCGAGATCGACCTGCGCGGCGAGACCCGTTCGGCGTACTTCCACGAGTCCCGCATCGCCGGTGTCCGGGTCGGGGCCCGTCTCGAGGCCTATCCGGAGCTGCCCGACCCGGAGGTCAAGGACACCTTCCTCTTCACCCTCGACCGCGCGCTCTACGCCCTGCCCGTGGCCCGTCGCGAGTTGCTCGGCGGGGTGCGCGACCCCTTCGCCGGACGCCGGCAACTGACCACGGCGCGGCAGATCGCCGAGGCGGTGGGCCGACTGCCGGCCACGGCCGACCCGGCCAACGTGCCCGTGTCGGAGGCCGACGAGAACCGCCTGGCCTGGCTGGGCGTGGAGCTGCAGCCACTGACCCGGGAGCTGGCCCGGGCCAACCGGGTCTCCGACCAGACGCGCGACGGGCAGACCGGTGCGCTGGTCACCTACGTGCATCCCGAGTCGCCGGCGGCCAAGGCCGGCATCCAGGCCGGCATGGTGCTGCTGAGGCTCCGGGCCCCGTCCCAGCCGGTGCCGATCGAGGTGCAGCTCGAGGAGGATTTCGCGCGGGCGCAGGGATTCCCGTGGGAACGGCTGGACGAGATCCGGGACCAGTTCTTCGAGCGCATCCCCACGCCGTGGCCGCCGGTCGAGACCCCCTTCACCCGGGCCCTCACCGACCTCGGCTTCGGCACGCGCGTCACCGCCGAGTTCGTCGAGGAGGGCAAGCTGCTGAGCCGCGAGTTCGAGGTCGTGCCGGGACCGACCCACTACGAGTCGGCCGTCCGCTTCAAGTCCGAGAGCCTCGGCATCACCGTGCGGAACCTCACCTACGACGTCCGCCGCTACATCCAGCGCAAGGCCGACGAGCCCGGCGTGGTGGTGTCCCGCATCGAGCCGGGCGGCCGGGCCAGCGTGGCCGGCGTGAAGCCCTATGAACTGATCACCCATGTGCAGGACCAGCCGGTGGCGACGGTGGCCGACTTCGAGCGCCTGGTGGCCGCCGAAAAGGGCGACCTCAAGCTCACGCTCAAGCGCATGGCCAAGGGGCGCATCGTGACCATCCGGGCCGTGTCCACCGAGTCCAAGGAGTAGCCGCCCGCATGCCCCCCGGAGATCCAACCGCCTCGGCCGAATCCCTCGTGCGCCCGATCTGGGGCAGGCTCCTCCGCGGGATCGGCGTCTCCGTGGTCTGCTCGATCGCGCTGGGTCTCGGGGCAGCCGAGGGTCAGCCGGCGACGCCACCACCGCCGCACTGGGCCTTCCAGCCGGTGGTGAGGCCCGCGGTGCCCATCGCGGTCGGGGCGTCTGGTCTTCCGGCGTCGACCCACCCGATCGACGCCTTCGTCCGGGAGCGGTTGGCCAGGGAGGGCTTGCAGCCATCGTCCGAGGCGGACCCTGCCACCCTGGTCCGGAGACTCCACCTCGTCATGCTGGGGGTCCCGCCGACGCCCGAAGAGGTCGCGGCGTTCCTGGTCGACACGCGGCCCGGGGCCTTCGAGCGCCTCGTGGATCGCGTGCTCGAGGACCCCCGCTACGGCGAGCGCTGGGGGCGCCATTGGCTCGACGTGGTCCGCTTCGCCGAGAGCAACGGCTTCGAGACCAACCGGGAGCGGCTGAGCGCCTGGCGCTTCCGCGACTACGTCATCGAGGCCTTCAACTCCGACAAGCCCTACGACCGCTTCCTGCGCGAGCAGATCGCCGGCGACGCCCTGGGGGTCGACGTGGCCACCGGGTTCCTCGTGGCCGGCCCGGTGGACATCGTCAAGAGCCCTGACATCACGCTGACGGCGATGCAGCGCGCCGACGAGATCGACGACATGGTCGGCACCACCGGCACGGCCTTCCTGGGGCTGACCCTGGGCTGTGCCCGATGCCACACCCACAAGTTCGACCCCATCCAGCACACCGAGTATTACGCCATGGCGGCGATCTTCTCGGGGGTCCAGCACGGGGAACGCCCGCTGCCCCAGCCACCGGAGAGGGTCGAAGCGCTGAAGCGGCTCGAGGGCCGGGTGGGCGACTTGGAGAGGCGTCTGGAGGCGTTCGTGGCGAAGGCTCCCGCCCTCGAGACCGGGCCCGTTTCGAAACGGCGTCCGGCGGTCGAGGCCAAGGTCAACGAAGACCGCTTCCCCGCCACCCCGGCGCGGTTCCTCCGGTTCACCATCCTGGCCAGCTCCGGCGGTGAACCCTGCCTCGACGAGCTCGAGGCCTGGTCCGGCGACCGCAACGTCGCGCTCGCCTCGGCCGGGACCAGGCCGTCGGCCTCGGGCACCCTCGCCGGGTATGAGATCCACAAGCTCGAGCACCTGAACGACGGGCGCACCGGCAACGGCCGCTCTTGGATCTCCAGCGAGGCCGGCCAGGGATGGGTCCAATTGGAGTTCCCAAGGACCGAGCGCATCGACCGTGTGGTCTGGGGCCGGGACCGCGAGGGCCAGTTCAAGGATCGGGTGGCGACCCGGTACCGGATCGAGGTGGCGGCCGAGCCCGGGGCCTGGAGGACGGTGACGACCTCCGACGACCGTGCGCCGTTCTCCGGGGAACCCGCGAAACCGGCCGGGCCGGTCTACCGCTTCGACGGCCTCGCCGACGCCGAGGCGGCCAACGGCCGGCGGTGGCTCGCGGAACTCGAGGCGGCGCGCCGGGAGAAGGCCGAGTTGGCGAAGGCGCCGACCGTGTATTCCGGGACGTTTTCGCAACCGGGCGCGACGCACCGACTGCACCGCGGCGACCCCCTCCAGAAGCGCGAGGTGGTGGCCCCGGGCACCCTCGCGCTGTTCCGCCCGCTGACCCTGTCGACCAACCTTCCCGAGCGCGACCGGCGCCTGGCGCTGGCCGACTGGATCGCCGACCGCGACAACCCGCTCACCGCCCGGGTGATCGTCAACCGTCTCTGGCAGCACCAGTTCGGGGTGGGTCTCGTGGACACGCCCAACGACTTCGGCCGGAATGGGTCCAGGCCCTCGCACCCCGAGTTGCTCGACTGGTTGGCCAGCGACCTGGTGGAGCATGGCTGGAGCCTCAAGCACCTGCAGCGGCGCATCCTCACCTCGGCCACCTGGCGGCAGTCGGGCGCGCCGCGGAAGGAGGCCCTGGCCGTCGATGCGGGCAGCCGGTTGCTTTGGCGCTTCCCGCCGCGGCGACTGGAGGCTGAGGGCATCCGCGACAGCATCCTGGCCGTGAGCGGCAACCTGGATCGAGCCCGCGGGGGCCCGGGCTTCTACCTGCATGCGGTGGACCGCGAGAACGTCTACCACTACCACCCCAAGGAGGCCTTCGGGCCCGAGGACACCCGGCGCATGGTCTACGCCTTCAAGGTGCGCATGGAACAGGACGGGATCTTCGGGGCCTTCGACTGCCCGGACGGCAGCCTGGTCATGCCCCGGCGCAGCGTCTCCACGACGCCGCTCCAGGCCCTGAACCTCTTCAACAGCCGGTTCATCCTCGACCAGTCGCGCACCTTCGCCGAGCGCCTGAAGCGTGAGGCGGGCGAGGCTCCGGAGTCGCAGGTCCGGGCCGCCTGGGAACTGGCCTTCAACCGCGGCCCGCAGGCGACCGAGTCGGCGGAGGCGACCGCCTTCGTCCGGGCCCAGGGGCTCCAGGCCTTCTGCCGGGGCGTGCTCAACGCCAACGAGTTCCTCTTCATCCCATGAACGCGCCGATCCCGCCCGCCTTCCACAGCCCGCTGCTCAACCGGCGAAGGTTCCTGGGCGACACCGGCCTGGGGCTCGGGTCCATCGCGTTGACCCACCTGCTGGGGCGCCAGGGGCTGCTGGCCCAGACGGTTGCCCGGAAGGAACCCTTCCGCCCGGCCATCGCGCCGGGGCGTCCCTATGGCGCCCGACAGTCGCACTTCGCCCCGCGCGCCAAGAACGTGCTGGTGATCTTCTGCAGCGGCGCCTGCAGCCAGCTCGACACCTTCGACCACAAGCCCGAGCTGATCCGGCGCCACGGCCAGCCCATGCCCGGCACCGAGAAGCTCATCACCTTCCAGGGCGAGCAGGGGGCGCTGAACAAGAGCCCGTGGGAGTTCCGGCCGCGTGGCCAGAGCGGCAAGATGATCTCGGAGCTGCTGCCCCACCTGGGTGATCTCGCCGACGAGATGTGCTTCATCCACTCGATGCAGGGCAAGACCAACACGCACGGGCCCGGCGAGAACTACATGTCCACCGGCTACACGCTGGACGGTTTTCCCAGCCTGGGTGCGTGGATGACCTACGCGCTCGGCAGCGACGACCAGAGCCTTCCGGCCTACGTGGCCATTCCCGACCCGCGCGGCAAGCCCCAGAACAGCGTCAACAACTGGGCCCCGGGGTTCCTGCCGGCGGCCTTCCAGGGCACCGAGTTCAACGCCACGAACCCGATCCGCAACCTGGCCGCCCCGGGCGGCATCACGGCTGCGGCCGATTCGGCCACGCGCGGGTTCCTCCAGCGCCTCAACGAGCGCCATGCCGAGCGTTTCCCGGGCGACACCGGGCTGGCCGCCCGCATCGCCAGCTACGAGCTGGCCGCCCGCATGCAACTGGCCGTGCCCGAGGTGGCCGACCTGTCCAGCGAGCCGGAGCACATCCTGAGGCTCTACGGCGCGGACGAAGGCGGCACGAAGATCAAGGACCTGCGGGCCGCCTATGCCCGCAACTGCATCCTGGCCCGGCGGCTCGTCGAAAAGGGGGTGCGCTTCGTCCAGCTCTTCAACGGCGCCTACCAGACCGGCGGCGAGGGTGTGAGCAACTGGGATGGCCACAAGGACATCGCCAGCCAGTACGCGTTGCACGGACCGGTGCTCGACAAGCCCACGGCGGGCCTGCTCATCGACCTGCGCCAGCGGGGGTTGCTCGACGACACGCTGGTGGTCTGGTGCACGGAGTTCGGGCGCATGCCGACCTTCCAGAAGGGGGCCAAGGGGCGCGACCACAACCCGGCCGGGTTCACCTGCTGGATGGCCGGGGCGGGGGTGAAGCGCGGCTTCAGCCATGGGGCCACCGACGAGTTCGGCTACAAGGCCGTCCACGACGTGGTCACCGTGCATGATTTCCACGCCACCATCCTGCACCTGCTCGGGCTCGACCACGAGCGGCTCACCTACTACCACAACGGCCTCGAGCGCCGCCTGACCGACGTCCACGGCGAGGTGGTTCACGCCGTGTTGGCCTGACCGATCGGGTGAGGTTCCGCTGCCACGGGGTCCGAGGCGCCCGCGGAGTCACCGAACGCCCCTCAGGCCAGCAGCAGGGCCCGGCAGGCCTTCTCGAGCTTCCTGAGCTGGGCGGCCGACTTGGCCTCGATGTAGCAGCGGATCAAGGGCTCGGTGCCGCTGGCGCGGAAGGCGACCCACTCGCGGTTGGGCAATACGAACTTGAAGCCGTCGGTGGTGATGAACTGCTCGACCTTGGCCGTGCCGACCTTGTCCAGTCCCGCCGAGAGGCGATGCAGCAGCGCCTCCTTCCGGTCGGGCGGGATGGCCACGTTGATGCGCGTGGTGTGGAATTCCCCGGTCTTCTTCTCCAAGTCGGCCAGGATCTTCATCAGGGGCTTCTTCTCGGTGGCGACCAGCTCGGCCATGAGCAGGCAGGCCAGGATGCCATCCTTCTCGGGCACATGGCCCTTCACGCTGAGGCCGCCGGACTCCTCGCCG
>Ga0315902_10003574_pt1 | contig 23110 bp, 20 predicted proteins | sample LakEriMetagenome_9_FD_203523 | JGI IMG/M metagenome (GOLD analysis project Ga0315902, IMG submission 203523) | Freshwater fungal communities from buoy surface, Lake Erie, Ohio, United States - Buoy 12 MA117 | ecosystem: Environmental > Aquatic > Freshwater > Lake > Lake biofilm | place: USA... | reverse complement strand
GGTGCGGCCCAGCGCGTTCCCGATGAAGGGATCGTAGCTGTACTGCTGCACGGTGAACGGCGGATCCTCGTCGGTCAGGTTTTCGACCGAAAGACTGAGTACGAAATCTTCGTCCCACGGCAGGGTTTACTGGTAGTACAGGTTCTGCGTGATGAAGTCGTCGATTTGCTCGTTCGCCGTGCCGAGGAAGCGGTCGTCCTTCACGCCCTGGATGTAGCGTGTCACGTAGCGAATGTTGTGCTCGCCGATGTTATAGTTCAGCGAAGCATTGCCGCGCCACTCGGATACGAGGTCGCCATCACGTGAGTAATTGGCGAAGCCGAGGCCGTCGACCGCCGGCGTAAGCACCGTACCGTTGAGCGAGAACGCATCGATCTCGTAGGACAGCACCTGAGTTGCAGTGAACTGGGCTGTTACATCGCCGCCGAGCGCCTCGAAAGCGCGGCTGGGCGCAGGAGGCCGACGCTCAGGCGTCAGGGCGTGTCGCTGTCATCCTCGAACAGCGGTTGCTGGAAGCTCGCTGGCGCCTTGAGGCCGACGCGGTCCCAGGCTTTTGGCGTGGCGACGCGGCCGCGCGGGGTGCGGGCGACGAAGCCTTGCTGCATTAGGTAAGGCTCGATCACTTCCTCGATGGCGTCGCGCGCTTCAGACAGCGCCGCGGCCAGCGTGTCTGCTCCGACCGGGCCGCCGCTGTAGGTTTTCACCAGCGCCTGGAGGTAGCGGCGGTCGAGCGCGTCGAGGCCGTCCTCGTCGACTTCGAGCCGCGCCAGCGATTTTGCTGCGCCTGCGCGATCGATCCTGACGCCATCTGCTTCGCAGAAGTCGCGGACCCGGCGCAGCAGGCGGATGGCAATGCGGGGCGTTCCGCGCGAGCGGCCGGCGATTTCCTCTGCGCCATCCTGCGTGATGTCGGCGCCGACCTTAAGCCCTGCCCGCCGGATGATCGAGCCGAGCTCTTCGCGTGTGTAGAACTCGAGGCGGATCGGGATGCCGAAGCGATCGCGCAAGGGCGTCGACAGGAGTCCCGCGCGGGTGGTGGCGCCAACCAGAGTGAAGGGCGGCAGGTCGATCTTCACCGAGCGTGCCGAGGGACCTTCGCCGATGATGAGATCAAGCGTGTGATCCTCCATTGCGGGATAGAGGATTTCCTCAACGTGCGCCGGCAGGCGGTGGATCTCGTCGATGAAGAGCACATCGCGCGGCTCGAGATTGGTGAGCAGGGCCGCAAGGTCGCCCGCCTTGGCGATCACGGGGCCGGACGTGGCGCGGAAGCCGACGCCCATCTCGCGGGAGAGGATCTGCGCCAGTGTCGTCTTGCCAAGGCCCGGCGGGCCGGACAGCAGGACGTGGTCGAGCGCATCACCGCGATTGCGAGCGGCGGAGACGAAGACTTTCAGGTTGGCCTTGGCCGCCTGCTGGCCGGTGAAATCGTCAAAGGCGGTTGGCCGCAGGGCGCGGTCGACCGTCTCGCCGGGCTGGCGTTCGGGATTGGTGATTTCGGCGTCTCTGGCCATGTTTGCCTTCTGCACCAGTTCGGGGATGAATGGAACAGTTGCGGAACAACGGCCGGTTAAAGATGAAATCAGTTTCGACTTTTCGCTGGCCCAAGGAGCGCAGTGTCGATCGCGCGGCCGATACGTTCGGCGGCTGGGGGTTCGAGATTCGCAAGGACAATGATCGTCCAGCCATGCCCGCCGGACATCAGTGCGTTTACGCCGGGCGCTCCCCCGGCAAAGCTGATGCGGCTTCGTGACCAATCGGCGACCGCTGGATCTGCGCGGAGGACGGCGGCGCTGCCGTCGCCGGCCAGCCGTCCGGCACGAAGGGCGGCGTCGAGGGCCAGCAGGTCCCGGGCGGCGGCGTGACTGCCGCCGGAAGCATTGCCTGCCAGTCCATGCCAGGATGAAACGTCCACGAGCGGCGAGCCGGGCCGCGGCGTCCCATAGGGGATGGCGCCGGCAGGCGGCGGCGTGAAGCTGGCTGTGGCCATGCCGGCCCTGGCGAATACGTTGTTGCCGACGTACTGCTCGTAGGTCGCGCCGGATGCGCGCGCGATGATCTCTCCCAGCACCACGTAGCATCCATTGCAGTACTGTTCGCGCTCACCCGGCGCAAAAACCGGGGGCCTGGATGCGACGAGGCCGAAATAGACGGCGTTTGACGTGAGGCTGGCCTTGGGCATGTCCATAAAGGCGGGGCCCACGAAGTCGGCGACGCCGCCACGATGGCCGAGAAGTTGGTCGATTGTCGCCGACCGCGTTTGCGGCTGCGGATAGTCGGGCAACCACTGGCCGACCGTGTCCGTGAGCTTGAGCTTGCCCGCTTCGACGAGCTGCATGATGGCGACGTGCGTGAGCGCCTTGCCGATGGAGCCGAAGTTGAAGGTGGTGGCAGGCGTGACTGCTGCCCTGGAGTCGCGATTGGCAAGGCCGTGCGCGGCGCTGACCACCTCCCTGCCCTCGCGTGCGACCAGGACGACGCCGCTGAAGCCATCGCGGAGGGCGATGTCGTCCAGCCACGCGCCGAGGCCGGTCGCAATCTCGGCGTCGGTCATGGCAGAGGTGATCGGAGGTAGCGGCAGCGGGGGGCCGCCTCCCGGCCCGGGGCCGGGTTGGGCGAATGAGGGCGGCGCGGCCCAGAGGAAGGCGAGCAAGGCGATCAGCGGTTTCAGTCGGCGCATGTGATTTTCCCTCGGGTCTTCTTCAGAAGCGGACGCGGGCGGCGGCTCAAGGAGATTGGCGCCCGGACACTGCCAGATCACCGTCGGGACAGATCAGGTTTGCGGCCCTCGCTTCAGGCTTCGTAGCTTGACCCCCAGGATGAGCGCCGCGAGCGCAAGCGTGATCGCGTTGGCGATCGTGATCGACCACTGCACCGTGATGATCCCATAAGCGAGCCAGAGCGCCACGCCCGCCGTGAACAACGCATACATCGTGAGCGAAATTGCTGCTGTTTCGCGGGTGCGAAGGACCTTGAAGGCCTGCGGAACAAAAGCGGCCGTCGTGAGCAGCGCGGCGACAGCGCCGATAATTTCTGCGAGATTCATCGCTTACGCCCCGTCGCCCTGATCAGTATCGCGCCTCTGACGCGGATCGGGCTATATCACGGTCCATGAAGCCTGCACCTTCGACCTGTCCCGCGACACGATGACCCCTGATACAAGCTCAGGGGACAAAAGGTCTGGGGACGCCGCCGCCGTCGATGTATCCGCGCAGGGATACCGGCGCTTCGTGGGCATGCGGCGGCTGGCCAACGGCATGCTGCTCGCCATCATGGCGCTGTTCGTGTTCTCGCACATGTGGGAGCCGCCGGGCCAGGACTGGGACATTCACTGGCGATTCCTGCGCGCCTTCGCTGAGGCGGCGATGGTGGGGGGGCTCGCAGACTGGTTTGCCGTGACCGCGATCTTCCGGCATCCGCTGGGCATTCCGATCCCGCACACGGCTGTGATCCCGAAGAACCAGGATCGGATCGCGGAGGCGGTGGGGCGTTTCATCGCCGACAACTTCCTGAAGCCGGAGCTGGTGGCCGAGCGGGTGAAGGACAAGGATCTTTCAGAAGCGCTGGGAACATGGCTGGCCGAGCCGACGCAATCGACAGCGTTGGCGGGCGGGCTCGTGTCTGCTGTGCCTGCCCTGCTGGATGCACTGGATGACGAAACGGTGGCGGCGTTCCTGCGCGAACAGGCGGCAGAGGCTGCCGAGGGCGCGAGCGTTGCGCCGGCCTTCGGGTCGGTGCTTGAGGCGCTCGCGGAACAGGGTAGGCACCAGGCCATCCTCGATGCACTGCTGAAGCACGGCTATCGTCTGCTGGAAAGCAATCAGGACATGATCCGCGATCGCATTCGCGGGCGGTCTGGATGGCTGATGCGGTTTGTCAGCGCCGACAAGAAAGTGGCGGACACCGTCATCGATGCAGTGAGCGATCTTCTGCACGAGGTGGCGTCCAACCGCGACCATCCGGTGCGCGAGCAGCTCAACCAGATGGTAGCGGAGTTTGCCGACGATCTACGGCGCGATCCGGAGTTGCAGGCGCGGGTCGGGTCGTGGCTGCAGGATGCGGCGAAGCATCCGTCGGTTGCGGGCGCCGTCGAAGCTGGCTGGGTTGAGTTCAAGGCGGCGCTCCGACGCGACTGCGCGAGTCCCGACGGACGCCTGCGGGCGTGGATGCAGAACGCGCTGACAAATATGGGCGCCGGATTGCTGCGCGAGAAGCATGTGCGCGAGGCGCTGAATGTGCGGTTGCGCGGACTGTTGGTGCAGCTTGCGGCGCGGCATGGCGAGGACGTTGCGCGGCTGGTGTCGGAGACGATACGGAAGTGGGACTCGCAGACCATTGTCGACAAGCTGGAGATCAATGTCGGGCGCGACCTGCAGTATATTCGTCTCAACGGGACGATCATCGGCGGGTTGGTCGGCCTCGTCCTTCATGCGGGGGCGGAGGTGCTGTAGGCCTCACGCGGTCGGCGCCAACGCTTTCAGGGCTGCGCGGATCAGCGTGGACTCGGTTGCATCCTCACCAACCTCCCGTGCCGCCTGCGCGACGACGCGGCCAGCGTCGGTCTGCGAGTAACCGAGATTGACCAGCGCGGAGACGGCGGCGGCGCGCGCGCCGGAGAGCGGCTGAGCGGTCGTTGCAGCGGCGAGGGCGAGGCCGGGGGCGAACAGGCCAATTGGCGGCGGCTTGCCCTTGAACTCGGTGACGATACGTTCGGCGAGTTTCTTGCCGACGCCGTTGGCGCGCGAGATGGCGGCCGTGTCGTTGAGCGCGATGGCGTCCATCAGCTGCGCTGTCGTCAGCGTGTCGAGAATGGCGAGCGCCGTCTTGGCGCCAACGCCGGGCGCGGACTGGAGGCGGGAGAACCAGGCGCGCTCTTCTCCGCTGACGAAGGCGAAGAGTCGGATGGCGCTTTCCGACATCTGGGTTTCGACATGGAGTTCTGCAACCTCGCCGACCGACAGTCTCGCGAGAGAGCGCGAGCCGGCGTGGACGAGATAGCCGACGCCCTGCACGTCGATCAGCGCCTGCCCTTCGCCGACCGCGGCGATCGTGCCTCGCAACCGGCCGATCATGCCTGTCGCCTCTCACCGGCCACGGGGCGATGATGCGCGCCGCAGATGGCGACGGCGAGTGCGTCGGCTGCGTCAGCGGCGACATCGCCCGCTTTGGGAAGCAGGCGGCGCACCATGAACGCGACCTGCGCCTTGTCCGCCGCGCCTGTGCCGACGATCGCCTGCTTCACTTTCCGCGTCGCGAACTCGTGGACCTTGAGGCCGGCGCCGGCGAGCGTCGCCATCGCGGCGCCGCGGGCCTGGCCGAGCAACAGCGTCGACTTCGGGTTGACGTTGACGAACGTCTCTTCGACGGCGGCTTCGTCGGGTGTGTGTGTTGCAATCACGTCACGCAGTTCAGCGCAAAGTATGGCTAGGCGGTCGGCCATGTCGGCGTGAGGATCGGGATTAATCACGCCGTGGGCGATCCAGCCGAGGCGCGGACCGTCGAGCGTGATGACGCCCCAGCCGGTGTGGCGGAGGCCGGGGTCGATGCCGAGGATTCGAATCATCTGAACCATTCCGTCATTGTCACAAGTCTGGGGTCGCAAGTCTCGAACGGATTAGGAACACGCTGGAAGTTAATGAGGCGGAAACCAACGCGCCAGACCTTGGGCCGCATGGATATCCGTCAGGTTTCGCTCTCACGACGCGGGGCGCTGCGCCTCGGCCTGGCCGGCCTTGGCGCCGCTTTGGCTACCCCAGCTGCCTTCGCTGCGCCGTTGGTCAGCTTCCCGCTGCGCATCGCCTATGCGCGGGTGTCCCCTGATGGCTTCGTGCATATCCGGTCCGGCGAACAGGCCGCCTGGACGCACATGGCTGGGCGAATGGGCGGACTGGTCGATGCGCTTTCGCCGATGCAGCCGGGCGACATGCTCGGCGGCGGGCTGCCGAAGATCGAGGGCGGCGCGAACTGTGCGATGGTGGCGCGGCAAGCCGCGATGAAGTCGGGATACAATCAGGTGATCCTTTATTCGACCCACGACGGCCAGAAGATTTATGCGCCCCCACAGGGCTGGTTCGGCGACACGTTTGCCTGGCTGCAGGGCGAGTTCGACAAGGACGGGCGCGCCAGCGGAGAAGCGCACCTTCTGGATGTCGGTGGCGGGATGCCGCTGGCCTCTGCGCATGCCGACGTCCCGCCGCGCGATCCGCTGAACCTGTTCGACGGCGGCCGGAATCCGGAGCGCGAGGCGCTGGACAACCTGATCCGCGCAATGGAGCTGCGGTTCGGCGACATGGCCCGGCTGGCCTATGAGAGCCAGCGGTCGATCGCGGACTGACGTTTCATCATCGGCGCACAATCGGATGAGTTGGTCTGGCCAACATGCCCTTTGTGGGTAAGGTCTGCCCTTCGGATTTCGGAGGGTTTCCATGCGCCGCCTGCTTCTTTCGTCCCTGAGCGCCATCGCGCTTCTCGCCGCCTGCGGACCGGCGGAGGACCCGATGACTGTGCCGGCCGCGACCTATGACGAGGCGACGACGGCGCAGCTGACAAGCAATCCGCTGCTGGCGGAATGGGCGGGCGAACATGGCGGACAGCCGGCCTTCGACAAGATGGACCTCGCCCAGCTGAAACCCGCGATGGAAGCGGGAATGGCGGCGCACCTTGCCGAGATCGATGCGATAGCGAACAACCCCGCGAAGGCTTCGTTCGAGAACACCATCGTCGCGATGGAGCGCGCGGGCGAGGCGCTCGACCGGGCGATGATTTACTACGGCATCTGGTCGTCGAATCTTTCGACGCCGGAATTCCGCGCCGTGCAAGGCGAGATGGCGCCGAAGCTCTCTGAGTACCAGAGCAAGATCACGCAGAATGCGGCGCTGTTTGCGCGCATCAAGGCGCTGCATGACGATCAGGCAAACCTGAAACTCACTCCGCATCAGGCACGGTTGCTGAAACTGGTCCATGACCGCTTCCAGCTGAACGGCGCCGAGCTGACGGCCGAGAAGCGCGATCGTTATGCGGCGATCAACAAGGAGCTCGCCGAGCTCCAAACGAAATTCTCGAACAACCTGCTGGCGGATGAGGAAGGCTGGGTTACGTATCTCACGCCTGCGCAGATCGGCGGCCTGCCCGCGAGCTATGTCGCATCGGCGAAGGCGACGGCTGCCGATCTCGGCAAGCCGGGCATGTATGCTGTGACCAACACGCGTTCGTCGATGGACCCATTTCTTACCTACTCCACCGAGCGCAAGCTGCGCGAGCAGGTGTGGCGCAACTATTATTCGCGCGGCGACAATGGCGATGCGAATGACAATAATGCGGTGATCGCACAGATCCTGAAGCTGCGGCACGAACGCGTCGGGCTGCTTGGCTACAAGACTTACGCGGACTGGCAGCTGCAGGACAACATGGCGCCGGACCCGGCGGCGGCGACTGCGCTGATGGAAGCTGTCTGGCGGCCAGCAGTCGTGCGCGCAAAGGAAGAGATCGCGGACATGCAGGCGCTAGCCGCCAGCGAAGGCGCGAAGATCACCATCGAGCCGTGGGATTATCGCTTCTATGCGGAGAAGGTGCGCAAGGCGAAATACGATCTCGATGGCGAGCAGCTGAAGCCGTATCTGCAACTCGACCAGCTGCGCGAGGCGATGTTCTATGTTGCCGGGGAACTGTTCGGGTTCGGATTTGCGCCGGTTGCCGCTGGATCGATCCCTGTCTTCCATGCGGATGTGGGTGTCTGGGAGGTGACCGACGAGGCGTCGGGCAAGCATGTCGGTTACTGGTATCTTGATCCGTATGCGCGGCAGGGAAAACGATCGGGCGCCTGGGCGTCGAGCTATCGGTCGCATTCGACGTTCGACGGGCCGGTGACGACGCTGTCGTCGAACAACTCGAACTTCGTGAAGCCGGCGCCGGGTGAACCGTTGCTGATCTCGTTTGACGATGCGGAGACATTCTTCCACGAATTCGGACATGCGCTGCACGGGCTGTCGTCGACCGTCGAGTATCCGGGACTGAACGGAGGCGTGCGTGATTACACCGAATTCCACTCGCAACTTCTGGAGCGCTGGCTGCTGACGGACCAGGTGGTGGACAAGTATTTCCGTCACTACCAGACGGGCGAGCCGATGCCGAAAGAGCTGATCGACAAGATCAACAAGGCGGCGACGTTCAACCAGGGATTCCAGACAGTGGAGTTTCTGGGCTCCGCCATCATGGACATGCGCTATCACACGGTCGATCCGGCCAACCTCGATCCGCGCGCCTTCGAGAAGGAGGAGCTGGCCAAGCTCGGCATGCCGAAGGAGATTCCGATGCGGCACCGCTCGCCTCAGTTCGGGCATGTCTTTTCGAGCGAGGGGTATGCGGCCGGATACTACGGCTATCTCTGGGCCGAGGTGCTGACGGCGGATGCGGCTGAGGCGTTCGTCGGGGCGCCGGGCGGCTTCTACGACAAGGAGCTGGCGCAAAAGATGGTCGCCAACCTTTTCACCGTGCGCAACGCGGTTGACCCGGGCGAGGCCTATCGCGCTTTCCGTGGGCGCGATGCGACGCCGGATGCGCTGCTGCGGGATCGGGGATTTCCGGTCCCGACGGCGCCGGGCGGGCAGCAGTAGCGGCTAGCTTCGCCGCAGCTTCCGCCGTTTGGGCGGGCCGTGGAACCAGTCGATGACGTAGTCGAACGCGTCTTCGTCATCGACACCTTCCTCTGTGACCGTCTTGTTGCGGCAGGAATAGTTCTCGCGGTGGATGGTTTCGCGGTCACCGCTGACGAGGTGGTGCCAGTCGTAGAGATCCTTTCCTTCGTGGACGAGGCGGTAGGCGCAGGTCTGCGGCAGCCAATCGACGGTGGAGACGACTTCGGGCGTGAGCTTCACGCACACGGGCACGAACTGCTTGCGGTTGGGGTAGTCCTTGCACTGGCAGGACTTGTTGTCGAACAGCTTGCAATGGAGCTTCGTGATGTAGAGGTCGCCCGTGGTCTCGTCCTCGAGTTTCACCAGGCAACACTTTCCACAGCCATCGCAGAGCGATTCCCACTCCGGGTCGGACATCTCGTGCAGTTTCTTGGTTTTCCAGAACGGTTCGGTGGTCATGCGGCAGTCATTACTTCGTTCCGAACATCCTGTCGCCTGCGTCGCCAAGAACCGGCACGATGTAGCCCTTGTCGTTGAGGTGACTGTCGATGGCGGCGGTGTAGATCGGGATGTCGGGGTGGGCGGCGGTGAATTTGCCGATGCCTTCGGGGGCGGCGAGCAGGCAGAGAAAACGGATGCGGTTGGCGCCGCGTTGCTTGAGGCGCTCCATCGCGGCGATGGCGGAGTTGCCGGTGGCGAGCATGGGATCGACGGCGATGACGAGGCGGTTCTCGAGTTCGCCCGGCGCCTTGAAATAGTATTCGACGGGTTCGAGCGTGTCGTGGTCGCGATACATGCCGATATGGGCGACGCGGGCGGCGGGGACGAGATCAAGCATGCCGTCGAGCAGGCCGTTGCCGGCACGGAGGATGGACGCGAAGACCAGCTTCTTGCCCTTGATGATCGGCGCGGTCATCGGGCCCATCGGGGTTTCGATGTCGGTGGTTTCGAGTTCGATGTCGCGGGTGACTTCGTAGCAGAGCAGATGCGCGATCTCGCGCAACAGCGTGCGGAAGCCCACGGTGGACGTGGTGCGGTCGCGCATCAGCGTGAGCTTGTGCTGTACGAGCGGGTGGTCGATGACCGTTACGCTCTTCATGTCGGCCTCCCGCGATCTCAATTCCCGTCGCCTTGCCAGTCCCTGCCGATGAGGCGGGCGCCGCGCCCATACGCGTCGACCCAGGCGAACATTCCGGCGGGAGATACGAGGTAGGCGTTCGGCATGCCACCCGAGGCGATCTGCTGGATCAGACCGTCAAGCGGATAGGACTCCAGCGTTACCGAAGCAGATCCGCCCAGCGCCTTCTGGGCAAGCTCCTGAGTCTCTTCAGCTTCACTCCGGCTGGCGTAGAATGGAACGACGGCGCGACCGCCAACATCGACGGTGACCTGCTGGCCGCCATTGTTCGCGGGAAAGGATACCCTTGCTCCGAACATATCCGATTCTTCGGCTAACCACGCGACTTCGCCATGCGTGGCAAGAATTGCGTCCGCACCGCTGTTGGGAACGCCGACCGTGACGTCCGATTTACCTGCGGAGCGGATCGCGGCTGCGCAGAATTCGGGGTCGAGATAGACCGCAGGCAGCGTCTTGCTGCTGCTGATGGGCTTGACCTCGTGTGTGAGATTGGCGCCCGTCCTTCCGTCGACCGGAGCGATGACCACGAACCGCTCCGTGGCAGCGCGGATACGACCGGCCTCCCCCTCCGAGTATCCCTGCGCGGCAGCAGGCATGGCCGATACCGCTAGCAAGAAAAGTCCCAGGACGGCACGGAGCATTGCGTCGCCTTCAGCTTCGCGAGCACAATCGCTCACCTTCTGACGAATATGAATAGAGCGACCTGTGCGCAGAGCGCAATGATGCATCGCCGTTGCCATAGAGGGCTTAGGGCAGGCCGCGCAAACACGCCAATTCACTTCATCGGCAATGGGCGGCTCAGCGGCAATTCCCTTGCGTGCGAAAGTGTGCAGACTATGCGCAAAACAACGACAGACTGGCGCACAGCAGGATGCGCCAGCACGGGAGAACGCCATGTGGATTCGCAAGGGTGAGCGCGACCGGATGATGGGCGTGGACTCGCCCATTCCGACGCAGGTGGTGTCGAACGAGGAGTTTATCCCGCGGCCGCAGACGGAAAAGCAGAAGCAGGTTGAAAGTCTCATCATGGAATGGGGGACACGCAACGCGAAGAAGATCGGCATGAGCCGGAGGGGCTACATGGCCTCGTCGATGGGGCTGGCGACGGCGTTTCTCGCGTCCAACTGCGTCTATGGGCAGGATGCGTTCGAGGTGGGCGAAGACGAGCAGTTCGAGCCGCGCGAGACCGAGACGGTCAAGGCCAATGGCCAGAAGGGCAAGTTCTTCGTTGTCGACGTGCAGGCGCACTATTCGAACGGGATCGCGTTGAGCTTCCGGAACTCGGAGACGGCGCGGAACATGGGCTTCAGCCTGAAGGACGATGTGGAGTCATACTCCTTCCGCACCTTCACCAAGGAGATGTTCCTCGATTCCGAGACGGCGATGGTGGTGATCTCGGGCGTGCCGGGCAAGGAAGAGCAGCGGGCGCCGGATGGGCGCGTGCTGGTGGATGCCGAGCGCACGCCGCGCGGGGCGATCCTGCCGAGCTGGCTGATGGCGAAGTCGCGCAATGAGCTGAACGCGATGGCGGGATCGCAGCGGGCGCTTTGCCAGGGAAATCTGGCGCCGAACCATTACTGGAACACGGCGACCAACTCGATCGACAAGGCTGCAACGCTCGAGCAGATGGAGCGCGAGCTGAATGTCTACAAGATCAATTCGTGGAAGTGGTATTGCCACACGGACCCGGCGCGGACGGGGAATGGCTTCCAGCTCGATGATGACAATGCGCAGTGGTTCATCGAGGAATCACGCAAGCGCGGGATGAAGCTGCTCTCGGTGCACAAGGGCTATTCCTACCAGTCGCGCACGCTGGGCCACCTCGCCAATCCGAAGGACATCGAGAAGGCGGCGCTGCGCAATCCGGACTTCAACTTCGTGGTCTACCACTCTGCCCTGAAGCATGGCGCGTCGGATGGGCCGGACTGGAAGGCGATGAACGAGTACAATCCGGAGACGGGCGACTTCCTGTGGCACAAGGTGCTGATGGATATCAAACGGAAGAACCCGCAGATCAACAACGTCTATCCGGAGGTGGGATCGTTCTTCAACACGCTGGCGATCCAGGACCCCGTGATGGCGATGCATGGCATGGGTCTCAACATCAAGACGTATGGCGCGGACCATGTGGTGTGGGGGACGGATTGCCTGTGGTGGGGCTCGCCGCAATGGGGGATTGACGCGTTCAAGCGGTTCCAGATTTCGGACGAGCTTTGCGAAAAGCATGGCTACAAGAAGATCACGGACGAGGATCGCGCGAAGATTTTCGGGCTGAATGCGGCAAAGCTTTACGGCATCGATGTGAAGGCGGCGCGGAACGCCCTGCCCGCGGATGCGCTGTCGCGCGTGAAGCAGGCGTATCTCGATCGCGGCGGGCTGCGCGACAATGACTATCATGGCTGGGTGCAGCACGCGTGAGCGAACCCAGCTGGAATTTCGAGGGCGAGCCGCCGTTCGAGCCGCGGACCGAGGCGGGGATCAACCTGTGCGCCTATTTCGACGGGATGCCGGATGCGAAGCTGGAGACGTTCGACCTGGCGATGAGCGACGAAGAGCTGATGCGCTGGGACGGGAACTTCAAGTCGGACGGCGACATGCTGCTGCCCTGCACGGAGAGCGAGGAAGTGGATGTGGAGATGTACCGGCGCTACATCGCCGAGTGCATCCGGTATCGCGACCGCGTTCGAGATGCGATGATGACGCGGGCCTGAGACGGACGGCCAAAGCCAGAGCGGGCGGCGCTGGTCTGGCGCCGCCCGCTTGACTTGTTGCCACGGCCGCCTCTTGGGGTCGGGGGGGGACGGATGGGAGGCCGCCGTGACAGGACAAGAACACCGGAACCCGGAAGTAGTTTCACGGCGCTCAAAGAAACCTGCGTAAGCTCCGAAGATCACACCGGCTTGCATTCCGTTCCGGCGCCGGACGGGTATACGGGCTGTATGACTTGTGGAGAGACGTGCGTGCGCCCGGTCCTGTTGAGTGGCTTGACTGCGATGTGCGTGGCGCTTCTTGCGAGCGCCTGCGCGCAACCGGTGGCGCCGGCGATGGAGCCGTGGCCGGCGGCGGACATGGCGGCGCCCTTCCCGGCTGACAATCCGCCGACGCCGATCAAGATCGAGCTGGGGCGGCGGCTGTTCTATGATGGCGACCTGTCGTGGGACGGCACGATGAGCTGCGCGACATGCCATGAGCAGAAGCGCGGCTTTACCGATCCGAACAAGACGCGGGCCGGATTTGACGGAACGCCCGGCGAGCGGAATATCCAGACGCTGGCGAACCTCGCATGGATGAGCTCGCTGACCTGGGGCGGGCCCCATGTCGACACGCTGGAGCATCAGGCGCTGATCCCGATCGAAGGGTTCGTGCCAGTGGAGATGGGATTTGGCGGCAAGCCGGAAGGCGCGCTGGCGCAGCGACTGGGCGATCAGGCGTGCTATCCGCAGATGTTCCGCGCGGCGTTTCCCGAGCGCGGGGGCAAGATCGACATGGACACGATCACGATGGCGCTAGCGGCGTTCCAGCGCTCGCTGGTGTCGCTCGATGCGCCGTATGATCGCTGGCGGCGTGGGGATGTGTCGGCGATTTCGGACGAGGCGAAGCGAGGCGCGGCGCTGTTCGAAGAAAAGCAGTGCGCGAGCTGTCATGCGGGGCCGCATTTCACCGATGCGGCGCTTGGCGGGCGCAAGCCGCAGGAGGCGTTTCATCGGCTGTCTTTGCCCGCTGACGGCAAGGATGCGGGGCTGATGCGCATCACGCAGAAGCCTGAGGACGCCGGAAAGTTTCGTACGCCGGGACTGCGTAATGTGGCGCTGTCGGCGCCGTATATGCACGATGGCGAGGTGGCGAGACTTGAGGGCGCGGTGCGGCATCACTTTGCGGGCGGCGGGGATGATCCGCGGCTGGGGCAGACGGTGATCGATGGCGAGGTGGCGGCGCTGGTGGCCTTTCTGGAGTCGCTGACGGATGAGAGGTTCGTCACGAACCCGGCGTTCGCCCTTCCCGGACCCGGATGTCCGTTGCCCGCCGATGCAACGCTGACGGCAGAGGAAATGAATTCCGCCACCTTGCACAACAGCCCGCCGGGCCCCTAGCGTCTCAGCTGTCTGACCTGATCGTTGTTGCGCTGGACTGGAGCCGAGACATGCGCCTTGCCGTTATCCTCGTTGCCGGATTGCTCTCGGGCTGCGCCACGCCGGTATCCAGCGACAAAGCGGAGTCGGCTGGGGCCGACAAGGTCTGCAAGCGCATCGCGATGACAGGCTCGAACGTGACCGAGCGTGTCTGCCTAACAAGGGAAGAATGGGCCGCAATCGACAAGCAGGGACAAGCCGGCGTCAGCGAGTTCGAGCGCGCGCGCGACGAGGTCGCGCCGGCCGGCCGGTAGACGACGTTCAGGCCGTCTTTGCTTCCGCGAGGCCGAGTTCGGCGATCATCGCCTTGCGCATCTCGAATTTCTGGATCTTGCCGGTGACGGTCATCGGGAAGGAGTCCACGAATTTCACATAGCGGGGGATCTTGTAGTGGGCGATCTGGCCCTTGCAGAAGGCGGCGATTTCTTCGCGCGATGAGATCTCGCCGGCGCGGAGCTTGATCCAGGCGCAGATTTCCTCGCCGTATTTCGGGTCGGGCACGCCGATGACCTGCACGTCCTCGACCTTGGGATGGCGGAAGAGGTATTCCTCGATCTCGCGTGGGAAGACGTTCTCGCCGCCGCGGATGACCATGTCCTTGATGCGGCCTACGATGTTGCAATAGCCCTCCTCGTCGATGGTGGCGAGGTCGCCGGTGTGCATCCAGCCTTCCGGATCGATGGCTTCCGCGGTTTTTTCCGGATCGTCCCAGTAGCCGATCATGACGGAATAGCCGCGCGTGCAGAGTTCGCCGGGCTGGCCGCGCGGGACGGTTGCGCCCTCTTCGTCGACAATCTTCACTTCGAGGTGCGGTTGCACGCGGCCAACGGTGGAGACGCGGCGGTCCAGCGGATCGTCCATCGCGGTCTGGAAGGAGACGGGGCTGGTTTCGGTCATGCCGTAGCCGATCCCGACCTGATGCATGTTCATGCGGTCGATGACTTTCTTCATCACCTCGATCGGGCAGGGCGAGCCTGCCATGACGCCGGTGCGGAGGGATGACAGGTCGAACGTGTCGAAGTCGGGGTGTTCAAGTTCGGCGATGAACATGGTGGGTACGCCGTGGAGGCCGGTGCAGCGCTCGGCCTCTACCGTCTTGAGGACCGCCAGCGGCTCATAGCCTTCGGAGGCGTAGACCATCGTGGCGCCGTGAACGACGCAGGCGAGATTGCCCATCACCATGCCGAAGCAGTGATAGAGCGGCACCGGGATCAGCAGACGGTCGCCGGGTTTGAGGCCCATCCCCTCGCCCACGAAAAAGGCGTTGTTAAGGATGTTGCGGTGGGAAAGCGTCGCGCCCTTCGGCAGGCCTGTGGTGCCGGAGGTGAACTGGATGTTGATCGCCTCGTTGCGGTCGAGCTTCGCGGCTATGGCTCCCATCTGGTTGACATGCGCGTCGGTCGCCAGACCTGCAATGTCGGCGAAGGCGCGCCAGCCGGGCGCCGGGGCCCCGCCGATCTGGATGACGTGGCGCAGGGCGGGCATGCGCTTTGCGCGGAGATGGCCGGGCTGCGATGCCGCGATCTCGGGCGCGAGTTCGTTGATCATCGCGACATAGTGCGAGGTCTTGAAGCTTTCGGCGCAGACCAGCGCCTTCACGCCGACCTTGTTGAGCGTGTATTCGACCTCGGACAGGCGATAGGCAGGATTGATGTTGACCTGGATGAGGCCGACGCGGGCGGTGGCGAACTGGACCAGCGTCCACTCGGCGCAGTTGGGGGCCCAGACGCCGACGCGGTCGCCGGGCTGGAGGTCGAGCGCCAGAAAGCCGGCGGCGAGGCGGTCAACGGCGTCGGAGAATTGCTGGTAGGTCCAGCGGATGCCCTGATGGACCGAAACGAGGGCTTCCTGCGCGGGCCACGTCCGGGCGGCGCGCAGGAGGGCGTCGCCGATCGTGTGTTCGAGTAGCGCGGGTTCCGTGACGCCGCGCACGAGGCTGGGCTGGCTCATATGTTTCTCCCTGGGCGGGAGGGTAGCATGCGGCGGGCGGAGGCCAAGTTGGGGCAAGCGACAGGCGCCCGGACTTTGTGCAGAACCCCCAGGCGGCCCGACTAGTGCTGGCCCCGGCGCGCAGTTTGTGGAACGCTGCGGCCCATGTCGATCAAGGCCGCAATCTACCACCTCACCCACTACAAATACGACCAGCCGGTCGTGATGGGACCGCAGATCATCAGGCTGCGCCCTGCCCCGCATTCGCGGACGAGGGTGATCTCGCATTCGCTGAAGGTAAGCCCCGACAAGCATTTCGTGAACTACCAGCAGGACCCCTACGGCAACTGGCTGGCGCGGTATGTGTTTCCCGAGCCGGTGCGCGAGCTGAAGATCGAGGTCGATCTCGTCGCCGACATGACGGTCTACAATCCGTTCGACTTCTTCGTGGAACCGAGCGCGGAAAACTATCCTTTCGAGTATCCGCCGGAGCTGGTGGATGATCTGGCGATCTACCGGAAGCTTGAGCCGCTGGGGCCGCTCCTTCAGAAATTCCTGTCGACGGAATCGCGCGAGAAGATCCGCACAGTCGACTTCATCGTGAACCTGAATGCACGGGTGGCGCGCGAGATCAACTACCTGATCCGCATGGAGCCCGGCGTGCAGGCGCCGGAGGAGACGTTCGAAAAGGCGTCGGGCTCGTGCCGGGATTCGAGCTGGCTGCTGGTGAATGCGTTGCGCCAGCTGGGGTTCGCGGCGCGGTTCGTGTCGGGCTACCTGATCCAGCTGAAGCCGGATCTCGTGGCGCTCGACGGGCCGCCGGGGACGAGCGTGGATTTCACCGACCTGCATGCTTGGTGCGAGGTCTATCTGCCGGGCGCGGGCTGGATCGGGCTTGATCCGACATCGGGCCTGCTGACGGGCGAGAGCCACATTCCGCTGTCGGCGACGCCGCACTATTCGAACGCTGCGCCGATCTCAGGCGGCTATACAGGCCAGGCGAACGTCACGTTCGACTTTGCGATGACGGTGAAGCGCGTGGCCGAGCATCCGCGCATCACCAGGCCGTTCTCGGATGAATCATGGGCGGCGCTTGATGCGCTTGGCGAGAAGGTGGATGCCGCGCTGAAGGCGGGCGACGTGCGGCTGACGATGGGTGGAGAACCTACGTTTGTCTCGATCGATGACTTCGAAGGCGACGAGTGGAATACAGGCGCGGATGGCCCGACCAAGCGCAAGCTGGCGGACCAGCTGATCCAGCGCCTGCGCGATCGCTTCGCGCCCGGCGGGTTCCTGCACTATGGGCAGGGCAAATGGTATCCCGGAGAGACGCTGCCGCGCTGGACGTTCTCGCTTTACTGGAGGCGCGACGGGAAGCCGATCTGGCATGATCCGAAGCTGGTCGCGGGCGAGAACGGCGCCGGCAAGGCGACGAAGGTCGAGGCGGAACAGCTGCTGAAGGTGATGGCGGAGGAGCTGGGCGTCGGCGCGGAGATGGTGATCCCGGCCTATGAGGATCCGGCGAACTGGATTCTCAAGGAGGGCAATCTTCCGGAGAATGTGACCCCGGACAATTCCAAGCTGAAGGACCCGGAAGAGCGCAACCGCATCGCGCGTGTCTTCGAGCGCGGGCTGACCGAGCCAAGCGGGTACGTGCTGCCGATCCAGCGCTGGCAGGCGAAGGCGACGACAACACAGAAAGTCGGCAAGGGTTCGCCGAAGAAGGGCGCTGCGCCGCCGCCCGGTCGTGTCGCCACCAGGGGACGTTGGAAATCGGAGAAGTGGAAGCTGCGGCGGGGGCACATGTTTCTTGCGCCGGGTGACAGTCCGGTGGGCTATCGGCTGCCGCTGGAATCGCTGACGTGGATTCCGCCTGCGCAGTATCCGCATGTGATCCCAGCTGACCCGAGTGAAGAGCGCGGGCCTTTGCCGGACTATGCTGCGCCGGAACAGGCGCGAGCGCAGTTCACGGCGAGCGAGGGCGGACGGCAGCAGGTTCAGGAGCAGTCGTTCTCGGAAGTTGCGGGCTCTGTGCGGACTGCGATGTCGGTTGAGGCGCGCGGCGGACGGCTGTGCGTGTTCATGCCGCCGGTGGAGCGGATCGAGGACTATCTTGAACTCGTCGCGGCGGCGGAAGCGGCGGCGAAGGCGCTTGGCATCCCGGTGCACATCGAAGGTTATGCGCCGCCGCATGATCCCCGGATGAATGTGATGCGGGTGACGCCTGATCCAGGCGTGATCGAGGTCAACGTGCATCCGGCGGCGAGCTGGCGCGAATGCGTGGAGAATACGCAGACGCTGTATGACGAGGCGCGACAGTGCCGGCTCGGCTGCGACAAGTTCATGATTGACGGGCGGCACACGGGCACGGGCGGCGGCAACCATGTGGTGGTCGGCGGCGCGACGCCGATGGACTCGCCCTTCCTGCGCCGGCCGGATGTGCTGAAGAGCCTGCTGCTGTTGTGGCAGAAGCGGCCTTCGCTGTCCTACCTGTTCTCCGGCATGTTCATCGGGCCAACGAGCCAGGCGCCGCGGATCGACGAGGCGCGGCACGACTCGCTCTATGAGCTCGAGATTGCGCTGTCGCAGATCCATTCCCCTGGCGGTGGTCCTGGCGGGCAGTACACGCCGCCATGGCTGGTGGACCGGCTGTTGCGCAATCTGCTGGTCGATGTGTCGGGTAACACGCACCGCACGGAAATCTGTATCGACAAGCTGTTCTCGCCGGATGGGCCGACGGGGCGTCTAGGGCTGGTGGAATTCCGCGGCTTCGAGATGCCGCCGGATGCGCGGATGTCGCTGGCCCAGCAGGTTCTGGTGCGGGCGATCATCGCGCGGCTGTGGCAGTCCCCGATCACGGGCAATCTCGTGCGGTGGGGAACGACGCTGCATGACCGGTTCATGCTGCCGCATTTTGTGTGGCAGGATTTCCTCGACCTGCTGCGTGATCTCTCGGCGCATGGCTTCGACCTGCGGCCTGAATGGTTCGAGGCGCAGCTTGAATTCCGCTTCCCGTTCTGCGGGGAGATCGAGGTCGAGGGCGTGAAGCTGGAGGTTCGGCAGGCGCTGGAGCCGTGGCATGTGCTTGGTGAGACCGGCGCGATCGGCGGGACGGTGCGCTATGCGGATTCATCCGCCGAGCGCGTGCAGGTGAAGCTGACGGCGGCGAACACAGAGCGCTATCGCGTGGCGGTCAACCGCAGGCCGGCGCCGCTGGTGCATACGGGCAATGGCGAGGCGGTGGCGGGCGTACGCTACAAGGCGTGGAAGCCGCCGCTGTCGCTGCACCCTGTCCTGCCGACCAACGTACCGCTGGTGTTCGACATCTTCGACGACTGGACGGGACGGGCGATTGGCGGGTGCGTCTATCATGTCGCCCATCCGGGCGGGCGCAGCTATGACACCTTCCCGGTCAACGGCAACGAGGCGGAGGCGCGGCGTCTCGCGCGGTTCGAGGGGCATGGGCACACGACGGGCGGCTATCAGCTGGGCGTCGAGACGCCGCATCCGGAATTCCCGCATACGCTCGATCTGAGACGTGCGCCGGGGGTGTGAAGGCTGATCGCAAACAAGGCGTTGCCTTCCCTGCCGCACCTCCCCACAAGGGTTGCTGAAGCGGGGAGGCTCCGGGGACAAAGGTGTCGGCGGCAACACAACCCAATGCTAGTTCCGCGTCGCGCTTGCTCGCGGGCTACAGGCCGCTGCCCGGCGTGGCGGACGAGCTTGTCGACGCTGCCGGCAATGTACGCCCGGTGTGGCAACCGTTCATCGACTACCTTTCGAAGATGAAGCCGGAAGAGCTCGCGCGGCGCATCGATCAGGGCGATCAGTACCTGCGCGATGCGGGCGTATTCTTTCGCCAGTATGGTGAGGAGTCGACGGAGCGCGCCTGGCCGCTGAGCCACCTGCCCGTGATGATTCACGAGAGCGAGTGGAAGACGATTTCCGACGGGCTTATCCAGCGCGCGGGATTGCTGGAGCTGATTGCAGCGGACCTCTATGGCGAACAGCGACTGGTCACCGAGGGCCACCTGCCCGCATCCCTGATCGGCATGTCGCCGGAATGGCTGCGTCCGCTGGTCGGCGTACGTCCACGGTCGGGACAGTTCCTCCAGTTCATGGCGTTCGAGATCGGTCGTGGACCGGATGGCCAGTGGTGGGTGCTGGGCGATCGGGTGCAGGCGCCGTCGGGAGCCGGCTTCGCGCTTGAGAACCGCGTGGCGACGACGCGCGTGTTTCCCGACTACTATGCCGAACACAATGTGCAGCGGCTTGCGGGTTTCTTCCGCGCCTTCCGCGACACGATGAACGATCTGCGCGGCGACACGGAGAGCCGCGTCGGCATCCTGACGCCGGGACTGCTGAACGACACCTATTTCGAGCACGCCTATATCGCGCGCTATCTGGGCTTCATGCTGCTTGAGGGCGAGGACCTGACCGTTCGGAACGGGCAGCTGATGGTGCGCACGATTGCGGGGCTGGAGCCGGTGAGCGTGTTGTGGCGCAGGATCGATGCGTCGTATTCCGATCCGATTGAGCTGAACGAACAGTCACGGCTCGGCGTGCCGGGCATCGTGGACACGATCCGACGCGGGAATCTGGCGATGGTCAATGCGCTTGGCTCCGGGATACTTGAGATGCGCGCGCTGCTGGCCTTCATGCCGAAACTGGCGCGAGCGCTGCTTGATGAGCCGCTGAAACTTCCGAACATCGCGACATGGTGGTGCGGACAGGAATCGGAACGTGCGCATGTGCGCGCGCACGCCGACCGGATGATGATCGGCGAGGCGTTGTCGACCCGCATGCTGTTCGACAGCGAGGACAAGACCTCGCTCGGCGCGACCCTACAGGCACAGAAGGTCGGCGTATCGGATATGCTGGATGCGCGCGGGCCGATGCTGGTGGGGCAGGAAGCCGTGACGCTGTCGACCGCGCCGGTTCTCAGCGACGGCCTGCTCGCGCCGCGCCCGATGAGCCTGCGCGTGTTCCTGGCGCGGACGCCGCGCGGATGGCGCGTGATGCCGGGCGGCTATGCGCGCATCGGAAAGTCGCAGGATGCAACCGCGATCGCGATGCAGCGTGGCGGGTCTGTCGCCGACGTGTGGGTGGTGTCCGACCAACCCGTCCGAAACGAGACGATGCTTCCTTCGCAGGCGGCGCCCTACCGACGCCTGCATCAGAGCGCTTTGCCAAGCCGAGCCGCCGACAACCTGTTCTGGATGGGGCGCTATGTGGAGCGCGCCGAGGGCCTGATCCGCCTGCTTCGCGCCTGGCATGTGCGCCTCGCTGAAAGCGGCCATGCGGACACGCCGCTGCTGAAACATGCGACTGTATATCCCGGCTTCTTCGGCGCGGATCCGGCGCGAAAAGTCACCAAGGATCTGCGCACGGCGATTGCCGCGGCGACGTCGAGCGCAAGCCAGGTGCGCGACCGCTTCTCGATGGATGGATGGACGGCGTTGAACGAACTGGCGGAGAGCGCGCGACTCGAACTGTCGAACATTGCGCCCGGCTACGCAACGGCGCGGTCGCTCGGGCTGCTGCTGCGACAGATAACTGGCTTCTCGGGCCTCGTTCACGACAACATGTACCGCTTCGAAGGCTGGCGTTTCCTGTCGCTGGGTCGGTCTCTTGAGCGCGCGGGCATGCTGGCGGGGATGCTCGCCTGGTTCGCAGACGATGCGGCGCCCGAAGGCGCGTTCGACTTTGCGGTGGAGGTTGGCGACAGCGTGCTCACGCACCGCAGGCTTTACGCCGTGGCGAGCAGCCGCGCGACCGTGGTGGACCTGCTCGGTTGCGATGCCGATAATCCGCGCTCGATCCACTACCAGCTGTCGGAGTTGCGCGAGCATGTAGCCGTGCTGCCCGGCGCGCGTGAGCAGGGACAGATGTCCCAGCTGTCGCGGGCGATCATGAAGCTGCACGCTGATGTCGCGGTGAAGACGCCGGAATCGCTGGACACGGATGCGCTGGTGGCCATTCGTGGTGAGTTGGGCTTGGTGTCGGACCTGCTGACCAAGGCGTATCTGAGATAATCATGCTCTACGACATCGGCCTGCGCATCCACTACAAGTACACGGCGCCTGCGGCGGGCGGCCGGCATGTGCTCTACATGACGCCCGCGAACCTCGACGGGCAGCGCGCGATCACCTCGCTGCTCGACATCACGCCGGCGCCGGACGAGCGTTCGGCCCGCACCGACTTCTTCGGCAATACTGTGGTGGAAGTGGCGTTTCATGCACCGCATGCGGAGGTGGAATTCCGGCTGAGGGCGCGCGTCGAACGCAATCTGGCGGAACCGGGCGATGATCGTTCGGGCCGGCGCGCGCAACTTTCGGCTGAGCTGCGCGAGGTGCGCTCGCTCGAGGGTGACTCGCCTCATCACTTCCTGGCCAACAGCCCGCGCGTGCGCACCCAGAAGGTGTTCCGCGACTATGCGCTGGCGCAGGTCGAGGCGGACACGATGACGACGCTTGAGACCGTCGAGACGATCGGACAGGCGATCAAGCGCGACATGACGTTCGAGCCCGGCTCGACGCAGGTCGACACCCCGCCCGAAGAGGCGTTCGTCCGCCGCCGCGGTGTATGCCAGGATTTCACGCACATCATGATTGCATGCCTGCGCTCGATCGGCGTGCCGGCCGCCTATGTCAGCGGCTTCCTGCGCACCATTCCGCCCAAGGGAAAGCCGCGGCTGGAGGGGGCTGATGCGATGCACGCGTGGGTACGCGCCTGGTGCGGGCCGAAGATGGGGTGGATCGACTACGATCCCACCAATGGCGTGCGCGTCGGCGACCAGCACATCGTAGTCGCGTGCGGCCGCGACTATGGCGACGTAGCGCCGGTTAGGGGCGTGGTTCGGACGGCAGGCGGCCAGAAGAGCACCCAGGCTGTCGATGTCGTAGTGATCCAGCGAGAGGATGCGGCAGGCGCGTAGCGCCTCCAGCGTTGGCGCCCCTTAGACTCTGTCACGAAATCGCAATGTGACAACCAGAACGGTGTGAGGCGTCCGGGCAACGCCTGATGGCTACCATCAGGCGAATCCAAACTGTCATTTAACTGTCGGCTGACTGTCATGAAGGACCGTTAACCGGCTCGTGGGGAAGGCGGGCGCAAGTCGAAAGAGCAATTCTTCGGCGCCCTCTGCAAATCGGCCCCGGTCGAGCTCAAGGGAATCCAGAATGTCATCCAAGATTGCTGTGCGCGCCGCCCTGCTGGCCGCCCTTGCCGCGACGGGTGTCGCTGCCTGTTCCGGCTCCGACGGGGTCGCTTCTCCTGGC
>Ga0315902_10003571_pt1 | contig 23125 bp, 19 predicted proteins | sample LakEriMetagenome_9_FD_203523 | JGI IMG/M metagenome (GOLD analysis project Ga0315902, IMG submission 203523) | Freshwater fungal communities from buoy surface, Lake Erie, Ohio, United States - Buoy 12 MA117 | ecosystem: Environmental > Aquatic > Freshwater > Lake > Lake biofilm | place: USA... | reverse complement strand
GGGGTGCTATTCCGACTTCTGCCAATGCAAATGCCCAAGAGCCGAACTCTTGTTTGGTATCTAGGTAGGAGGCTTCGATACGGAGCGATCGACGAGGTCTGAATCGATACAGTATTTCGGTGTAGGGGGTGTTTGCATAGACATATTCACCTTTTCCTTGATAGGTTAGTATGTCGTATTTAAGCCGTTGGAACCCTATGAGTGCCTGCCATTTCCGCTTGTACTTATAGAGAATTTCTTGAGCTACCTCTCTGTAGAGTTCCCTTCCTTCCAAGTTTTGGATATCGGATACATTTAGGGTAAAGGTCAGATTTTTAGAGGGCGCATATTTGAGTTCCACTTGCACGGCTTGTTCACCTAGCTCTTGAGTATTAGGACTGAATCGAGCGGTTAAGCGGTATGTATTTTGTCGAGCCATAGGTGTCAAGTAATTGATTTGGCCCTGTACACCGATGAGGAAAGGGTCGGATCTGAATCGAAAGTTTTGTGTTCGCTTGGTTTCGAGGGTTGCTCCGAATTTGGAATTAGCCCAAGATAAGCTGGAGTAGACATTATAGCCTTCTTCATTTACTAATTTGCCTTGGATTCCAGTGGCCTGTCGGACGAATTCATTGTTTAGTACGTCTTTTGTTTTATAGGCACCTTCTACATACCAAGTAAAATTTCCGACAGAAAGCGTATTAAATAACGTTGCTGCATAGGTGTTATATTGTGCACCGATACTATCAATTGGTTGATAAGTTGCAATTTCACTTACAATTCTGCTCACGGCATCTCCATCCCAAGTTCTCCCTACGACCCCTAGTCCAGGAGCAAGGGAGAAGGTACTAGTTGAGTCGGGTTTAATAAATCCTTCGAGAACGAGTCCTCTAAATACTGGGCTATAGGTGCTAAACTGTCGTTTTTGTTTACCGGTAAAGGCTCTAACATTCCAATTTTCATTGATGTGGTATCCGACACGGGCTCCGTAGAGGGCATTATCAATCATTAGGGAGCGTTCTTCGTAGGCTCTAAAGATCATTCCGGATCCAATTTGGTCATAGAGGTATCCCGCTGCGAAGTCAAACTTATCGATTTTTTTCTGGACAAACCATCTACCGATTCCCTCATCGCTGTAGGATCCAGTTGGGTTGAGTAAGTTGGAGTTATTAAACATATCGAATCGAAGGCCCATATCGAAGCCCCAATTAGAGTAGTTAAGGTTCAGCCAGCTTTCCGCACCGAATTTTTGGTAGTCGTATTGTGGGGTCCCGGTGGCTCCGATTTTTTCATCTGTAATGAAAAAGTTAGCATTAGACATAAGGTTACCCGTCACTCTGGAGGCGTTTTGCGCATTCAGTAGGGAGTTGCTAATCAGGATAAAAACAGATAAGAACAGCTGTCGCATGTAAAATAAGGTCGGTTGCGTTTGTCCCGCAGATCAAAATTGTGTTGGGACAAATCAAAAAGAAAAAATAATCGGCGCTAAGGTAAAAGTAAGCTAGCTAAAATCAGAGGAGGATTCATTTAAAAAGGGCGGCAAGGGCGAATAATTTAGTGAATTTAATAATAAATGTTTTAACTTTGCCAAGAACTTGTTTAATTTGTTGTGTATTTTGTTTGCTATAATTGACATTGAAACGACCGGGGGTACTCCGGTATATGAACGGATAACGGAAATTGCGATTGTTTTACACGATGGCAAGCGCGTAATTGATACTTTTAGCACCTTAATTAATCCAGAGCGTACTATTCCATGGAATATCACCCAATTAACGGGCATCAATAATGAGATGGTCGCAGAGGCACCTAGATTTCATGAAGTAGCCAGAAAGATTGTTGAGATGACTGAAAGTGCAGTGTTTGTGGCCCATAATGTGCAGTTCGATTACGGTTTTGTGAAAGCGGAATTTGCGAGATTAGGGTATACGTACACGAGAAAGACGCTGTGCACGGTTCGGTTGTCAAGGAGGGTATTTCCGGGGTTAAAGAGTTACAGTTTAAGCAATTTAAAATTGCATTTTGGGATTTTAGCGGAGAAGAGCCACCGTGCATTGGATGATACACTGGCTACTGTACAATTATTTGAGAAGATTTTAGATGCGGAGGGGGAGGACAGCATACGGGCAACTCTCCATTACGGTATACGGGAGAGTAAACTGCCTGAGGGTATTCGGTTATCGCAATTAGAGGCAGTGCCTGAGGCTTGTGGTGTCTATTACCTGCATAACTCGAAAGGGGAGGTGATATACGTTGGGAAGAGTTTGAATATGAGGAAACGTTTGATGGAGCATTTTGCAGATCCAACTTCGAAAGGAGAGAAGTTGCGAGCAGGTGTAGCTGATTTTAGTTTTGAAGTTACGGGAAGTGAGCTTGCTGCTTTGTTATTGGAGAGTTCTGAGATCAAGCGATTACAGCCTGCTATTAACAAGGCACAACGGATGAAGCAATTTTCGGGGGGAATATTTAAATTGGAGGATGCAAATGGATATTGGTGTTTGGCGGTAGGTAAAAAATCAGCCAAGAAGAGTAAAGGGTTGGAGCTGGTGGCAGATTACCCGAAGTTAGAACACGCTAAGTTACAATTGGAAAGTATTCGGCGGCAGTTTGAATTATGCAACAGGCTTTGCCATTTGGATTTCGGGGATGGGGCCTGTTTTTACTACACCATTAAGCAATGCAGGGGTGGCTGTGTTGGAGAAGAAGCCGCTTCAGAATATAATTTACGGGTTTCAGCTGCCTTAGCTCAATTACAAAAAGGGTTAACGGGTAGCTTTTTGATTGTAGAAGAAGGGAGATCGGCAGTAGAAAAAACCATCATTGCGATAGAGGAGGGTGTTTATAGGGGATTTGCCTGGGTTGATACCGACATGGGAGGTTTGGATAAGGAGGAGTTGGTTTCTTTGATAAGTAAAAAGGGAGAAGACCCGGAGGCATCACGTATAATTCGTGGGTATTTAGATCGCTTGGATGCGAAAAAGAAGTCTAAAATAATTCGACTTGATAAAATAATAGGGTAGGGAAGATACCCAGGTATTCCTAGGATTACCTGGGTGCCTTTTACTTATTTATGCTTGTGCACCAGGACCGAAGTTCATTGGGGGGAACGGGGTGTGATCTTCTTCTATTTTCCCAAACTGCATTTCAAATTTTTGAACATTTTCTTTGAGCGCTGCGAGTAAGCGCTTGGCGTGTTGGGGGGTCAGGATGATTCGGCTTTTTACTTTTGCTTTTGGCACATTTGGCATCATACGTATAAAGTCCACCACAAATTCTGAATTGGAATGAGAGATAATTGCCAGGTTGGAGTAGATACCCTCTGCAATTTCTTCTGAAAGTTCAATATTGATAGCGGGATTTTGTGGTTGAAGTTTGTTGTCTGACATAGTTAAAGGTATTGATAGTTAAAGAGGAGCAAAGGTAAGGTATTGTTAGAAATGGCGGTTAGGGATAGCAAAAAGCTGGGGAGCTCGTACCTGTTTTATTTTACCGCTTCTACTTGGTATCCCTTTTTTCTAAGCAAAGCGATTACGCCTTGGTTACCGCCAAGGTGACCTGCACCCACAGCGAAGAATGTCGATTGGTTTTGCATAAGGATGTCCATTTTAGGAATCCAGTTTTGATTTCGGTTGCCAAGAAGTAGGTTTTCGAAGGCCCCCATACTTTCGGTTTCAGCAATGATTTTTTGCATGCCACTTATATCCTCCGCTTTGTAGAGTGCAACCATTTCTGCTAGTTCATTTCCACCGCTTTGGTTACTCTTTAAGCTTTCGACCAGCATTTTGGCTTGGTCTTCGTAGGGTATGGAATCAAAAACAGCCATTTGAAAGTCTGCGGTTTCTAGGCCACCTGATTTCAGACCTTGTTTTTTAGCGATTTTCCAGAGTTCCATTTCTACAGAGGTCATTTTATTTTCGCTGTTACCTGAGAGAGGGTCTTCGGTTTCGTCACTACTAAGCATAGTGCTCAGGAAGAGCGGTTTAAGTCGTTCAAACATAGAAGAGGGCAGGCCTTTTTCCTCCATTTTCTGTTTGACCAGGGCATAATCTTCTTCTGGAAGCAGGTTTTTGAGGGTTTTTCCTCCTTTCATAAAGGCTTTATTCATGAGGCTAAACTGAGTTCGGAGGCTGGTCATTTCTTTGATATCGATTTCAAAGACAATTTTTTTAGAGCGATTCAAGGCATTAAGGGTGCCTTGGGAGAAGTTAAGGTCTGCTTTGGGTATGAGGTGAATTGTACCGAAGAGGTAGGACGGTTGTTTTAGCCCATTTCCAGAGATTCGCCACAGAAGCGATTGGTCAGTTGGGACGATGGTATCCGGAGAGTACTCTAATTTTTTGGAAGGATGGCACCCGGATGATATTAGCCAAAGGCTTAGAAGGGAGAGGATCAGTTTTGCTGAGTACTTCATATTATTTCAGTATTTTTTTTACATTCCACCAACCTTTTTCAATTTCAGCTGTATTTTTTTGGTAGAATTGGATAGCGGGGGTGTTCCAGTCGAGCACCTGCCATTTTGCTAATCTGCAATTTCGTTTTTGAGCTTCTTCAATAAAGGCATTGTACAGTAATTGACCAATACCTTTATTTCGGTAGGATTCCGTAATCACAAAATCATCTAGGTAGAGTATTTTGCCTTTCCAGGATGAATAGGCCATAAAGAAAAGGGTCATTCCGACCACTTTTCCATCTATTTCAGCAACCAGGCCTTCAAAAAGGCCATTTTTAAAGTCTTCTAGGTATTCTTGAGGGGTCGTCTCTACTGCTTCTGGTGATTTTTCATAGACGGCCAATTCATACATCAGCTGATGCATAGCATCCATATCCAATTCGGTGGCTTTTCGGATAAGGATGTGATTATTATTCATGGTTAGCAGTTTGTTGTGGTTTGCTTTCAGTGGAGGAGTGCTCCTCGGGCGTATCTATCATGCTGGACGAAGTTGAAACTGAATCCACCTTTGGGTGTTCATCAAAAAAACGACGTTGGAAAAGTAAGATGGTGAAGACGCCTGTGGTAATTGCCGCATCAGCGAAGTTGAAAATGGGGCTAAAGAATAAGAAGCCTTCTCCCGACATAATTGGGAACCAATCGGGGAGGTAGAATGTGGTGATCGGGAAATAGAACATGTCTACTACCTTTCCGTGTAAAAAAGTTCCGTATCCTGGTATATCGGCGGAGGCGAACTGTGCAGGCGCATGAATGGAGGATTCTGTGAAAAGAAGACCGTAGAAAGCGGAATCGATAATGTTTCCAAGCGCACCGGCAGTAATTAGGGAAAGACTGACCAAAAGTCCTGCTGGAGCTTGTTGTTTAATCAAGTGTGCACAATACCAAATTAGTCCACTTACCATTAAAATTCGGAAGATGCTTAGGAGTAATTTGCCGTACTCCCAGCCAAACGTAAATCCAAAGGCCATTCCTTCATTTTCTACAAAATGTATTCTGGCCCATTCCTGACCAGCTATTAAGAACCCGCCGTCGTATTCAAAATTGAGTTTGATGTAAAATTTGAGTAATTGATCTATTAGCAGAACAAAGAAAATAATCAAGAAAACCAGGTGAGAGCGTTTCATATATTTCTGAATCCTTGAAGAAGGAATATTTAATAATTTTTATAACGTAGAATGAGTGAATTAGTTGTTGGGGCTCTGATCAGGTAGCATATCGGGGTTGTTGAGGAGCAATTTTTCTTTGTTTTTTGCTACCTGGGCGGATACTAGTATGCTTATTTCGTAGAGAACATAGAGAGGAATACCGACAATGGTTTGAGATACCACATCCGGAGGCGTGATAATAGCAGCGATGATCAAGAGTACTACCACTGCATGTCGGCGGTATGCCCTCATCGCATTTGGACCAAGGAGTCCGATTTTAGCTAGGAAATAAGCGATGACTGGCATTTCAAAGATTAAGCCAGTTGGCAAAGTGAACATTGTCATATAGGTGACGTAGGAATCGAGCGTAGGCGCCACTTCAAGTCCTTCAAGAGTATACCCTGCCAAGAAGCTAATGGAGAATGGAGCGATTACGAAATAACCGAACGCTACCCCCATAAAAAACAACAATGTACAGACAAGGATAACACCACTTGCCGCCTTTCTTTCATGGTCATACAGACCAGGACTAATAAATCGCCATATTTCCCACAGTAAATAAGGGAACGCACCAATGATTCCCAACCAAAAAGAGACGTATAAGTGTTGCATAAGCACCTCTCCCAGTTGTCGGGTAATTAGGTTGAAGATGGGTGGTTTAAAGCAGAGGGCGGAGCCCATCCCCATTTTTTCAGAAGCGAGACAGAGGAGCTGGTAAGTGATGAAATCGGGGGATTTGGGTCCAAAAATCAATTGCTCAAATACGAACGTTTTATTTACAAATGCTACTATCCCGACAATTACAATTGCCAATGCCGAACGGAGAATATGTTTTCTCAGCTCACTGATGTGATCGAAAAAGGACATTTCACCCTTTTCCTTTTGATATCTTTCTTCTTCGTGTAACTGGTCAAGCGGCATGATAAGGTTGGAATAGCTGCTAAAATGAGAAAATCGAGTACAAAGGTAAAATCAAAATAACACTTTAATGATTGAATTGCTACAATATAACATTGAACGGCTTGTGATCTATATAACTTTTACGGACCTTTGCGTTCAATAGTCATTTGAGTTGCCTATTCACATGCACTATTTCATCCAATAACCGATTTACTTATGAATTACCGCTTTCTTTTAATTCTGATGTTGATAAGCCCGATTGGCTTAAATGCTCAATTAGCTAGAGGTCGCTTTACAGAAGCTGGATTTATGTTTGGGACAGCTAACTATTCTGGGGATGTAGCGGAGCGGAATATTGAATGGAAAGAAACGCGCTTAAGTTATGGTTTTTTAGTTCGGCATCATTTTAATCCTCACTTTGCGTTGAGGGCACATATTTATACGGGTACTATTTCTGGGGATGATGCGAACACTAATAAAGCGGCTAGGTCGTATCGATTTAGTGCAGCCCTGTTTGAAGGAGCGCTGGTGGGGGAGTGGACTCCGTTTCCTAAATACAAGATTACGAAGACAGGTATATTTGTGCCTCGAGTACAGCCGTATTTTTTTGCAGGAGTTGGATACACCAATGCCCAGCCAAGGGCAGAGTATTATGGGCCAGAGGATAGGAGGAATGAATTTTTAAAAATCCCTTTACCTGAGGAGGGACTTAGGACCCGCTTTCTTTTAGCACCATTTGGGTTTGGTCTTCGGGCAGATGTAAATGAATATTTTCTAGTCGGTTTTGATGGCGGCTTTAGGCCCGTTTTTTCTGATGATTTAGACGGTATGAAAATAAATGGTAATCCAACTAAAGATGATTGGTATTATTTTTTTGGGCTAACCTTCTCTGTTATCCTGGGCGGAAACCACTAAACTAGTTTCGTTTTGAGCGGGAGTCGACGCCCCCCACAGATACCAATCGATCGTAGTTGCTTCCAAACGGGCGGTAATAGGTAAAAACATTGTATACGTTATCGGTCTCGTGCCAATTTCCTTCCTGATCATTGTTTTCCGAGGCTTGAAAGGTGTCTGCGTTGACGACTAGGAAGGAATAATTATAATAACCTTGTTTTAATAGTGGGTTGCAATAGTAGGATTTGCTATCGTCGTCGTATTGCATTTTGAACTCTGGTTTTAGTTGCCAATCAGTGAGAGCGCCAAAGACGTAAACATCCTCATTATCAAAGGGTTGGTCTTGTTCTAGAATAAAAAGGACATTAGCATAATCTGTTTGCAGGAAAGACTCTCCGGCGGTTCGATTTTCAATAGTATAGTTGCCATTTAAGTCGTTTACTAGCTCGTAACCAATTGATTCAGAGCGATCTTGTTCAGGTTTTAGGTAGACTTGCCAAGTTTGGTTATTCCGTTCAATTTTTTGAATACCGGGACCGCGGAAGTTATAGGTTCTCATATCGAAAAAACGCCATTCTTTTCCTGCAGGGAATACTATAGAGTCTTGATAATCAAAGCTCAATTTATTTTTAACGGAAACGAATGGTCTGGGTGCTATAGGACCGAACACTCGATCCCAGCGCATATTTTGGTAAACGTAGGCTTGAACTTCATTTGTTGGATTGCTTAAGAGAAATCCATCATGGGACACCTGGAAGTCGATTTCATGATGTGTAAATATTTTTCTAGAGCTCACAACTGGCGATAGTTGGGCTGTTGTTTTCCAGGTGTTTTCAGAAACCATAAATCGCCTTACCATTACTGTCTCTTTATCGTTATCATCATCCATGATGATCAACAAATAATTGCCAGATTTGGTAAATCGCATATTTTGATTGGGCAATGTTAGTTGATAGTGTGTATAATCAGTTAGGGTATTAACAGAGGTAGAGATGTTGGTTATTCTATCCTCCATGAAGCCGTCGATATATTCATTGTCTTGCAACTGTGAGGGAGTCCAGTCACTATCACAGTGGATGATAGTGTATAGGAAGTCTCTTAGGTCGGTACCTATACAATCAAATTGGAGATTAATTTTTCCATTTCGCAATTCGACCACTGGGTATGGGCTGCCAGGGTTAATTTGAACGGTTTTGATGGTTGGGTCTACGACTCGTTCGTCGGTTATGAGATCTTGTCCGCTGGAGAGTAGAGGCGAGAGAAGGAGCAGGAAAAGAAGGTGGAAATGGAGTGTCATATTGCTTGTAAGGATCGATCTAGGCTTAGACAGAATGCTTTACAAACGTCGGGAATAATCCTGGCATTATTTTAACTTTGCGAAAAAAATAACAAGCTGGTGTTAAAGGCCCTATTTAAGAATGCGATGCAAACGGTTAGTTTGTTGGTGATACTATGTACCGCTGGCAGCTATATTTCACCGTTCATTAATCCGGCTTTGTTTAGATGGTTTTCTTATTTTGGGACGGCTTATCCGTGGTGGTTGTTGCTGAATGTTGGTTTGGTTGTTTTTTGGTTAACGCAATTAAATCGATTTGTGCTGTATCATATCATTATGATTTTACTTGGAGAGCCCTATTTTGAGACTTTTTTGGGGTTAAACAGGACGAGTCGGATTAGGGAGCAGGATCAAATAACGATTTTGACCCACAATTTAGGGACAATGTTTAACGGTAAAGGAGGGGTAACGAAGCAGCGGGCGGAGGAGTTAGCGGAGCAATATGCTCAATTTTTAAAAGAGCATGGACAGCCTGATATTATTTGTACACAGGAGACCCAAGGGGTTTTTTATCCAATCTTAGGAAAAAAGTTGGGGTATGATCAACGATTTAATTTAAAGAAAGGGACGGTTATCTTAAGTCGTTTTCCAATATTGGCAGGGGGGGATATACCTTTTGGGAGGACGAGTAATTCCACTCTTTGGGCGGACATACGGTTGCCATCGGGGGAGGTGGTTCGAGTATATAATGTTCATTTACAATCGAATAAGGTTACCACGGATGCTACCCGGATCATTGATGGGGAGCAAGATTTGGATGCGATTGGCAGGGTTATGGAGAAGGTAGGGGATGCTACATCCACCCGTACGGAACAAGCACAGCGACTCCGAGACCATTTACTGTCTGCGAAGCATCCTGTTATTGTCTGTGGAGATTTTAACGATACTCCGAATTCGTATGTGTACCGAGTGGTATCGCGCGGTTTATCTGATAGTTTTAAAGAGTCGGGTCAAGGACTGGGTCATACGTTCGCGGGCGCGATTCCTTTTTTGCGGATTGACTACATATTAATGGATCCTGGATTTAAGGCCACTGGATGTGATGTAGTTCGCGAGCGAAGATGGTCTGATCATTACCCCGTGTTTACACAGTTGGTTACTCCTTAATTACCTGCATCAATCGAATTGGGATATTGGCAGCCAGCAGGCCTTCTTTCATCATAATACGTTGCCCTGGATCGCTTGCGAGAAAAGATGCCAGTCCGAGTCCGAGTCCTGCGCGTCCTTGGCAGTTAATGAGGTGCATACTTCTGCGGAACGGGTATTGTTTGGTGGCGAGGTAGGCTTGATACGGGCCAAATCCTTCGGCGCCGGGTTGGGAGGCAACGTCTACTAGGACAATATTTTTAAGAAATGATTGAACGCCTTTATCGTCGCTATCCGAAATCCAGTTAGCGCCAATTATTCCGATAGCACCTTTGTTTTTAGACACGTAATCAATGACTTCGGAATTGGTTTTTACAGCGGATGCTGAGTTAGGCAAAGCGGCTCCCCCAGCGATACTGTCCCTGCAGTAGCGCACATTGGAGGAGTTGGCATTATCAAAGACAATCGTAATATTTCCTTGGCTTGACTTCGGGTTGATTTGTTTCCACGAAGTGATCTCACCGGTCATAATTCCTTTTATTTGATCGACGGTTAGGACGGAGTCTTTGTTGGCGGGATTAATAATGAAGGCGACGGCATCATGTGCTATGAGCGTCATTTTAGGTACGATTCCCTTTTTTTTATAGTAGGCTAGTTCTTGTTCTTTTAAGGAACGAGGGATGATAATTACTTCTACGGAATCATTAAGTAAAGCGTTTACGGCTTCTGATTCTGGCACGTATCGCGCGTTTATTTTTGCTCGTCCATAGATGGTATCGAATACATCTATCACACTCGTGATTACAGGTTCATAGCCTTCATCTACCAGGATGGATATTTCTCCGAAGGTAGGCCCGTCCAGCTCTTTACCGTCTGGTCGTTTTTGTTCGCAGCTAGAGGCGAATAATAGAGTGCTGAGTAAGAGCGCGAGGTTTTTCATAACGATTTAGTTTTTAATATGGTCAGCATATAAGCGCCAGCCACGGTAGCCAGCATATACTAGGAGCAAGCTTCCGAAGATGGTGCGGTATTCTGAGGGGATTTTGTACAAAAAGTCAGGACGTAGAAGGATGTATCCACCGAGCCCAGCGTACATAGAGATCATTGCACCTCCCATAATTAGGAGGGGTAGTTTGGTGCGGCGGCGAATTCGATCGTTAGAAAAAGTCATTTTAATGGATTTTATACAAAGGTAAGGAATGGTCTGAATATACAGGGTAGATGTTCGTATAGATTGAATTGGTGTGAGGAAGGGAATAAAAAAGCGCCCCTGTCCGGGTTGGACAGGGGCGCGATGACAATCAATTTAAATAAAAGTTGATTTAGGTTATTAGAGTGACCACCACATTTTATTTCCGAACAAGCCGGTTGCATCGATACTTTGGGCAGCGATTGCGGCTTCCAGGTTAGCTTTGTTGTTGCCAGTTTCGCTAGTAGGGTAAGCGAAGCGGCGAGGCACTCCTTGTCCAGGGAAGGCTGATCTTGGCACCTCCACTACTGATTCGGGTTGACCTGTGCGGCGGAATTCGGAGAAAGCTTCACAGCCATCACCGAATAGCGCGATCCATTTTTGGGTAGCTACTGCTTTAGCGGGTGAAGCGTCGTATTCAGCTCCTTTTGCTGCCAAGAAGGTGTCATCAGCGGATACTCCGTTTTGTGCGCAAGAAGCTGACAGTGCATTTAGATAGTGTTGTTTGCTACTTTGTGCTTCTGCCATAATGAACAGTACTTCTGCGTACGTCATTAGATAAGAGGGGGCGGATGGATCATCCCGGAAAGCCTTACCGATTTGGGATACGGCAGAGAAAGGGCTTGGTTCTACCGTTCCATTAGGCTGCCCTACATAAGCGCCAGCATTGTTTACCTCAGCGTAAACAGAGAGCCGTGGATCACCGGACATTAGATCTACCAACGTTTTGGACACGGCGTGATCGTTACGGCCATCATTTGCTTTATTGCTGTAGATAGGATTAGAATTAACGGTTGCATCTGGGTAAGTGATGTAAGCGTTTTCGCTATTGTCTGCAATTAAAGCGGATGGGTCACTTAAAAGTGCTTGTAATTCAGATGCAAACTCACTGTTTTTGTGCTTTGCGCGATTGAGCAAACGTGCGCGAAGAGAGTTAGCAAACTTTTTCCATTTTGATGCATCTCCTTGGTAGATGATATCACCTGCACCCAAGTCGTCTCCCCCTGCGTTGAACATAGCTGCTGCTGCTTTTAGCTGTGCGTTTAGATCAGCATAAATAGCGGATTGTTCATCGTATTTAGGATTGAAATTGGACGTGCTTAGCGCTTCAGAATAAGGCACATTCCCCCACATATCGGTGATGATAGCGAAATAGAATGCCTTCATAGTCATAGCGGCTGCTCTGATATTGCTAGGATTTGGTGCGGTTTGTAGAATAGATTCCAAATCTGCGAGTGGCCCAGCATAGAGTCCATCCCAGTGGCCAGTTAAGGCATCTGGACGATATTCGTACCAGTCTTCATCGATGTATTGGATTTTGGCATAGTGTTGAGCCCACAATCCTGCGTACGTCATATTGAAGCTAGCTCCGTGGGTACGACGGACACCTTGAGAGATAGAGGAGAGTAGGATATTACTTAGTGGAACTTCCTCTGGGCGATTCGGGTTGGTGTTGATTTCATCGAAATCTTTCTCACAGCCGCTTGAGAATACTACGGCTAGGAGTAGAATCCAGATTTTTATATTTTTCATAATTAAATTTGTTTTAAATGAATTGAAGTTGGGCAAATCTTAGAAGCTCGCATTCAAGGAGATACCCATTGTGCGGGCTGACGGCAATTGACCGAATTCGATACCTTGCATGGCGTTGCTGCTATCGAAAGCGGTTTCAGGATCCACGTGTGGCACATTTGACTTAAGCAGTGCTAAGTTTCTTCCGTATGCAGACAGGCGGAGGCTATTAATTTTGCTATTGCCGAGCCATGATTTTGGCAGGTTGTAGCCCAAGGTTACTTCGCGCAATTTGATGAAAGAAGCATCAAAGACACCGCGATCGTGACGACGTCCATAAAAGTCTGCGTTCCATGTTTCAGCATCTAAAAGAGTCGTGTTTGGGGAGTAGGTTCCATCACCATTGTCTACAACACCTCCGAAATTGTAACCATTTTGAATTTGCTCCAAGGTTTCGCGTCCTTCCAATGACTCTTCAAGAACCCCAGCATACCGACCAAAAATATACGTCATAGAAAAGAGATCTGAACCTTGGCGCATGTCGATCAAGGCGCTCAAGGAAAGGTTTTTCCATGTGAAAGTATTGCGGATACCACCTACCCAGTCTGGAGTGATGGTGCCTAAGACGAAGTTGGTATTGTTACCATTTGCGTCAACATCTTGGATTGGGCGGCCATTTGCACCTACGATGATTTGTCCATCAGGAGCACGCTTTACACGGCGTCCCACAAGGACACCATATGGCTCTCCTTCTCTAGCTACGAGGCGCAGACCCCAGTTTGTGTTCAAGGTAATTTCTGAAACGCCTTCTGGAAGGTCTTCTACCATGGAACGGTTTCTAGCCCAGTTCAAATCGATATCCCAGTTGAAATCTTTGGACTTTATTGGAGTTAGACCTAATTGCACTTCGACGCCATTATTATTAATGGTTCCTGCGTTCGCAAAACGGCTAGTGTAACCAGTTGCTGAGGATACGTTAAGTGGGATAATTTGGTCAATATTATCGGTGTTGTAGTAGGTTACGTCCAAGCGAACGCGGTTTTTGAAGGCAGCAACTTCGATACCAGCTTCAATCGAGTTGGCTCGCTCTGGTTTCAAGGCATTGTTAGGTAGTGATCCTGGCAAGGTGTAGGAAGGAACGCCGCCCCAAGGGGTATTTGGTGCAAAAATTGGCGACAAGCGGTAGGGGTCAGTATCCTTACCTGCCTGAGCGAATCCACCACGCACCTTCAATAGATCTACGCCAGGAATTTTTATTTTCTCTGTCAACACTACGCTCATATTCACCGCAGGATAGAAGTAGCTACGGTTTTCTGCTGGGAGTGTTGAGGACCAGTCATTCCGCGCAGAAGCGTCCAGGTAAATGAAGTTATAGAAACCCAACGATACGCTACCAAGCACTGAGTTAACACGCAGTGTATTAGTGAATTGATTAACATTGATTGCGCCATCAGCGTTGGAGTAGTTAAACAGACCTGGTACAACCAGTGCGGTTGCGGTCAGTTCGTTGCCTTGGAAACGAGTGTCACGGCGGACTGCACCCAATGTGGCGTTGATGGAGAATGCGTCAGAGAAATACTTATTAGCGGTCAACAAGAAATCGCTGTTTGTTTCTTGGAACAGGTAGTTATTCGTTTGAAGTTGACCGTTTGGATAGTCAACTGTTTCTTTTTCGAACCGAATTTCACGGTTATCGCTGTAGTAGTCGGTACCAACGCGGCCCATAAAATTCAACCAAGGTAAAATCTTATAGTTCAAGGCGGCGTAACCGTTGACGCGGTCACGGCGTTGTGGTTTAGTATTGTTGTAGAGGGTAAAGAAAGGGTTATTCTGGTAGTTGTGGTTCCAGTTAACGATATTTCCTTGCTCATCCCGCTGATCATAATTGGCGCGGAGGTATTCCCAATCAACTTGGCGTCCTGCCCAGATCGTCTGTTGGATAATGTTATCCCCAGCATAACCGATGCCGGGACGGTTATCGGAGCGTAGCGCGGTGTAGGTAACATTACCATCGAGGGACAGTTTTTCGCTCATTTTCATTCCGAAGCCCAAGTTGAAGGTATTACGCTTCAGCTCTGTATTGGGCACCATTCCCTTTTGATCGAAATTGGTGAAAGAGAAACGAGCATTCGCATTATCACCAGCAGCGGTGATAGCAACGCTGTTAGTGAGGTTGATACCTGTATCGAAGATGCTTTTTACGTTATCTGGTTGAGCTACCCATGGTTGGTTTTTACCGGTGAATTGGTCGAAGGTAGCGCCTTCTCCTGCTTCATCCGTTTCACCATCACCGTCATTATCGATACCATCAGCAGCGCTAATAGTTTGATCGAAGGCGGGGCCCCAGCTTTCATCCACACCATCCCACAAGCCATTGCCAGTTCCATCTACGTAATTGAATTGGAATCCGATGCCTTGGCCATATTTGTTTTGGTAGTTAGGGAGTCTGAAAGGGGTTGAAAAGCCAATATCCCCGGTATAGTTTACACCGAGTCCTTTTTTAGCGCCTTTGCCGGTTTTGGTGGTAATAAGGATTACACCATTTGCTCCACGGGAGCCGTAGAGTGCGGAAGCGTTTGGTCCTTTAAGGACTGAAATTTTTTCGATATCATCCGGATTGATGTCTTGGATAGCATTACCGAAGTCTACACCACCGAATTGGGAATTACCAGCACCTTGTGAACGGTTATCCATTGGGATACCATTTACTACAAACAGCGGTTGGTTATCGCCTGTGATAGAAGTGTTACCACGGATAACGATACGAGAGGAGGCGCCAACGTTACCAGAGGAGTTCACCACGTTCACCCCGGCGATTTTTCCTGAAAGCGAATTCACCAGGTTGGCATCCCGGGCTTGGGTAAGCTGACTTCCATCTAGCTGTTGTACAGCATAGGCCAAGGATTTTTCTTCTCTAGAGATGCCTAATGCAGCAATTACGGTTTCAGAAAGCTGAACTCCGCTACTCATGACCACATTAATTACGTTGGATGCACCAAGTGTTACTTCTTGTGTTTCATAGCCAGTGTAAGTAAAAGTAAGTACTTCACCCTCTTTTGCGACGGTGATGGAGTATTTACCTGCAACGTCTGTGAGGGTGCCATTGCTTCCCCCTTTAACGCGAACGGTGGCACCTGCCAGCGCTTCGCCATCATCGCCTGTAACAGTGCCGACAATTGTGCGCTGCGCAATTGCCATGCCTACTGTAACAAGCAGCATGCATAGTGTAAATAAAATACGCTTCATACAAAATTTAATTTGGTAAGATAATTATAAGTGAATAAAATTTAAAATATAAGTTGGAAAATAATGACTCGAAGGCGATGTATTAATTGTAATAAAAGTGGGTGAATAAAAAGAATGCAGAGAAAAATTGCAAGGAAGTTACTTTTGCCAGAAGGTGTTATTTGACAGAAAATAAGTTAGGGATAATGGTGGTGTTGTGAAAGACGGGCCAAAGGTAGTATTTAGTTTGGTTTTTCTTCATTGGTCTGGTGTATTTTTTCAGGGAGTCCTCAGTAAGTTAAGGTACATTTTAATCGTATTAGATAGTCCGAAGTAGAGCGCATCGGTAATCAGTGCATGTCCAATGCTCACTTCTAATAGTCCCGGACAATTTTCGTGGAAGTAGCGCAGGTTTTCAAGGTTTAGGTCATGACCAGCATTAATACCTAGTTGGAGGTCATTGGCTTTTTTAGCGGCTTCCACATAATCTGCCATAGCAGCGGTTGGATTTTGGCTAAATTGGTGGGCAAATGGGCCCGTATACAATTCAATTCGGTCTACGCCTGCCTTTTTGGCCCCTTCAATCATAGCAGGTATTGGATCGATGAAAACGGAAACTCTGATCCCTTTTTCATGAAGTGCAGCTGTTATTTCTTGTAGGCGCCCTCCATTTTTCAGTGTATCCCAGCCATGGTCACTGGTAAGTTGGTCCGGGGAGTCGGGAACCAATGTGCATTGGTGGGGCGGGTTGTCAAGGACCAGTTTAAGAAAGTCGGGGTCTGGATTCCCTTCAATATTAAACTCGGTGGTTACCACTTCACGGAGTAGGGGGATGTCATCATACCTGACATGTCTTTGGTCAGGTCTTGGGTGGACAGTGATGCCTTCAGCTCCGAATGATTCACAGTCGGAGGCTACTTGAATGAGATTGGGCACATTACTTCCCCTCGCATTTCTGAGTAAAGCTACTTTGTTAATATTTACGCTTAAACGTGTCATAAATCAGGTACTTTTGTGGCAAAGAAACATATACAGGAGAATAAGTTGTATGGTTAAACGGATTGAAAATGAATAATTATAGATACCCGATGTCTGATTCGGATGGATCCCCTGCTTCGTTATACGGCATTTCGGTCCGACAGGTCCTCTTTATTTGTTTTGCATTTTGTACTTTTGGTATGATGGCGGTTGGATTGGCAGTGCAGCTGCTGGAGAGTTTTTTGGGGTGGGATCGGGGTACTTTGGTTGGTCAGCTAGACCTTGGGGGCCCTATGGAGGAAGTATGGAAGTTACGTTTAGTAGCGGGGTTAAATCAGGCTTTGGTTTTTTTAGTGCCTGGTTTGGCGACGGTATGGGTTTTGAGGAGTACAGCGGTTGGTTTACAATTATCAACAGTTCGTTCTGGTATTCCCCGAGGTGTAGATATGTTGTTTGGGGCTGTTGTATTAGTGGTATCCATGCCATTTGTGTTATACACTTTTGAATTAAATCGGATGGTGCCAATACCGGAGGCTATGAAGGCCACCTCTGAGGCGGCTGCTTCTACGGTGCGTGTTCTTCTTCAGATGCCGGGGTGGCCGGATTTGTTAGCAAACCTATTTTTGATAGGAGTTATACCTGCTTTGGGGGAGGAGTTGTTGTTTCGAGGAATATTGCAAGGGCAGTTGATGCGGAGATGGTCGCCATGGACTGCGATTTTGCTTTCAGGAGCGGTGTTCAGTTTTATTCACTTTCAGATGGAGGGTTTTTTCCCACGGTGGATATTAGGGATAATATTGGGTTGGCTTTTTTGGAAGACATCGAACTTTTGGATTCCTGTTTTTGTACATTTTTTAAATAATGGGGTTCAGGTATTGGGGGCTTATTTTGTCAAGGGGGCACCGGAGCTGGTTGACTTGGAGCAGCAGGTTCAAGTGCCGTGGGGGTTGGCATTTGGCTCATTGATTGCGACCCTTTATTTATTTTGGTATGGGGGTAGACGCTTGAACGGTCGCTCTTTGGGCTAGCGGTTTAAAACATTTGTACTATCTTTGTGGAAGTATGAGTCAATTTGTCGTTTCTGCAAGAAAATACCGCCCAAGGCGGTTTGAGGATGTTGTTGGTCAGCAGCATGTAGCCCAGACATTAAAAAATGCCTTGGCTACCGATCATGTTGCGCATGCTTTTTTATTTTGTGGTCCGAGAGGAGTTGGGAAAACGACCTGTGCACGAATTTTGGCAAAAATTTTGAATTGCCAACAGAGAACTTCTGATTTTGAGGCTTGCGATACTTGTGCATCTTGTACTGCTTTTAACGAAAGCGCTTCATTCAATATTATTGAGTTGGACGCCGCTTCTAATAATACGGTGGATCATATTCGGGCGTTGACGGAGCAGGTGCGGTATCGACCGCAGGAGGGGTATTACAAGGTTTTTATTATTGATGAGGTGCACATGTTGTCTAGCCAGGCATTCAATGCCTTTTTGAAGACTTTGGAGGAGCCCCCGCCCTATGCCATCTTTATTCTTGCTACTACTGAGAAGCATAAGATTATTCCAACTATTTTGTCGCGGTGTCAAATTTTTGATTTCCGAAGGATTACTGCGGCGGATATGGTGTTACATCTGCAGTATATCTGTTCGCAAGAAGGCATTGAAGCTGAAGAGGATGCGTTGCATATCATTGCACAAAAAGCGGATGGTGCCTTGCGAGATGCCTTATCTATTTTTGATAGGATTACTAGTTTTGCGGGTAAGCGCGTGCGGTATTCGGACGTAATTGAGCATTTGAACATTCTTGATTACGATTATTATTTTCAGGTAACGGATTCGTTGATTGGGGAGGATTTGAGTGGATTATTGTTGCTTTTTGATCAGGTAATAGCCAAAGGTTTTGAGCCGGATATTTTTATTAATGGGTTGGCTGAGCACTTACGGAATATTCTTGTTTGCAAAGATCCTTCTACATTGGCATTATTGGAGGCAGGTGATTCGCTTCGCGACCGGTATCGTAGGCAGGCACACCTTGCATCGTCCTCTTTTTTGCTTTCTGCGTTGAACTTGTGCAATGATTGTGACATCCATTTCAAGATGGCCCGCCATAAACGATTGCACGTGGAGATGGCCTTGATCAAAATGTGTCATATAAATAGGGCAGTGAATGCTGTTTTAGAGGAAAAAAAAACGGCTGACCTGAGCTTATTAGCTAAGGAAACGCCTGTTTTACCATCAAAACCCTCCAGTCTCCCTACTTCAGGGAATGCGTTGCCATTAAGTAAGGATGCAGTTAATACCCTTTCGGAGGCGCTTAAATCTGGTGTGAAGAAAGCGGACAAGATTCCGCTTAGTCTGCATGCATTTGAGCAAGTTGTACAGGTAGAACAGGCTGCGCTTTCTCAAAGGCAAAGTTTGTTTTCGATGGAAAACTGCAAGTCGTCGTGGGCCGATTTTGCATCTCGTACGGATTCTCCCTCGCTAAGGCAGGCACTGTTGTCAGCGGAACTAAGTCTAGAAGGTAAGGTGTTGGTTGCTAGGGTTGGTTTAAGTATTCAAGCAGGGCTTATTCAGGCTGAAACCACCAAGATTTTGGATTTTTTAAGGCACCAGCTTCAAGATATTGGGGTAAACTTAAGGGTTATTTTTGATGAAACGTTGGCCACTGAAGTGGAAACGCCACGTCCTGTGAAGGTTTTTAGTCATAGAGAACGATTAGAGCGAATCCGGAATGAATATCCTGCCGTGAATGAATTATTAAGCAGATTGGATTTGCGGGTGATGGACTAGGTTGTTAGTTTCTTATATCCTTCCCCCAAGCTAATTTTTCCCGAATTGTTTTTAAAAAAGTTTCGTCTTGTAATTGGACTAATTTCACCGTAAAGTCGTTTTTTCGGACGGCCAATTGGTGGTGTGCCCCGATTAGTTCAAATCGGGAGTCCAGAGTACAGATAAAGTTTTCTCCTCTTCCTTCTATTTCAAAGGCGACTACGGAGGTGTCTGATAAGACAAGAGGTCGAACGTTTAGGTTATGGGGCGCTACTGGTGTAAGGACAAAGTTAGCAGAGTTAGGTGTGACAACAGGGCCTCCGCAGCTTAGGGAATATCCTGTGCTGCCGGTTGGCGTGGATAAAATTACGCCATCAGCCCAGTAAGTATTTAGGTAATCCCCGTTTACATATGTATGTATGGTAATCATGGAAGAAGTGTCTCGTTTCAGAATGGTGAAATCATTCATAGCGAAGTTAAGTTCCCCAAAAATCGGGGGAGTGCTTTCGAGAAATAAGGTACTTCGCTCTTCAACATGAAAGAGGCCTCTTTTTAGCTTACTGAACGCTTCTGCGATGTGTGATTTTTCGATGTAGTTCAAGAAGCCCATTCTACCCAGGTTGATACCCAAGATAGGCACACCAGTTCCTCGGACCAGGGTAACAGCATGCAGCATTGTTCCGTCCCCGCCTAGTACGATTACATAGTTGATTCGGTGCACCTGGAAATCTTTGTGGCTATCAAAAGAGGCGTAGGGGCCTGGGAATTTCACTTTATGAATTATATCTTGGAGGTAAGGCGTATATATATAGGTGTTGAAGCCTTCCCGGTGCAGGGTGTCCAATACTTCTTGAATATAGGGTAGGTCTTTATCCTTGAATTGTTTTCCGTAAACAACTACTTGCATAATAGGTGTTATTGAGTTTAAAAAAAAGCGAAAGTAATAGAACTATGCAAGCAGAGGAAACAAAGTGCATGGTAAATTGGTGAGGAAGGGCCTGTTATTTGTTTTTTACCCGGTTAAATCCTGCTTTTGCTCGTGCGTGCAGGCTTGCTGCATATTCTTCGGGTTCAATTTGGCTGGCTCGTTTGTAGTATTGACGTGCTTTTTCGTATTCCTTTCGCTCTTCGTACAGGAGTGCCAATTGAATAGCTGCATTGCATGCAAAGTACCATGGTTGCTGGGAGCCAGTTTCGACGGTTTGTTGATAGTATTGAATAGCTTCTTTTGTTTTGCCGAGTTTATGGCAAATACGGCCCATTCGATAGAGAAATTCTAGGTGGTTTTTGAAATGGTGTGCGTAGGCGTCTCCTTTATTGTGAAGTAATTGGTAAGCTTGTTGGAAGTAGCCGCCATCGCTCAGCAGTCTGCTCTTAAGAAGGGTAGGATCGGGCATTTCACCGGAGTTGGCTTCTCGATGTGCTGCTTTATCGGTATCTGCTCTTGTTATCCCTTGAATTTTAGCTTGGTAGATATACCCCCAATAGTTTGTTTGGTCATTTTGGAGTAGGCTGTGCCAAGCGAGTTTTTGATAGGCCTCTTTAATGCCGAATTGTCCCTTGTGCAACTGGAGAAAGGTAAGGAGTGGTTGGTTGGCGTCTTTGTCTAGGCGGTATAATTTTGCAATTCCAAGAAGTAAGTATTGGTAGGGTAGAGGGTGGTAGGCCTTATTCTTGGGCATTTCTAGTAGGAGTCGTATAGCATCATCATTTCGAGCAGTTTTCATTGCGATATTAGCGAGTGCCAATTTTGCCAAGGGGTTATGTTGGGCATTTCGGTATACCTCATTCATTGTTTTCCACGCATTTTCCATTTGGTTGTTGAGGTGAAGTTGAAGGTAGGCATAGGTAACCATACTTTCTACGCCGAAGAGGAAGTCTGGATTCATCTTTGAGAATGAGAGGACTTCTTCTACTTCTTGGACACCTTGCTCTATGGTTCCGGAGATGCCGCTAATACCCTTGACGGCCCACTTAATTTCTTTTGGGATATTTCCAGCGAGAGCGTGAATGACACCCAGGTTTTTTTTATTTGCGGTGAAGTTGGGAAAGCGGCGTTGATTTTCTTCCAGGAGTGCGAAGCCCTGTTTTACATTCCAAGCGCAAGCGAGGTAGTCACCGTATCGGCCTTGAAGGACTGCCCATTGGAGCCGAATTTCTGCTTGGCAGTAAAGGTAGTAGGGGGATTGCCGATCGCCTTTTGAGATTTTGTCGAGGCGTTTATTTAGATTGCGATTCCATAACTGGTATTGGCGTTCGTTATCATTTAGGAGTGCGCTGACACATTCCCAATAGTTTTCAAGAAATAAAACCATCAGGTTATTGGGTTCAGTTTGATGGAGGGCGTCTAATTCATACCGTGCATCATTCAGTTGGAGGCTTATGATTTTTTGATAACTAGAGCGGATACCTTGTGTTGTGGCAAAGTATCCTGTAGCTTGTGCTGATTGGGTGATAAAAAACAGAATAAAGAAGGAGAGGGATAAGGGTAGAAGAGGGAAAGGGCGCAGAGCGTTGGCCATAACAGAAAGTTGATTTGTGGGCTTGATTAGGTTGAATACCTAATTATGAAGACCCAAAATTAGGGTTTGTTAATTAAACGAAGGGCTTCTTTGCGAGTGAGGTTAGAGAGCGTAGAGGAGTTGACGAACGATGTAACGGCTTCTGGGTTAACTTTGGAGTATTGTCTAAGTGCCCATCCGGAAGCTTTTTGTAGGAAAAATTGATCGGAACTTGAAACTTGGGTAATCAGTTGAAAAAGGAGTTTGGCATTGGTGTCAAATTTATAGTGCAGTTGAAACAGCAGGCAAACGCGTTGTAGCCACAATTGGTTGGACTGGATCCATCTATCTGTGGTGGGATGGATTAGATTTGGGTATCGTTTAAAATGTATTCCGACGAGTTTAGAGATCCAGTCAACTGTGTCCCACCAAGAGTTGGACAAAATGAGTTGTTCTAGGGTAGATAAGAAGGAGGGGGAAAGCTGATGGATGTGTTTTTCAATTAGCTGTAAGCTGAAATAGTGAAGTTCTCGGTACGGAGATTGGTAGCAGTATTGTACAAGGGAAATAAGGTCTGATTCTGCGAGGGGGGGATGATTTTTGATGAGTTGTTGAGAAAGTTTCCTCCAGGTAGGCATTTTTAGGCCATAGAACAAGAATTGGTCTCTAAGGTAAGCTTGTTGACCGGATGCAACATGGGGATCAGCGTGGAGTTGAAAGGAATGAGCGATATTATTAAAGAGGGTTTGGATGGTTTGGGAAGAATTTAGAGGAGTACTTTGCATAGTTGTAGAGATAGGGCGCAATGGGGTTGATACGGTAATAACAGGTAAAGGTGTAAAAATAGGGAATTTTAGGAGTCCAACTAGGGAAAAGGATGTAGAGAACTTCAATTTAAGGCTAAAACGGAGGCGAAATAGAACATTAGGAAGGGTTTTAGCTGGATTTAGAAATTAATTTAAAAAAATTTTAAAATAAGTTTGGTGGTATAAAAGTACTTGTCTTACCTTTGCGGCCTAATTCGGAGGGAACGTGTTAAAAGAAATGCGCCTCAGAAAAAAATAAAAAAAAGTTACGAAAAAATTTGGTGGTTAAAATCGGTTGATCGTATCTTTGCAGCCCCAAACGGAGAGTGAGAACGGAGTAAAAGACATATAGAATTAGAAG
>Ga0315902_10003570_pt1 | contig 23129 bp, 22 predicted proteins | sample LakEriMetagenome_9_FD_203523 | JGI IMG/M metagenome (GOLD analysis project Ga0315902, IMG submission 203523) | Freshwater fungal communities from buoy surface, Lake Erie, Ohio, United States - Buoy 12 MA117 | ecosystem: Environmental > Aquatic > Freshwater > Lake > Lake biofilm | place: USA... | reverse complement strand
TGGCCGAACCATAGTCGTCGACCACATAGACCTTGCCGGTTTCCACCACGCGGAATTTGGTTCCAAGCGGAATGCGCGACCAGTCAGTCGCGGCGCTGTTCACCGCACCCGACTTGAGCCGTCCGCCGATGGCGTTGCGGCCTGACCAAGCCCCGTTGCATTTCGCCCCGCTCGAATAGGCTGTTGCGGTTACCGGAACAGTCTTCGGCTTGGACGGCGCGGCCGCTGTGGTTCCTGTGGTGACGCACCCGCTAGCCATCAAGCCGAGAGAACCGGCGAGAAGGACGAGCGGACGGATAGAAAAAGGACTACGGCTGCGGTTGTTTTTGGCTGGCTGCATACTAGCGGAGAACTATGCGGGCCCAGCCCCTCCGCGGCCAAGATAAACTTGGGACCACGAGTGACTTTCGGCGCGCTGTTCTCTTTTCATCAGGTCACGACATGGTAAAAGTCACGTCCCATGTTTACCGGTCTGGTCCGCGAAGTCGGCGATGTTGTCTGGTTGCGACGCTCCGAAAAAGTCGTGCAGCTCCTTGTTCGGGCGCCCCGTTCGGCCGCGCGCGCGCGAATCGGCGAGAGTGTCGCGGTGAACGGCTGCTGCCTCACCGTTACCGCCTGCCGCGACGAGCAATTCATGTTCGACCTGCTCGAGGAGAGCCTCGGTCGGACAAACCTCGGCGATCTCAAGCCTGGCGATCCCGTCAATCTCGAGCGCGCACTGCGCGTCGACGGGCGCTTGGGCGGACACTTCGTTCAGGGCCATGTCGATTGCACGGCAAAGGTTCTCGCCCTCGAGGAAAAAGGCCCTGATCTGCGCATCGATCTCGCCCTGCCGAGTGATTTCGCCCGCTACGTCGCCTTCAAGGGCTCGGTCGCCATCAATGGCGTCAGTCTGACCGTGGCGGCTCTCGGCGAGGATCGTTTCTCCGTGTGGATCATTCCGCACACCCTGGAGAACACCAACTTGGGCGACCTCGAGGTGGGCGACCGCGTCAACCTCGAGTTCGACATTCTGGCCAAATACGTCGAGCGTCTGGTCGGGGCAAAGAACTAGGGAGTTCCTGAGGCCACGATCTCCAATTGGTCGGGGGTAAAAATTTTGATCTGCATTTGCCGGTCACGATACTTTTCCAGAGATCCGCGGACCTTCACCCTCTGCTGCGAGTATTTGTCAAAGCCTTCGGGAAATTTGTCATAGGCGGCACGGAAAACCACGGCAACGAAGCCCGTGCGGCGGTCGCCGAAGTTGAGGAAGGTGATGTTGTCGTTCGGGCCCTTGCCCACGTTGCCCACCGTGCCCTCGATGATGACCTCACTGCCGACCTTCGATTCCATGGAGGCTGCGTCCTCTGCTTGGATGACAGGAACATCTGCAGTCACTGCGGGCTCAGACGGAGTTTCCGTCGGTTCGGCGCTTTCTCCGGCATCCGTAGTGGTTTCCTCGGTGGCGGCGGGTACTTCGGCGACATCTTGCGCTTGCAGACCACAGAAACCGAACAACAGGCAAATAAGAAGGAGGGATAACTTGCTCATAGAATTCCCGTTATAGGCCTGCCGCTCCGGGGCACAAGCCCCGAGTCTCACGGTCAGGCGTGGCCCACCGGCCGCCCTTCCGGCGCATGGCGCGCCAAGGGTCGCTGGCGTGCGAGGTGCCATCCGAACAATTTCATGACCAGCAGGTGGAGCGGCGCCTGGGTCACGCGGTAAAACCACCACGGCAGAGACGGGCTGTAATTGAAGATCGCCGCCAGAACACTCCGTCGGTCCGGACTCTCGCGAAACTCGAGACGCGCCGGCGCGCGACCATCCGGCGTCTCTCCCAGACGGGCAAGCAGACCGCCTGTGATGTAATAAAGCGGGCGATCGGCCGAGGAACGACTGCTCGCGTAGCTCAGCTCGAGCAGCGGTCGCTTCAACCCCGTGACGCGAAAAGCCAGATTGAGATGCTCGTCGACGGTCACGCGCAGGACCCTTTTGAAAAACGACGGCAGCCAACGGGCGTATTCGCGCGCGACCCAAATGGCATCGTAACCCGGAGGCAAAGGCAGGCGTTGGATGGAACAAACAAAAAGCCCCTCCTCGCTGTGCACATGGCGCCGCGCCAGATGGTCATCCGCTTCTTCGGACGCCGTTTTTCCCGCCGGCAGTGCCTCATCGAGCGCTTCGTCGAATGTCTGGGCGACAATTCCCGCGCGTTCCTGCAGCGTGGGCGAATGCGCGACCATGGCATGACGGAGACTTTCCACCAGCGGCGCAACCAATTCCCGGTGCGCTCCCGTGATCATGCGCATGCCGAGCACGCTCAGCCTGTTGGGAATGAACGGCACGGCGACAATACAGCGCTTCTTGCCCAACCGCTCGGCCGTGCGCCGCATCAGGTCGACATAAGTCATGACCTCGGGACCGCCCAGATCGAAGGCGCGGCCAAACATTTCCTCCCGCCCCACGCAATAGCGGAGCAGACTCACCACGTCCCGCAAGCCGACCGGCTGGGTCATCGAGCGAGTCCAATGCGGACAAAGCAATACGGGCGAGCGTTCGACCAGGCGCACCACCATGCGGAACGACGAACCTTGAGGGCCGACAATGAGTCCCGCGCGCAAGCTGGTCACCGGCACCTTGCGCGCGGCGAGGACCCGCTCGACCTCCAGACGGCTGGCCAGGTGACGCGAGAGCCGGGCGTCATCCGGAATGATTCCTCCGAGATACAGAATCTGCTTCACCCCCGCGCGGGCCGCGGACCGGGCGAAGTTGTCGGCCAGAATGAAATCCATGTCCTCGAACTGCGCCTGCGTCAGGCGCGCCGGCAGCATGGAATGGACGAGATAGACCGCGTAATCGACACCCTCGAGGGCGCGTTCGGTCTGCAGCAGGGAAAACAGATCGCAGCGCTCCCAGCGCACACCGGGCAACTCGTTGGCCGGCGTGCGGCGCAAGGCAACGACATCGAAGTCCGTGGCGAGAGCGGGAAGCAAGGCCGAGCCGACAAAGCCCGACGCGCCGGCCACGGCCACGACCGGACGTTTCCCCTGCTCCGTCATGCCGCCATCAAACACGCCACGGCGGCGGCGGCAAGCACTCGCGTCAGGCTCCGCGCTGTTTCAGCAGATCGCGGATTTCCCCGAGCAGCTTCTCTTCGGCGGATGGTTCTGGCGGCGCGGCGGGAGCTGCGGCTTCGTTTTTCTTGAGCACGTTGATCGCCTTGACCACGAGGAAAATGGCCCACGCGATGATGATGAACTGAATCAGGACAGTGATGAAATTGCCGTAGTTCAACGTCGGCGCTCCCGCGGCTTGCGCCACAGCAAGCGTCTCGTAGGTCTTGCCGTCGAGACTGACAAACAACTGGCTGAAATCGACCTTGCCGAGGAGCAGACCGAGTGGCGGCATGATGATGTCGTCAACGACCGAGGAAACGATTTTTCCGAAGGCGGCGCCGATAACCACCCCGACGGCGAGATCGATGGCATTGCCTTTGGCGATAAATGTTTTGAATTCCTGAAGCATAGGCGGGCAGTCTGTCCGCATCGTTGCTGCCTGCGCGAGCCGAAATTCAACAATGAAATCCGCCATCGCCCTGATCATCGTCCTTTGCAGTGTTGTTTGCGCCGCGCCGCCCGCCGCCTTGCGCGTCGGTATGGATTTATCCTACCCGCCATTCGAAACCATCGGTCCGGATGGAAGACCCGCGGGCATCAGCGTGGAAATCGCGCAGGCGCTCGCTGCCCATCTCGGCCGCCCGCTGCAAATTGAAAACATCCCCTTCACCGGACTCATTCCTGCACTCAAGACCGGCAAGATCGATCTGATCATTTCCTCGATGACCGCGACCGAAGAACGCGCCAAGGCGGTGGCCTTCTCCGATCCATACCTGACCACGGGCCTGGCCGTGCTGGTCCCGGCCTCCAGCGGCGCCTCCGGTCTCGCGAACCTCGACCTGCCGGGCAAAACGATCGTGGTCCGCCAAGGCACCACCGGCGAAGTCTTCGCCCGGACCAACATCCGCCAAGCCAAGATACTCACCCTTGAGAAAGAAAATGCCTGCGTGCTCGAAGTGACCCAAGGCAAAGCGGACGGCTTCATCTATGACCAGATGTCCGTCTTTCAAAACGCCCAGCGCCAGTCTGGCAAAGTCCGGGCTCTCCTCGCCCCGCTGCAAAAAGAATCTTGGGCGATCGCCCTGCGCCCGAGCGACGCCGAGCTGCTCAAGCAGGTGAATGCGTTTCTTGCGAGATTCCGGACGGACGGAGGATTCAACCGCTTGGCCGACAAATACCTGGCCGACGAAAAAGCAGCCTTCGCCGAACAAGGGATTCCGTTTGTCTTTTAATTGTCCCGCACAAGGATCGCCGCACTGCGTGGCGCGAGAGAAATACCGAGCTTTCCATGGGCCGATAAGACCTCGGCGTCATTCCACCGGTCTCGCCAAGCACCCTCGCCTTTGACTTCCGTATTCTGCTTCTCGGCCGAGTTATTCAGAACAACCAACACCTCTTCACTGCCGAGCTTGCGACGGAACCCATAGAGCTGGCGTTCGTCGTCGATCAGGACGGTTTCAAAGTCCCCCCGGCGTAGCGCGGGCAGTTCACGCCGCAAGGCGATCAGCTTGCCATAATGTTCCAGCAGGTCGCGGTTTACTCCGACCTTGTCGACTTTCTCCTTCTTTGAGCCGTCGGGAAGCGTGGCCTCAGCCTCGTAGACCAGATCATCCCACACCATGGGCTTCCGGCAGTCGGGATCGTTGGCGCCCCACATACCGACCTCGTCCCCGTAATAGATCATGGGCGCCCCAACATAAGTCATTTGCAGCACGGCAAACAACTTCTGCGACTCCAATTCCTCCGGCGTCGGCTTGCGCGGATCGTATTGACCGTTCTCCACCTTGGAAAAATTGAAATAAGCCTCCCAGTTGTTGGCGTGCTCCTTGTCCCGGTTGACAATATGCGAGCCGATGCGGTCGGTATCGTGGCTTCCGAAAAGATTCTGCTGCACCTCGGCGACCCCGGGCGGAAAGGCCTCGCGCAATTCGCGCAATCTTTTGTCGAACTCTGTCGTGCTGATCCGCGTTTTCTCGTCGGCAAAATAGTCCGAGCAGGCGAAGGCGAAATTGTAGTTCATCACCGCGTCGAATTCGTCGCCCTGCAGGTAGGGCTTCAGCTCGGGAACCGGATCGATCAACTCCGCCGTGATGTAGGCCTCGGGGTTCACGCCTTTCACCACCTTGCGCCATTTTTTCCAGAATGGATGCGCCACGCAGAAAGCAACGTCCAAACGCCATCCATCGATCCCGTCGGATGGATCTCCGTCGCCGTTCGGATCCATCCAGCGCCGCGTCGCCGCGAAGATGTATTCCCGCGGACCGGCAACAATGCCGTCTGCATCCTCGCGGAATTCCGGCAGCGTCTTGTGTCCGAACCAGCCCTCGTAGTCGAACTTCGTCCCCTTCTCCTCATCGCGCCAGGAATTGACCGTGAACCAGTCCGCGTAAGCCGAGTCCTGTTGCTTCTCGATCACATCGAGGAAAGGCCAACTGCGCAGCCCCATGTGGTTGAAGACGCCGTCGAAAATGACACGTATCCCCCGCGCGTGGCATTGCTTGATCAGCTCGAGAGCCAGCTTGTCGGCCGAAGTCCACACCCAAGTGGACGGATCACCCGGATCCTCCTTGGCGATCAGGGCGCGGTCACCGGCGGGGTCGGGACCGAAGTTCGGATCGATGTGGTGGTAGCTCATCCCGTCGTATTTGTGCGACGAGGGCGAGTCGAAGACCGGATTGAGGTAGATAGCGTTGATTCCGAGATCCTTCAGGTAATCGAGCTTGTCGATGATGCCCTGCAAATCGCCACCGTAGCGGCGTCGTTGCACAAGGTGATGGAAAGGAATAGGCGAATTCTTCTCGTAATCCTGCCGCGCATACCAATCGGAGGTCCACGGATGTACGCGCCACGGCAAATCAGTCACCAGCGGGAAAGCGCCGGCGATATCGGCCTTGGTCGGATCGTTCGAGGGATCTCCGTTGCGGAAGCGCTCGGGGAAGATCTGATACCAGACCGCGTCCTTGGCCCAATCGGGGACGAATTCCTTTTCCTTCACCGGTTCCTCGGCCCGGACGAGCGCAGCCGCAGCCATGAGGAACAGACCGGCGGCGCTCAGGCGGGTCTTCATTAGCGAGCCAGCATCGGCTTGGCCGCGGCGAGCAAGGCGTCGGTGCTGACGCCGAACTTCTTCATCACCGTGCCGCCGGGGGCGCTCAGACCGAAGCGGTCGATGCCAATGGCCTTGCCGTGCAGTCCGACGTAGCGATACCACGGCTGGGTGACTCCCGCCTCGATGGATATGCGGCGGTCGCAGGACGACGGAAGGACAGACTCGCGGTATTGGTCGCTCTGACGCTCGAAACGTTCGAAGCAAGGCATCGAAACCACCCGGACCGTCGGACCGAGTGTTTCCGCCGCGTCCATGGCAAGGTGCAATTCACTGCCGGTGGCGAGCAGGATGAGCGCGAGGTTTCCGCTCTCGCGGCGGGCGACATATCCGCCGCGCAGAGTTCCCTGCCGCGCCTCCTCTTCGGGGATGCGACGCAAAGTGGGCAATACCTGACGCGAAAGCGCGAGCAAGGTCGGACCGTCTTTGCGTTCAAAGGCCGCGGCAAAAGCACCCGCCGTTTCGGCCGGATCGGCCGGACGGATCACATCGAGATTGGGAATCGCGCGCAAAGCCGCCACGGATTCCACCGGTTGATGGGTCGGACCGTCCTCGCCCACCCCGACCGAGTCATGCGTGAAGATGTAGACGACCGGCAAATGGGAAAGCGCCGCAATGCGGATCGAGGGACGGCAGTAATCGCTGAAGACGAGAAACGTCGCCCCGCTCGCGTGGAAAATTCCATCGTAAGCTATGCCGTTGAGAATGCCGGCCATGCCGTGCTCGCGGATGCCGAAGCGAATGTTGCGTCCCCCGTGGTTGCGGGCATCAAAGTCACCGCCGTCTTGGATGTAATTGAGCGTCGACCCGTGGAGATCGGCGCTTCCGCTGATGACCAACGGCATGGCTTTGGCCACGTGTTGAAGCACATCGCTACCCGCTTTGCGCGTGGCGATGTCGGGAGCGTCTGCCGGATAGTCCGGAATGCATTTGAGGAGATCGGGCGCATCTTTTTTCAGCACCGCCTCCAACTCGGCGGCGAGATCTTTGTTCCCCTCCCTCCACGCCTCGAAACTCTTGCGCCAGTCGGCATAGGCCGCCTCCAGATCCTTGGCGTGACGGACGAAGTATTCCCGAACTTCGGGCGAGACGTGGAACCTTTCGGCCGGAAGACCAAGAGCCTGACGCGCGGAATCGGCGAATTTCACCCCGCCCTCTCCATGCGCTTTGCTTGTCCCGGCCACCTCCGGAATTCCCTTGCCGATGAGCGTCTTGGCCACGATGAGCTGCGGCTTGCCTTTGGCCGCTTTCGCTTTTTCGTAGGCGCGGGAAAAATCCTCCATGTTTTGCCCGTCGACCTCCTGGACATCCCAACCATAGGCCTTGAAGCGGGCGTTCGTATCCTCGCTCTGCGTGAAGAGCGCCATGGCATCGAGGGTGACGTCGTTCGAATCGTAAATGAGGATGAGGTTGTCGAGTTGGAGGTGTCCGGCCAGCGAACAGGCCTCGCTCGCCACGCCCTCTTGCAAACACCCGTCGCCTGCCAGGCAGACAACCTTGTGGTCGAAGATCCGGTGCTCGGCCGTGTTGAAGCGCGCTTCGGACATTTTTCCCGAAATGGCCAGGCCGACCGAGTTGGCCACGCCCTGCCCGAGCGGACCGGTGGTGCATTCCACACCGGGAGTTTCGGCGAACTCCGGATGTCCGGGCGTGATGCTACCGAGTTGGCGGAAATTTTTGACCTCCTCGAGCGAGACGTCATAGCCGGACAGATGCAGCCACCCGTAGAGGAACATGCTGCCGTGGCCTGCAGAGAGGACGAACCGGTCGCGGTTGAGCCAGCGCGGCTCCTTCGGGTTGTAACGCAAAGCACTGCCGAAGAGGACGGCGCCGATTTCCGCGCAGCCCAGCGGCAGGCCTAGGTGTCCGGATTTGCAGGCGGCAATGGCATCGATGGCAAGGCCCCGCGCATCGCGCGCGGCCAGACTGAGAATTTCGTGGGGCAGGCTCATGAGTAATCCGCTATTTCGCCGCGCGCGGCGTCCCGCGGCAAGCAAACTCTCCCGCTCCGGCGTGTTTGCCACGCGGGGACGTTTCCGCCAGTCTGATTGCCTCTATGGATAAGGTCATCGTGCGCGTCCCCGCCACCAGCGCGAATCTCGGTCCGGGATTCGACTGTCTCGGTGTGGCGCTCGATTTGCACAATCGCGTCACGGTGGCACGAGGCGGAGCCGCCACGCCGGACGCCATGGTCGCAGCCGCCGCCGATGCGTTCTTCGCCGCGTCCGGGGTTCCAGCCTTCGCTTTCCAGTGGTCGATCGAAGGCGATATCCCGCGCTCGCGCGGCTTGGGCAGCAGCGTTGCCGTGAGGCTCGGGATCCTGCACGGCCTCAACGGACTCGCTGGCCGACCGCTCGATGCCAACTCGCTGTATTTGCTTTGCGCCAAGCTCGAGGGACATCCTGACAACGCGGCGCCGGCCGCTTTCGGAGGATTTGCCGCGGCAACACCGGACGGGTCTTACTTCCGCTGCGACATCGGACCGGAGCTTCGTTTCGTCGTGATGATTCCTGCCGAAGAGGTCGATACCGACTCCTCGCGCGTGCAGCTGCCGGATAGTGTTCCTCACCGCGATGCCATCTTCAATGTAGCCCGAGCCAGCATGATCACCGCCGCCTTTGCCTCGCGCCGCTACGAACTTCTGCGCGGCTCGATGGCCGATCGTCTCCACCAACCTTACCGCGAAGCCCGCTTGCCGCATCTGAGCCAAGCCATCGCGGCCGGAGTGAAAGCAGGCGCCCTCGATGGATATCTCAGCGGATCCGGTTCCGCTGTGGCTTGCATCACGCTGGATCGTCCCGAGGCTGTCGCCGCAGCCATGCAGGCCGTGCTCCCCTCGGCCCGCGTCCTTGCGCTCGGAGCCGACAATCGCGGCACGGTGGTGGAAGGTTGACCAATGCGCGTTGTCCTCGAGAGATTCGAGCGTTATGCGGTCGATGTCATTCTCGAGCGCCGCGAGGGCGGCCGCGCCAACGCCCTGAAGTTCGTCCTCGGTGGGTTCGCCAAGGTGTACGAGCAAGCCGTGCAAATCCGGCTCGGACTTTACCGCCGCCGCCTCCTCCGGCCGCAGGAACTCGGCTGTCCGGTGGTGAGCGTGGGAAACCTTACCGTCGGCGGGACAGGCAAGACCCCGGTGGCAGAAATGCTGGCCCGTGAGTTGCAGCGGCGTGGACGGCGCGTGGCCATTCTCAGCCGCGGCTACAAGAGCGTTCCCCGGCCCTTTGCCCAGCGCCTGCGTAACAAGATCTTCAAACACCTGGATCTTTTTCCGCCGCGGATCGTTTCCGATGGCAAGGAAGTGTTGCTGGATTCGCGCCGTGCCGGCGACGAGCCGCACATGCTAGCGAAAAATCTGCCCGGCGTTTGCGTGCTTGTTGACAAAGACCGGGTCAAAAGCGGACTCCACGCTCTCCGCCACTTCGGAAGCGACGTGCTCCTCCTCGACGACGGCTTGCAATACCAGCGTCTGCGGCATCGCATCGATGTTGTGCTGGTAGACAGCCAGACCCCTTTCGGAAACGAGCATCTCCTGCCCCGCGGCACCCTGCGCGAGCCCCCGGCAAATCTTCGTCGCGCGTCCTACATCATTGTGACCAAAAGCGGACCGAAGCCGGACGAGGCCCTGCTCGCCCGGCTTCGCAAACTCAACCGCACCGCCGCGATCATCGAGTGCAACCACGCGCCGCGCCATTGGCAGGACTTGGGCACGGGCGCGAAGTTTCCGCTCGATCATCTCAAGGGGCGGCACGTCGGCGCGATGAGCGGGATTGCACGTCCGGAAAGTTTCGAGGAAGGCGTCCGTCAACTCGGGGCGAACGTGGAAATCACCAAAGCCTTTGCCGACCATCACCGTTTCACCAAAAAAGAAATCCTCCGCTTCCTCGAATGGTGCGACCGGCGTTCGCTCGATGCCTTGGTCACCACGGAGAAAGATGCTGTCCGCTTCCCGGAAATCGACAACCCGCCCGTGCCGATGCTTTTCCTCAGGGTGGAAATCGAAGTCCTCCGCGGGCGCGAGCACTGGGAAGAACTGCTCAGCCGGATCGCCGGCGAGAACGTCACACCGTCCGGTGCCACACGTAGCGCTGCAGCAGCACTTTGATCGTTGCGGTCAACGGAACAGCCAGGAGAGAACCGAGCAGAACACCGAGGACAAGGCTCCAGATCAAGACGGACAAAATCACCGTGAGCGGGTGAAGACTCACCGAATCACCGACAATGCGCGGGGCGATGAAGAAACTCTCGAGGTTGCTCATGCCGACAAAGATGGCCGTAACGATGAGCGGATGCGTCCAATCGCCGAATTGCGCCACGGCGATCAGCACGGCAGGAATCCAGCAAAGGGTCAGGCCGACGTAGGGAATCAGCGCGAGCAGGCCCACGGCCAGACCGATGAGCAAGGCGAAGTTCAAACCCATGATGTAGAGGGCCGCGCCGATGAGGAGGCCATCGATCAGGCTCACCGTGAACTGACCGCGGAAATACCGGATGAGGTAATTGTTGATCTCCTCCAAAAGCGAGGCGACTTCGTTGCGCAAAGGAGACTCAGGAAGCGGGATGTAGTTCCTCCACTTCTTCGCGAATGTCGCCGAGTCCTTGAGGAAGAAGAACAAGAAGAGCGGGACAAGAAAAAGGCTCACCGCGACGCCGGCCACCCCGAGAAATCCGCCGACGCTGCGCTGCAGGAAGCCGCCAACGGCCGACAACATGTCCGGCAAGCGCTGCTGCAGCCAGGCGATGAATTGTTCGACGTAAGTGCCCGCCGTTGCCCAAATCTCGTCGCGTATCGTGCGCTCCTCGCCGACCACGGACATCGGCTGGAGCCGCTGCTGCAAGCCGCGCAGCCATTCCATGGTATCCATGAGCAACTCCTGACCGCGCGTGGCTTGCTGCGGAAGGGTTTGGCCGAACTGGGCCGTCTGATGCCACAGCACCGGGCCAACCCACAAACCGATCCCGGCGATACCCAGTCCGATCAAAAGAAACAACGCCACCACAGCCCAAGTGCGGCTGAGTCCGAACGCACAGAACCTGTCCACCACCGGGCCGAGCAGATAGGTCAAAATGACCGCCGCCACCACCGGGATGAGGAGCGGCTGAAGAAATGCAGCGGCCTCCACCACGAGAAAAATCACGCCGGCCACGACAGCCAGCAGAGCGACGATGGCCAAAGCCGTCAGAGCCGCGTACCAGAAGCGGCGTTGCCAAGTCGCGGGTCGGATGTCGGTGGTCTGCACGACCGAAATCTGTCGGAACCCGCGACGGGTTTGAATCCTAATCTTTACCCGCTCTTCGCCCAACCGGTCGGTAAACGCCCGCGACGGCCCCGGCCGCCTTGGCCAACTCCTCGCGCAGATCGGGCGGATCGAGCACTTCGGCCTCCGCGCCCCACCCGAGGATCCACTGCCGCAGATCCGGGGAGAGACCGACCTTCATCTCCAAAAGCAGCGCGTGTCCGTCCCGGACCAATCTCTGCGAAGCATGCCAGACCCGTTCGCCAACCAGGCGCGCGGCCACGCCGGTGAAACGGATCCGCACCGCGCGAGCCTTGCCGCCTTCGAAAACGGCGAAGCTGCCGTCGAGCACCTTGGCCAAAGAGAAGTTTTTCGGACGGCGGAACGTCGCCCCCGTGCGTTGCACCTCGCGGATGCGTGGCAACGCGAACGTGCGGACCGCGCCGCGCGCGGCGTCGTGCGCGAACAAATACCATTGGTTTTCTATGCAACCGAGATGATAAGGCTGCACTATTCGCTGCTCCGACTTCTCGCCGGCCAGCTTGTGGTAGTCGAACTCCACTTCGGAGCCATCCATGACCGCCTTGGCCAGCGAATCGAAAACCTGCATGTCGGCCAAGCCGGCGCCGCTGCTGCGCACCGAGAGCGCCTGCTCGAGTTCGTGCCAGGCCACTTCCATTTCGCCGCCGAGCGAATTGCTTAGCTTGCGAAACGCCGCGGCGAGTGGACGCTCGAAGGTGGTGCCTCTGAATTGCTCGAGGGACTTCTGCGCCAGGAGCAAGGCAGCGACTTCACCCTGCGAGACTTTCATCACCGGGAAATCACGGACCGGCGCCGTGTAATGGAATCCGTGCTTCACCGCGTCGTATTCCAGCGGCAGCCCGAGACGGTCGCGCATGAACTCGACGTCACGCATGACGGTCTTGGCCGAGACCTCCAAGTCGCGGGCCAGACCCTGACAGTTGGGATAGCCGCCACCGGAGACTTCTTGGTGGATGCGCCACATCCGCTCCATGGGCGGGCGCGTCAGTCCCTCGGCGGGGGACGGACGGGATTTGTTTGTTTTCGATTTTTTCCCGGGCATGGGACAGTAAATGTCCTACCCCTTCGCCCAAACTCGCGGGCGATGAAAGCAAAAACACACCCGCAACCGGCCCGTGGCAATATCCGTCGCGAGGAACCGCTGCCCCACGAACTCGGCGTCCACCTGTTCGCGCTGATCAAACGCAATCTGCTCTCGCGCCGGGAGCAACGCCCGGTCGCCGCGCCGGCCAGCCAGTTAACCTTCGCCTTCTGATCGCGTTCAGCTGGTGAAAATGACCAGGAGCGCGTAAAGCGCGGCGGCCACACCGAGACCGAAGGATCCCCAGGCCGCGATGCCGAAAAGATCGCGCGGCTTCGCCGGCTTGGGAAACGGAGAGAGCGGACGGAAGTTTTCCGGCACACCATAGCCGGAAGCATCCGCCGCCGGCATCTGCTCGCCCGCCACAGCAAAGGCCGCGACCTCGCTGACCGCGGCCGCGGGTTCCATGAAAACGCAGCGCACGCTTCCGAAATAAATCTCGTCACCCTCGTTGAGGGCATGCTCGCCGGTGACCTGCTCGCGGTTAAGGAATGTTCCGTTGGTTGAACCGAGGTCACGCAGGATGGCAGAGCCGTCTTGCACAACGATCTCCGCGTGCCGGCTGGAAACCGACCCCTCTTCAAGCTGCACGTCGTTGTCCCCCAAACGCCCGATGGTCAGGGTATGGCCGACAAACTCGTGGGTTGTCGGGCTATCTTCAGGGAAATAGACAGTCAGGCGCATGAGACACAATCAGCTTACTTGCCGCTCTTGCTTTCGGCAATGAGTTCGGCGAACTGGTCGAAGAAGTAAGCGGCATCGTGCGGCCCGGGCGCGGCCTCGGGATGATACTGCACGCTGAAGACGGGCATGGATTTGCTGCGCAGGCCTTCAACCGTGCCGTCGTTCAAGTTGATGTGCGTAACTTCCACATCGGACGGCAACGACTCGGCATCGACGGCAAACCCGTGGTTTTGCGAGGTGATCGACACTTTCCCGCTGCGCAGATCTTTCACTGGTTGATTGCCGCCGCGGTGGCCGAACTTCAATTTGAAGGTTTTGCCCCCGAGCGCGTAGCCAAGGATCTGATGACCGAGACAAATGCCGAAGATCGGTTTTTTGCCGAGCAAGGCCCGCACATTTTTGTGGATGTAGTCCAGCGCGGCCGGATCGCCCGGACCGTTGGAAAGAAAAATTCCGTCCGGATCCATGGCCAGCACATCCTCCGCCGAGGTGTCGGCTGGAACCACGCGCACGCCGAGCCCACGTTGACGCAAGTCGCGCAGGATATTGCGCTTCATGCCGAAGTCGTAAGCGACCACGCGATGACGCACCGGCGGAAGAAATCCGAAGACGTTGCCGGCGGCATCGCGCAACTCGCCGACGTCGCCGGCGCTGGAGGCCAGTTTCCACGGACGGCTTTCCGCATCCATGGGATCCCAATCGAACGCCTGCTTTGGCGTGACCTCGCGGACAAAATCCATTCCAACCACACCGTCGCCTTTGGCCGCATGCTGCACGGCATCCTTCTCCGACATTTTTTCGGTGGTCAGGCATGCCTTCATCGCCCCTGCTTGGCGCAAATGCTTGGTCAGCGCCCGCGTGTCGACGTCCTGAATTCCCGGCACGCCGGCGCGCTTGAGGTATTCATGAAGCGATTCTTCGGACCGCCAATTGCTCGGCACCTCGCACAGTTCCTCAATGACGAAACCGCGCACCTGAGGACCGCCCGCCTCTTCATCGAGCAAATTAACGCCGTAGTTGCCGATGTGCGGGTTGGTCATGGCCACGATCTGGCCGAAATAGGAGGGATCAGTCAGCACTTCCTGGTAACCGCTGAGCGATGTATTGAAGCAAATCTCGCCGGTGACAGTCCCCGTAGCGCCGAACGCCTCGCCGCGAAAAACCCTTCCGTCCTCGAGAGCCAGTAGTGCCGTCATTTGTGTCCGGAATTTCTATCCGCACGCGCGCCAAAGCCAAAACAAAAGCGCCTCCCGCTCGCGCGGAAGGCGCTCCAATAAGTATTGCCCCGGGTGAGCCGTCACGGCCCAATTCCCGATCCCTTGAAGACAAGGGCGGATGACCGCCGCGGCCAACGCGGACCTCCAATCAAGGCACGTCCTTGCCAACCACAGCTCAGCCTCCTGGGATATTGTAATACGGTTCGGGGCTTGGATCGTTTACTCGAACTCTCCAGGGCAAATCTTGTCCGGCGATGCGAAAGATCTAAGCGCGAAAGACAGCTCCGAGCTCCGCTTTCGCGTGATCGCGCAGCGTTTCCACCGCGCGGTCAACTTCATCAGAGGTCAACGTTCGCGCTTCTTCGCGGAATGTCAAGGTGACCGTGACCGAGCGTTGATCGGCGGCCAATTTCGCGCCGCTCGGATCGCTAAAGACATCTTTCAACCCGACCGAGCGCAGGTGCGGCGCCTTGGCCGTGAGGAGCGCTTTTTCAATCGCCGCGTAGGCTGTGGTCTTGGGCAGAATGAGCGACAAATCCCGCTCGACGGCGGGGAATTTTGGCAGCGGTTGCACGCGCACGGGCGGCGCAGCCGCCTCCAGCCATCCGTCGATCAGCACCTCTGCGAAATAGACCGCGCCTTTGGCGTCATGCGACTCGGCCAAAGCCCGCGGCAGACGACGGATCGATCCGGAGACGCCGTGCCCGGCAATACGCAACGCCAAACCCTCTTCCGGCTCGAAATCCGCAACACCAAGCACTGTGGTGAGAACGCCCTTCAAAGCGTGAAAGTCGTTATCCCCGCCGGTGGCGATCAGAGCCAAAGCCGTTTGCTCTTCCCTGCCCTCGCGGCGGAAGACCGGACCCAACTCGAAAAGCTGCACGCTTTGAGCTCCATGACGCATGTTCCGCCCCACAGCATCGAGCAACCCGGCGAGCAAAACCGGACGCAACAGCGCCTGGTCCGCTCCGAGCGGATTGCGGATGGCCACCGCTTGCACCGCATCCACCCCGGCCTTGGACAAAGCTTCCGGCGAAACGAAATGCGAGGTCCGCGCCTCGCTGAACCCCTGCGCGCGCAGGCGTTCGCGAAGTTTTTCCGCATTGTCATGGCGCAAGTCCGCCAACGTCACATGCGCCGGAAAGCCGCGCAAACGCGAGGGCACGCGGTCGATGCCGGCCAGACGGATGACTTCCTCGATCAGGTCGACTTCGCGGGTCAGATCCGGGCGGAAGCCTGGCACCGCCCAACTTTGACCGGATTTCGTCAACCCCAACCGCTGCAGAACCGCGTCGATGTCACCGTCGGCAATATCGCACCCGAGAAGCGTGCGACAGCGATTGTTTTCCAGAGCCACCGTCGCTCTGCGCACGGGAGGCCGGCCGGCAACCAACACTTCGGGCTCAGCAGTTCCACCCGCAAATTCCAAAATGAGTTCCGTGGCCCGCGCGGAAGCAGCCAACACGCCTTCCGGATCAACGCGCCGTTCGAAGCGGTAGCTCGAATCGGTCGAAATCCCGAGTTCGCGCGAAGTTTTTCGGACGCGTGCCGGCTCGAACCATGCGCTTTCGAGCAGAAGATCGGTCGTGGCCTCGGTCACGCCGGTTTCCGCGCCGCCCATCACCCCGGCCAAGGCGACCGATTTCTTCGTGTCGGTGATGACCAAATCGTGGGGCCGCAGTTTGAGATTCGAACCATCCAAGGCGGCAAGTGCCTCACCCTCGCGCGCATTGCGCACAACGATACCGCCGTCCAGCTTGCCCAGATCGAAAGCGTGCAACGGCTGCCCAGTTTCCATCAACACGTAATTCGTCACGTCGACCACATTGTTGATTGGACGCAACCCGACCGCGGTCAGCCGGTCGGCCAACCATTGCGGACTCGGGCCGACTTTGACTCCGCGAATGATCCGCGCGGTGTAAAAAGGACATCCGACATCCTGCAGCCTCACAAAATCACCCGCGGCCTTTTCGGATGGCCGTGGGGATTCCGACGACTTCACCGCATTGGCGGTAATTGCCCCGATTTCACGGGCCACCCCAACATAACCGAGCAGGTCCGGACGGTTCGGTGTGACTTCGAGTTCAAGCACCGTGTCGGGCGGGAACAGTTCTTTGACTGGGCGTCCCACCGCCGTGTCCGTGGGAAGAATGAGCAGTCCCTCGGCATCCTCGGCCAGCGCAAGTTCCTTGGCGCTGCACATCATACCGTCGGATGTCACCCCGCGCAGCTTGCCCGATTTGATTTTGAAATCCGGACCGAGCACCGCGCCCGGCAAGGCAAGCGGAACTTTGTCGCCCACCTTGTAGTTCTTTGCCCCGCAGACAATCTGTCGTGGTTGGCCGGATCCGTCGTCAACTTGGCACACGCTCAGACGATCGGCATTCGGGTGTTGTTCGCTGGAAAGAATCTGCGCGACGACGATTTTGTCCGGCACATTGCCGCGCTGCTCGCGGCCGATCACTTCCGTGCCCGCGTTGGTTAGCGCTTCGGACAACGCATCTGCCGAGTCCGGCAGCGCGACATAGGCCTTGAGCCACTCGAGGGAAATTTTCATGACGGGAACTGAGAAAGGAAGCGCTGGTCGTTTTCAACGAACATGCGGATGTCCGGCACGCCGTAGAGAATCATGGCCAGACGCTCGAGCCCGAAGCCGAAGGCAAAGCCGGTGACCTTCTCCGGATCGAAAGCGTTGTCCCCGCGCCGCTCGTTGAGCTGGGCAAAGACGGCTGGATCAACCATGCCGCAGCCAGCCAATTCAAGCCACCGCTCCCCGCCGCCCAACGCGGCGGCGCGCACATCGATCTCGTAGCTTGGCTCGGTGAAGGGAAAAAAATGCGGACGGAACCGCACTTTGGTGTCGGGGCCGAACAGTTCGCGAAAAAAATACTCCAGCGTGCCCTTGAGGTCGCCGAGCGTGACGCCTTCATCCACGTAGAGTCCTTCCATTTGCGTGAACTGCGCGAGATGCGTGGCATCGACTTCATCGCGACGGTAGGCCGCTCCCGGAGCGATGATGCGAATAGGCGGAGCCTGTTTTTCCATCGTGCGGATCTGCACGCTCGAGGTGTGCGTGCGGAGCAGGCGACCGTCGGGCAGATAAAATGTGTCCTGCTCGTTGCGCGCGGGATGGTCGGCTGGCGTGTTCAGCGCATCAAAGCAATGCCACTCGGTTTCGATGTCCGGCCCTTCGGCCAACGCGAATCCCATGCGGCGGAAAATCTCTACCGCACGGCGCTGCAAATGCTGCAGCGGATGCAAACTCCCGACCGCGCGCGCCCGCCCCGGCAAAGTCGGGTCGATTTGCGAAAGTTCGGCCTCCTCGGCGGCAGCGGAAAGTTCGGCGGTTCGGGCTTCGAGCGCGGCAGTGATTGCTGTGCGCACCTCATGGAGCAACTTGCCAATTTCCGGCCGCTCTTCCTTGGCGAGGTGGCGCATTTGCTCGCCGGCTTTGGTCAGACTTCCCGCACGCCCGGTGATGGCGACACGCACCTGCTCGAGGGCGGACAAATCCGCCGCGCGGGCGATATCGCGCAGCGCCTGCTCGCGTAGGGCGGTCAGTTCCTCACGCATGATGGCAGGATTGTAGCCGCGGCAGTCTCTGCCGCGCCAGCCTTGCGACGACGCGGCAACGGAGCGCCGCGGCTACTTCAAATCAAGCGGCCTTCAGCGCCGCCGCACCTCTGGAGACGATCTGCTTGAACGCGGCCTCATCGGCCACGGCCAGATCGGCCAGCATTTTGCGGTTGATGGCGATGGAAGCTTTTTTCAGGCCCTCCATCAGGCGGCTGTAGGTGATCCCCTCGGCGCGGCACGCGGCGTTGATGCGCGTGATCCACAGTCCGCGGAGGTTCCGTTTGCGCGTCTTGCGGTCGCGGGTGGCCCAAACCTGGGCTTTCATCCGCGCGTCCTTCGCGTAACGGAAGAGTTTGCTGCGACGGCCGCGGTAACCCTTGGCCTTCGACACCATCGTTTTGCGCCGCTCACGACTGGCCGGCGCGTTTGTTGCTCTTGGCATTTATTGTCCCGCCTTGCGGCGGTCTCCTCGGGACGGATCGTTTCGTTGTTCGGCCCCGCACCTCATCCATCCCGTGAGCCCCGATTCGCGGAGCCAGGTGCGTCGGCCGGCGTTCAATTATCAGCCAAACGGCAGGTTCTCTTTGATGCGGGCCACGTCGGTCACGTCCACCAGGACGCTCTTGGCGAGCTGACGCTTGCGCTTGGCGCTTTTCGACGACAACAAGTGACGTCGCGAAGCTTGGGCGCGGAGCACCTTGCCGGAACCCGTGACCTTGAAGCGCTTGGCCACGGCTTTCTTTGTTTTTCTGCGTGCTACCGGTTTCGGCATAAGGGGCGGGAAAGTAGCGACCGCTCCTCTCCAGAGCAAGCCTTTCCTACTCCATCCAGTTCAGGATGTTGAAATTGGCGCTGACCATCACCGTGATGACCGTAGCCACGGCAAGCAGGCCGAGCACGGCCCCCGTGCTGCCGAGAATGATCAGGTTGCGGATGAATTGGTCTTCAGGGTCGCGCGTTGCCATGAAGGAATGACTACTTCTTGCCCGCCCCCGGAGGAAGAAAATTTGCCGCCCTGCGCACGGAATACACCGCTTCGCACAGTTTGCCCTTGGCCACCACACGCTCGAGCCGGAGACGGACGGACTTTTGCAGCAAGGACTCGAGTGGCTTGCCCGTAAGTGTCGGCGTCGCCGCTCCACCGACGATTTCCGGCACAAAACTCACACGCAGACGCCGCACCTTGCCGTCAGCCAACATCTTCCGGATCCGCTCCCCTTGCCCCCGCCGGTCAAGCAGCTTCCCATCGACGCTCAATCGCACGCGCACCTCGCCACTTGCCGTCATTCGCTGTGCTCGATCTCGTCCTCGAGCTGATCGACCTCTTTTCGCATGTCACGCAGGTTGATCGATTCGTGCGTCGAAGAACGATAAAAGAGAAAAACCAGACCGCCGGCCAAGCTGCCTACCGTGTTGATGAGAAAGCCGGTGACGGAGATCAGTGTGGCCACCGCGGCACCGACACCAAAGGGCGCAAGCAGCGAGACAAAAAGGCTTTCGCGCAAGCCGATGCCCGAGACGCTGATCGGGATGGCGGTAATGACTGCCACGATCGGAAGGACGGAAAACACATCGACCAATCCGAGTTTGTCGGTAAAGGCCCGCGCCGCGCAGTAAAACGTGATGAAAAACATGGCGAAAAGCGGGAACGAAACCAGAAAGGCCCAGATCGTCCGGCGCCAGCCCTTGGCATACATGTGGCAGGCGGCCGAGACTTCGACGATCCGCCCGCGCAGCGGTGTCCATTTCGGCAAATAGTGGACCCAGCCCAAGGCGGAGCCCACGAACATCACCACGATGATGACGACCGCGGCGGCCAAAAGCCACAGGAGCGTGGTCAGCAGCGCGGAACTGGCCGGCGAGTGACTGAGCAGATCGTAGCGAAAATAAAGGAAACCGAGGCTGATGATAATCAGCGCCATCATTCCGATCACTCGGTCCATGAAAACACTGAGCAGCGCCGCCGCCTTGTTGTTGCGGGCCTCGCGCATGGTCAGAAACATTTTCACGACGTCGCCGCCGGTCGATCCGAGCATGAAGAGATTGAAGAACATCCCGATCATGAATAGCTGCCAGGTCCGGACCCAACCCATGTTTATACCCTGCACATTGAGCAAAACTTTCCAGCGGATCGTGGCGAGGACCGTGCAGGCGAAAAACACGCCAACGCCGACCCACAGCCAGCCCCAGTTGGCCTGCTGCAGCGCCTCGCCCATTTGGGCGCGCTTGTCGGGATCGTGGAAGACCCACCAGAGCAAGCCGACCGTGACAGCGACCTGCAGAAGCGTGATCAATGTTTTTTTCATGCGCCGAAAAGTTCGTAAATCAATCAGTTAGGGACGCCGGACGAAATCACTTTTTTGGCTGCCGCCTCCCCGCTGGCCATCACCGCGTCGATACTTGCACCGCAACTCGCATCCCCCGCGAGGTGGATCCCCGCGGGCAAGGTTCCCCAAGGCGAGACACGCTGCTCGAAGCCCGGCAACTGCTCCGGCACGGCGTAAGGGACCTCGACGAAAGCCAGTGGACGCAATACGCCGGACGCGGCGCCGAACCACGACGCAACTTCCGCCGCAACGAACTCCGCGTCCGGAGCTTTCGGGTGATCGGGGAAAACGGTGACGCTCCACAGATGCGACCCCGGAGGAGCAAACTCGGGCACCACATTGGTAAGTAATGCCGCATGCAAGACCGGGTTCTTCTCCCGCCGCGGCGGCAAGCAAAGCCAGGCCCCCTGATAAAAGGCCCTCTCCGCCGCAAAATAATGCACCGCAGTGGCACGTGCCGGCCGCGGATTCCGCGCGCCGAGCAACCGGCACATCGCCGGCTCGTCAATGGCCAAAACAATGTCCGTCGCTTCAAACAGCCCGCCATCGGCGAGACGCACCGCGACCGCACGCGACTCGCGGCAGACCAATTCCTCAACCCGGGCCCCATAGCGCACGGAGTCCAGCGGCAAGCCCGATACCAACTGCTCGGGAATTCCGCCGATCCCGCGCGCGGGAAGCAACGCGCGTCCCGTGACGAAGCGACGCAGATAGCCCAAAAAGAGCCTCGCGCTCGTCTGCAAGGCAGGATCGAGGAGCACACCGCCGAAAAATGGACGAGCGAAGCGGGCAAAGAACTCCTCGCTGAACCCGCAACGCTGCAACAGTGCCTCGGTGGAAAGATCGTCAAAGCGCGTGCTTCCGGCCATCGCCAACGAAGCCAATCGCGCCAAACGCAACTGGTCGGCAAACGGGAATACTCCGGCCTGCAGGGCGCCAAAGACGGCCGACGGTCGACGCAGGGGATTTTCCAACGTGCGGGGCTGCCCCTCCCCGACGAACATCGCGCCGGCCCGAAATGCCCCGCCTCCCAGCGCTTGAAAGTTCAAATGCCGCCGCGCCACGGGGTAAGAATCGAGAAGCACTTGGAATCCGCGATCAAGGGTGAACCCCTGGGACGTATGATCCGAAACAACGCGCCCACCCGGGCGCTTGTCCGCCTCCAGGAGCAAGCACGGTCGCCCCGCCTCCGCCAGCACCTTGGCGCAGGTCAGCCCCGCCAAGCCCGCGCCAACAACAATGGTCATCTCGTTGTCAATACTTCCCCATCGCGCCTTGAACAAATTTTTCTGGCACCATCGATGCCCCCATTTACCTTCACCCCCTCATCATGCACCAGATCGCACCTCTGACGTTCGAGAAAGAAATCATCGACGAACTGAAATACACCATGGCCCGCGACCAGGTCACCGCGTCGCGCCGCGAGTGGTGGATCGCCACGTCGATGGCCATCCAGCGGCGCATCATCGATCGCATGATGAAGACGCTCGCCGTCCACCACGAAAAAAACGTCCGCCGCGTCTACTACCTTTCCATGGAATTTCTCATGGGACGCCTCTTCGCCAACAACATGATCGCCGCCGGCGTCTACAACGAGGTCAGCGAAGCTCTGGAAAACCTCGGCCATCCCCTCGAGGAGACGCGCGACGAGGAATACGACATGGCCCTCGGCAACGGCGGACTCGGGCGCCTCGCCGCCTGCTTCCTCGACTCCCTCGCCACGCTGGACCTGCCCGCCGTCGGCTACGGCATCCATTACCAATACGGCCTTTTCAAACAGGAATTCCGCAACGGCTATCAGGTCGAACTGCCCGACGCATGGATCCGATACGGTTCCCCGTGGGAGATCATCCGCCCGCAACACCAGCAGGAGATACCCGTTTACGGCCACGTTGAGACCGTGACCGACGCCCTCGGCCAGACCCGCTCGGTCTGGGTCGACTTCCGCAAAATCATCGGCGTTCCTTATGACATTCCCATCCCCGGCTTCGGCACGGAAACGGTCAATTTCCTCCGTCTCTGGGAGTCCAAGGCGCCCGAGGAGTTCGATTTCGAGGCCTTCAACCGCGGCGGTTACGAGGAAGCGGTCCGCCAAAAAAACATGGCCGAGACCATCAGCAAAGTTCTTTACCCGAACGATCACACCGAAGCGGGGAAAGAGTTGCGCCTGCTCCAGCAATATTTTTTCACCGCCTGCTCGCTGCGCGACATCATCCGCCGCTTCCAGAAAGACAATTCGGACTGGTCCAAATTCCCGGAGAAGGTCGCTATCCAGCTGAACGACACGCATCCGGCAATCAGCATCCCGGAACTGCAGCGTCAGCTCGTCGACGAATACGGCCTTTCGTGGAAGGAAGCATGGTCCATCGTCACCCGCACCTTCGCCTACACCAACCACACCCTCCTGCCCGAAGCGCTGGAGAAGTGGAGCGTCAGCCTTTTCCGCAAGGTTCTGCCGCGTCACCTGGAGATCATTTTCGAGATCAACAAAAACTTTCTCGACGAAGTGGAAAAGAAATGGCCCGGCGACGTGGAAAAGAAGCGCGCCCTCTCGCTCATCGAGGAAGGCCACGACCAGATGATCCGCATGGGCCATCTCAGCGTCGTCGGCAGCCATTCGGTCAACGGCGTGGCCGCCCTGCATACCAAGCTGGTCAAAAGCGACCTCTTCCCCGAGTTCGAAGCCCTCTATCCCGGCCGCATCAACAACAAGACCAACGGCATCACCCCGCGCCGCTGGCTTGTGGCCTGCAACCCCCGCCTG
>Ga0315902_10003569_pt1 | contig 23132 bp, 22 predicted proteins | sample LakEriMetagenome_9_FD_203523 | JGI IMG/M metagenome (GOLD analysis project Ga0315902, IMG submission 203523) | Freshwater fungal communities from buoy surface, Lake Erie, Ohio, United States - Buoy 12 MA117 | ecosystem: Environmental > Aquatic > Freshwater > Lake > Lake biofilm | place: USA... | reverse complement strand
GGTCCGGTTGTAACCCTTCAGCCTTTTCAATCGGATGAAGAAGCGATTCAGCTGGCGAATGATTCGGCATACGGACTGGCGGCTACGATATGGACCAGCAATCTTAATAGGGCACATCGGATTGCTGCTTCATTATATACAGGAATAGTATGGGTGAATACCTGGTTGATGCGCGATTTACGTACGCCTTTTGGAGGAATGAACAACAGCGGGGTAGGAAGGGAAGGAGGATGGGAAGCGATGCGCTTTTTCACAGAACCAAAAAATATTTGTATTCAGTTTTCAAAATAATGTTACATGAGTGAATCCATAATTCATACCGGTAATGCAGCAAAACCACTGGGCGCGTATCCCCATGCGCGAAGGGTTGGGAATCTGCTTTTTCTTTCGGGTATTGGTCCCCGTAATGCGAAAGACAATTCGATACCCGGACTAGAACTCGATACCCAGGGAAATATCCTGAAGTATGATATTGAAGCAGAGTGTCATGCCGTTTTTGCCAATGTAAAAGCCGTGCTGGAAGCCAGCGGCAGCAGCTGGAATCAGATGGTGGATGTAACTGTTTATCTGACCAATATGAAAAAGGATTTCCCTGTTTATAATAAAATCTATGCACAGTACTTTCAGGATGTCCAGGCCTGTCGTACCACGGTAGAAGTGAAGAGTCTGCCTACGCCGATTGCCATTGAATTAAAAGTGATCGCAACGATTGAAGGATGAATGCTGCAAACAAAGAACAAACAATGAGTTTATTAGCGAATCAGGAATATGCACAAGCTCTGGATGCGGCAGATGAATTGCGAAGCTTCAGAGATCAGTTTATTTTTCCGAGACACGAAGGGAAAGAAGTGATTTATTTTACCGGTAATTCACTGGGGCTACAGCCGAAATCAGTTGCAGCTTATATTCAGCAGGAGTTGGATGACTGGGCTAAGCTTGGAGTGGAAGGGCATTTTCAGGCAAAGCATCCCTGGATGCCTTATCATGAAATTTTCACAAAGCAATTGGCTGATCTCGTTGGAGCAATGGAAATGGAGGTAGTGGCGATGAACCAGCTTACGGTGAACATTCATCTGCTGATGGCCAGCTTTTATCGTCCGACTCAGCAACGCTACAAAATCATCTGTGAAGCAAAAGCCTTTCCTTCCGATCAGTATGCATTGGAGTCGCAGGCAATCCATCACGGATTCAATCCTGAGGATGTTATCGTTGAAGTATATCCAAGAGAAGGAGAGCATCTCATCAGAGAGGAAGATATTGTGAAGACTATTGAGCAACATGCTGAACAACTCGCAATGGTATTCATTGGTGGTGTGAATTATTATACGGGGCAGCTGTTTAATATGAAGAATATCACGGCTGCTGCACACAAAGCCGGTGCTTATGCCGGTTTTGATCTGGCGCATGCGGCAGGAAATGTGCGCTTGTCCTTACACGACTGGAATGTGGATTTTGCCTGCTGGTGTTCATATAAATATCTCAACAGTGGTCCGGGTGGTGTTTCTGGTGTATATATTCATGAGCGGCATTCAACAAATAAATCTTTACCCCGATTCGCGGGTTGGTGGGGGCATGATAAGCAGACGCGTTTTTTGATGGAGAAAGGATTTCATCCTATACCTACTGCGGAGGGTTGGCAGTTGAGCAACGCACCTGTGTTGTCGATGGCAGCACATAAAGCCTCACTTGATATTTTTGAACTGGCAGGCTGGGAGCGTTTACATGCCAAGAGAGAAAAGCTGTCTACTTATCTTAATGAATTGCTGACTGAGTTGAATGCTATTTCCTCAGATAATGTGATTGAAGTAATCACTCCATCCGATCCGGAACAGCGGGGCTGTCAGGTATCGATGCTGATGTTGAAAGATGGGAAAAAAGTATTTGAGGAATTAACAGCGAAGGGAGTCATAGCCGACTGGCGCGAGCCCAATGTGATTCGTGTGGCACCTGTGCCTCTGTATAATTCATTTGAAGATGTGTATCGGTTTGTGCAGATTTTGAAGAAGTGTTTTTAGTTGTTGGTTATTTGTTGTTGGTTGTTTGTACTATAAAATTAGTGTACAATTATGCGGAAGGAAGTCATCATCATCGGAGCAGGATTAGTGGGGTCTTTGCTGTCAATCTATTTAAGCAAACGCGGTTATCGCGTGCGTATTTATGAGCGCAGGGGGGATATGCGGAAAGAACAGATGCGTGCAGGCCGATCAATCAATCTGGCGATGAGTGACCGGGGGTTACTGGCCCTTGAGAAAGTAGGTTTGGCAGAAGCGATCCGGGAGATTTCTATTCCAATGCATCGAAGAGCCATACATCATCTGGACGGAACCATGGCCTATCAGCCTTACGGAAAAGAAGGGCAGTTCATCAATTCTGTTTCCAGAGGCACACTCAATCAGCGACTGATGGATCTGGCAGAAGAACATGGAGTAGAAATTTATTTCAATCACCGATGCTGCTCAATTAACTGGCAAACCAAAGAAGTGTTCTTTGAGGATACGGACAATGATGAACAAGTGAAGGATCAGGCAGATTTAATCTTTGGGTCGGACGGGGCTTTTTCTGTTGCGCGTATGCAGCATATGACACATTATGATCGATTTGATTATCATCAGTTTTATATTGATTGCGGGTATAAAGAGTTGACGATTCTTCCCAATGAGAAGGGTGATTTTGCCATGGAGATCAACGCGCTGCATATCTGGCCACGTAAAGATTATATGCTGATTGCTTTGCCGAATCTGGATAAAACATTTACCTGTACTTTATTTTTCCCGTTTGAAGGACCGGCATCTTTTGATCGGTTGAAGACGGAAGAAGATGTACGTCAGTTTTTTCAGGAAAATTTTCCGGATGCTGTTCCGTTGATGAAAGATTATCTCCATGAGTTCTTTCACAATCCGACTTCATCCTTAGTGACAGTGAAATGCAGTCCCTGGATACGCGGAGATTATTTTGCATTGATTGGCGATGCAGCGCATGCCATCGTACCTTTTTTTGGACAAGGTATGAACTGTGGCTTTGAGGATTGCCGTGTATTGGATGAATTGATCGGAACTTACGGAGAAGATTGGACCAAGATATTATCGGAATACCAGCGTCTGCGAAAACCAGACGGAGATGCGATCGCAGATTTGGCCTTGCAGAATTTTGTGGAGATGCGAGACAAGACCGCTGATCCAAAATTCTTATTACAGAAAAAGATTGAAGCGAGATTACACGAAAAATATCCCGATCAGTGGGTGCCAGCTTATTCACTGGTGACTTTCAGTCCTCAAGTGCGATACAGTGAAGCCCTGGAAAGAGGAAGAAGGCAGGATGCGATCATGCAGGACATTATGAAACATTCAGAGATCGAAAAGATCTGGGACGATGATGATTTGCATAGAAGTATTGTTGGTTACTTGAATCATTAGATTATCTCTTGTCGGTTTCTTGGAGCGGAGAAGGGAGAAAAGGAGGTAGTTGCAGAGCTCTTCTCTGTCGCCATGATTCGTGTTCCCACGAACCATTATGAATCATTGTGATTTGCGTGTTAGGAGTTCATGATTTAAAAACCAATAACTATCAACTAATAACCTTCCCTACTTTTGCACCATGACTCGCGAGCAACTGATCGAACAAATTAGAAAGAAGAATTCCTATCTGTGTGTCGGGCTTGATGCCGATATCAAAAAGATTCCAGCCCATTTACTTGAGGAAGAAGATCCTGTTTTTGCGTTTAATAAAGCGATCATTGATGCTACCCTTGATTATTGTGTCAGCTATAAAATCAATACAGCTTTCTATGAGGCGATGGGTACTCGCGGGTGGGAGATTATGGAGAAGACTGTTCGTTATATTCCTGATACACATTTTAAAATTGCAGACGCTAAAAGGGGAGATATTGGGAATACTTCCGAGCAGTATGCCCGGGCCTTTTTCGAAACGCTGCCATTCGACTCCATCACAGTTGCTCCCTATATGGGGGAAGACAGTGTAAAGCCATTTTTACAATATCCGGGTAAATGGACCATCGTACTCGGTCTAACCTCCAATAAAGGAGCTTCAGATTTTGAATTGCTGCAATTACTTTCCAATAAGGGTGAAACGCATTTGCGGCCAGCTTACTTGTATGAGCGTGTGATGGAGAAGGTGTCGAACTGGGGGGGGGCTGAAAACCTGATGTTTGTCGTTGGCGCCACACAGGCAGAAGAATTTGTAAATATTCGAAGCATCATTCCCGATCATTTTCTGCTGGTGCCTGGAGTAGGTGCACAGGGTGGAAGTCTGAAAGAGATTTCTGGAAAAGCGATGAATCAGGATGTTGGTATCTTGGTCAATGTAAGCCGCGGAATCATATATGCTACCGCCGGAAAAGATTTTGCAGAAACAGCCGCTCAGGAAGCAAAAAAATATGCGGATGAAATGAAAACTTATCTGACGAATTCCGGATTTCTCATTTAGTTGAAAATTCTTTCAAAACAACAGCCATCACTTTTTCTGCCCATCGTTTGTAATCTTTTCCGGAAGGATGTAATTTATCATCGGTTAATAAACTCAGATCATTTGCTGCTTCACGGGTTAAAGCGGTGATGTCTACATAATGAACCCTGTACTTTTCGGCGATTTTTTTATTGATGGCATTGAATTGGTCAATTTCTCTTGCGATCTTTTTTCTGTCTCTCCCTTCAGCAAATGGAGTCACTCCCCAATCCGGGATACTGAGTACAATCACATGATTTGTTTTTTCTCCGGAATAACCGATCGACTGCTGTAGCAGTGCTTCAAATTGCAATGCATATTCTTCAGCCGATCGGCCTCTGTATTGATTGTTTACGCCGATCAGCAGCGTAACGAGATCGAATGGAATAGCCAGGCGAGTTTGAGCCAGCTTATCTTGCAACTCATCCGTTGTCCATCCTGTTTTTGCTATGATAGTGGGTTTATCGAAGAAAATATTCTTTTTTTTAAGAAGTGCAACCAACTGATGCGGAAAGTTTTCTTGTTCTGGTACCTGTTCCCCGATGGTATACGAATCACCCAGTGCCAGATAAGTAAGAGAAGGGTTTTGCATATAGGCTTGATTTGATAAACAGAGAAAAATTGCCAGAATACAACAAGTTTTAAGGCCAAACTGTATCATGACAGAAAAGTACAACAAATTCTTTTTGAAACAGTATCCGTTCGTACTTTTGAAACCAATTCAAGCCATATGTCAGTAAAGCAAGATTTGTTTCAGAGCCCCGATTATTTTCAGGTAGATGAACTGTTAACGGAAGAACATAAGTTGATTCGTGATACTGTTCGTTCCTACGTAAAAAAAGAAATATCTTCCATTATCGAAGATTATGCACAGCGTGCGGAATTTCCGGAGCATATTGTAAAGCAAATGGGTGAACTGGGATGTTTTGGTCCAACTGTGCCTGCTGAGTATGGCGGTGGAGGGTTGGATTATATCAGCTATGGTCTGATGATGCAGGAGTTGGAGCGGGGAGACAGCGGTGTTCGTTCTACAGCTTCTGTTCAGGGGTCGCTGGTAATGTTTCCAATCTATGCTTATGGCAGTGAAGAACAGCGGAAGCGATTTCTCCCGAAGCTGGCGAGCGGTGAGTGGCTTGGATGTTTTGGTTTAACAGAGCCCAACCATGGCAGTGATCCGGGAAGTATGCTCACCAATATCCGCGATGCGGGTGATCATGTTATTTTGAATGGTGCGAAGATGTGGATCAGCAACGCTCCGTATGCGCAGGTAGCTGTAGTATGGGCAAAAGATGAAGCAGGGATTATTCGGGGAGTGATCGTCGAAAGGGGTATGGAAGGATTCAGTACGCCGACGACACATGGTAAATGGAGTTTAAGAGCCAGTGCAACAGGAGAGCTGGTATTTGATAATGTAAAAGTTCCTAAAGAAAATATATTTCCCAATGTACAGGGATTAAAAGGTCCCTTGGGTTGTTTAACGAAAGCCCGGTATGGTATTGCATGGGGTGTAATTGGCGCAGCGATGGATTGTTACGATACTGCATTGCGTTATGCAAAGGAGCGTGTTCAGTTTGGAAAACCGATTGCAGGTTTTCAGTTGCAGCAAAAGAAACTCGCAGAGATGATCACTGAAATTACCAAGGCTCAGTTGTTAAACTGGCGTTTAGGGGTGTTGATGAGTGAAGGAAGAGTGACTCCTCAGCAAGTAAGTATGGCCAAGCGAAACAGTTGTGAAATTGCAACCAATATTTGCCGTGATGCGCGTCAGATTTTAGGAGGGATGGGTATTACCGGAGAGTATTCGGTGATGCGTCATATGATGAATCTCGAAAGTGTAATCACTTATGAAGGTACTCATGACATTCATCTGCTGATTACTGGAATGGATATTACAGGGTTGAATGCGTTTAAGTAGGTAATCCGTTATCGTTTTCTGTTATTTGTGTTTTATATCTATATCTCTCCCGGACTTTCGTACTCTCTGACCTTCCGGACTACCTGACTACACCATCTTTTTCAATAAAGCGATCTGTCCGAGATGATAATGTGTATGTTCAATGATGCCAAGGATGTTTCTATACGTACTTCCGTATTTCGGATCAGCCAGATCAGAAGAAAGTTGCTGATTTGTTAGTTTTTCAATTTCTTTAGCCAATTCTTCGGCATCCGCAAGTGTTGTTTCAATTAACGTTTGCCATTCTGCCTCTTTTGTTATTGAGGGAACATCAAAGCTGTATTTGTCATGAGCATCCAAGGGGCCTCCTTTGAAAACTTTTAAAACAGCTTTGAGATAATAATCGATATGAAATACGAGTACAGCGATACTATTCAGTTGATTTATTTTTTTAGTAGCATGGTTCCAGTCGATATCTTTTAGCGTTTCGTTTAAATGAACGCTTGTCCAGTTTCCTCCGAAAAAAACTTCCCGAAGATGTTTTGCCAGTTCACGGCTTATTTCCATAGAAATAAATTTTATGAAAAATTACACACATAAAGTGAAAAAACAAGCGGAGAATTCTCAGCAGTTCTCTGCGATATAATTCTTTTCTTCTATTCCTTTGTTCCGAAATAAATTAACTCAAATCTTTCCAATTAAATTCAACTAAGGATCTAAGTTTTAAATCCGCTGCCGACCATTTTGGATGTTCCAGTTCGGATGCCGCCGGCACAACTACGCATTTCATTTTGGCTGCTTTCGCTGCAATCATACCATTAAATGAATCTTCAAAGGCAATGCATTCGATTGGAGAGACCTGCAGTTGATGTGCACATTGAAGATAAACCTCCGGATGGGGTTTCCCATAGGGTAGAAGTCCGGCAGAAGAAATGGAATCAAAAAGATTTGCAAGCGAAAATTTATTCAGTGTGGCTTCCACTACTTCCATAGGAGAAGATGTAGCAAGTCCGATTTTAAGGCCTTTCTTTCTAAAAGATTGAATGATCGCCTCCGCTCCTGGAAATAAAGTGCCGCGCTCACGTATATTTTCAATGGCTTTTTGAAGAATTATATTTACAGCGGCAGGAGCAAGCATCAGATCTATTTGAAAATGCCGAAACCAGTGATCAATCCATTCCTCAGTACGCAATCCGGTTGAAGTATGGTATTGTTCTGTGGTTAAAGTAAATCCCAATCCAAGGAGCGTTGCCTTGCCGGCTTCCTGCCACAGAGGCTCGCTGTCCACCAACAAACCATCCATGTCGAATATGACTGCTTTTACTTGCATCCTGCGAAATTAATAACCTTTCAACTCCTAAATCCCGATAATTAACACGCTGAGGAATCACGGAAAATCTATCTGCGATTACCTCTATTTCTTCTTTCTCCGCGCACAAAAAGTTACATATTACGGAACCGCTAACTGACAATGGCTAACTGATAAAGGCTTTTTCTTATCTTGCATATCCGGTAACCAACAGAAGAAACATGCCATCATTGTTACAACGAATCAAAGACTTTAATTTTCCCCGTCGTATTATCTACGCTACCGTAGGATTGGCAACCTATCCGGGAATCGCACTTATCAATCGTTTAAAGGTTAATGGTGCGGAAAAGCTAAAGGATCTTCCAAGAAGAAATGTGTTGTTTGTTAGTAATCATCAAACCTATTTTGCGGATGTGATTACATTCCTGCATATCTTCTTTGCAGCGAAGTGGGGAAAGTATAAAGGACTAGGCATTCCCTATTATTTATTGAATCCGGTGACAAAAGTATATTACGTAGCAGCAGCTGAAACGATGAAAGATACCTGGATCAGCCGATTGTTTGCGAAGGCGGGAGCCATTACTGTAAAGCGTACCTGGCGGGCAGAAGGGAAAGAAGTGCAGCGCGGACTGGATCCGGGAGATACGCGTAAAATTGCACGTGCTCTCGATACCAGCTGGGTTATTACTTTTCCGCAGGGAACAACAAAGCCCTTTGCACCGGGCAGGAAGGGTACAGCTTACATCATCAAGCAAAATCAACCGATTGTAGTACCCATCGTTATCAGTGGATTCTGGAGAGCTTTCAATAAGAAAGGACTGAAGTTTAAAAAGAAAGGAACGATTCTCTCAGTTACATTCAAAGATCCGCTGGATATTAATTACAATGCTCCCGTTGAAGAAATTTTAGAACAAGTGATGGATGCAATCGAACAAAGCAAGCAATACATGCTTAAAGGTCGGCATCATTTAATGCAGCTGGTGGATAAGTGAGTTGTTTCGGTTGTCGGTTAGCTGTTTTCGGTTATCTCGAGCATAAACCCCATCACCGTGGTTTGTGTCCTCACGAACCACACTTGAATGGTATATATTCTTATTCTACTTGGTAAATAGGGCCTTCAATTCCTCTGCTTCATCCGGTTTCATCTTTCCTCCTAAAATCAACCGCAGCTGTCTTCTCCGTAAAGCCCCTTCAAATAATTTTTTCTCTTCCTCCGTTTCTGTAATCAGTTCGGGCACTTTTCGTGGTTTTCCATTTGGATCAAGAGCTACAAACGTAAAGTAGGCTTCGTTGCTTTTATACCTGTATTGCTGTGTTATATCTTCTCCCCAGACTTTCATGTGTACTTCCATCGACGTATTGAATGCACGGGATACTTTCGCTTCAATATGTACCACATTCCCCAGTTTGATCGGATTTTCAAAGGATATATTATCAACACTTGCGGTTACAACCGGCGCATTGCAATGCTTGGCTGCTGCAAGGGCAGAGGCGATGTCCATCCAGTACATCAATCGCCCTCCCATCAGGTTGCCGAATGTGTTCGTATCGTTGGGCAGAACCAATTCAGTCATAACAACAAAAGATTCTTTTGCGCTCTTACTCATATATCTGATTTAAAAAGTAAAGGTACAATCTCTCGATCCAATCTTTCTTTTAATAAAAAACCCTCTCGCTGGAGAGGGTTGCTATTTTAGATAATCAGCATGGCATCGCCATAGCTAAAGAATCGGTATTTATCCTTGATCGCTTTTTTGTAAGCTTCCATGATCAAATCGTATCCGGCGAAAGCACAGCCCATGATCAGTAAACTGGTTTTCGGAAGATGAAAATTGGTGATCAATGAATCGGCGATGTTAAAGTTATAAGGAGGATGCACAAAGATATTAGTCCATCCTTCGGATGGTTTCAATAATTGCTGAGCCGTAAACGATGTTTCCAGTGCCCGCATGGTAGTGGTACCTACAGAACAAATGCGGTGGCCACCTTCTTTCGCCTTATTCACAATTTTGCAGGCAAACTCATCAATCTTATAATACTCTGCATCCATTTTATGCTTGCTTAGATCTTCCACTTCAATGGGTCGAAATGTTCCAAGCCCTGTATGAAGTGTTACTTCAGCAAAGCGGATACCCTGAATTTCCAGACGTTTGATCAGTTCAGGACTGAAATGCAGACCAGCCGTAGGAGCGGCAACAGCGCCTTCGTATTTTGCAAAAACCGTCTGGTAACGTTCGCGGTCTTCTTCGTCGGGTTTACGTTTGATATATTTTGGAAGCGGGGTTTCTCCCATATTGTATAATACCTGGCGAAACTCTTCATCGCTTCCCTCAAAAAGAAAGCGGATGGTTCTGCCGCGGGAGGTGGTATTGTCGATAACTTCTGCTACCAGATCTTCGGCATCGCCAAAGTATAATTTATTTCCAACGCGAATTTTTCTTGCGGGATCAACGATCACATCCCAGAGTCGGTTTTGCTTGTTTAGTTCGCGAAGCAGAAAGACTTCAATCTTCGCACCTGTTTTTTCTTTTCTGCCGTACATCCGCGCAGGAAACACTTTTGTGTTGTTGACTACAAAAACATCCTTGTCGTCAAAATATTCCATCACATCGCGGAAGACACGGTTTTCAATTTGTCCGGTCTGACGATGAATCACCATTAGGCGACTGTCTTCTCTTTTTTTGGCCGGATGCTGGGCAATAAGATTTAGGGGGAGGTCAAATGTAAACTGTGAAAGCTTCATAATTCGTTTGTGAGTAAAACCTTTTTTTTAATGTATTGTACAGAAAGGATACAAACGCGTGCCAGAAGCGGTTCGGAAGAAGTTCAAACCTGGTCTTACGGCACCGGGAACGTTCTTTTCTGTTTGAAAGTGTGCAAATGTAAGGCAAAACTCAAAAAACGAGGCAAAATTATACACCTGCTATTCACTTTTTGAAAGCTGTCGCTGACCGGGTATTGCATCCAGAAGCTCACGGGTGTAAGGGTGGCGGGGAGTATTCCAGATTTGTTCGGCCAGTCCTGATTCCACAATACGCCCCTTTTGCATAATTAAAATACGGTCGCAGAGATACCGAACAACCGATAAGTCGTGCGATATAAAAAGCGAAGTAAATTTAAATGTGTCCTTCAGTTCATTTATCAGATTCAGGATCTGAGCCTGAATGCTTACATCGAGCGCTGAAACCGACTCATCCCAAACGATAAAAGCAGGTTTCACTGCCAAAGCTCTGGCAATAACCAGTCTTTGTCTTTGTCCGCCGCTGAATGCATGCGGATAACGTGTTTCCGAGTCTTCCGGCAGGCCCACTTTTTGAAGCAATGTGCGGATTAGTACTTTGGCTGCTTCTTTGCTGAGATCGGGACGATGAAGCCGAACCGGTTCCAGTAACATATCTCCAATGCGCATGCGCGGATTCAGGGATGCGTAAGGATCCTGAAACACGATCTGTAATTCTTTTCGGTGCGAACGAAAACGCTGTAGTGGAAGCTTTAGTAAATCTTCTTTACCATGAAATATTATGGAGCCGCTTTCTGCCTGTTGCAGGCGTAAAAGGGTTCTCCCTAGTGTCGTTTTACCGCATCCGCTTTCTCCGACAAGCCCGAGCGTTTCCCCCTGAAAAATATCAAATGATACCTGATCAACAGCCACAACACTACCCGACTTTTTTTTCCCTAAAAAATTTCTACTTCCAAAAGAAACCGTGAGATTTTGAACAGAAAGCAGCGTTTCAGCTGGCGGGATTGCGGCAGCCTGGATTTCTTTTACTGCTGCAGTAACCGGGTTGTTTGAATGGGTTAATAATTCAGAAATAGTTGGGAGTGTCTGACCTTTCTCAAATAAGATGGGACGGCAGGCGAGCAGGGCTTTGGTGTATGGATGATGCGGATGAGAGAATAATTCAGTAACAGGTCTTGTTTCAAGCAACTCACCCCGGTAGAGTACCGCAACACGATCGGCCAGTTCGGAAACGATTCCCAGATCGTGGGTGATAAACAGCAAGGCCATCCCGTTGCTTTTTTGCAGGGATTGAAGGAGCTGAAGAATGCTTTTTTGTACGGTTACGTCCAGAGCTGTAGTCGGCTCATCAGCAATCAGAAGACGGGGATTGCAGCTGATCGCCATAGCAATCATCACCCGTTGTTTTTGGCCGCCGCTTAATTCATGCGGATATGCATCCAGGAACCTTTCGGGATGAGGAAGTTCAACTTTCCGGAGTAATTCGAGTGCTTTTGAAGCCGCTTCTTTTTTACTGCAGGCAGTATGCTTAAGTAATACTTCTGTTATCTGCTTTCCGCAGGTCATCAGCGGATTTAGGGAGTTCATAGGTTCCTGAAAGACGAAACCGATTTCCTTACCTCTGTAATCATTCAGTTCTTTTTCTTTGAGTTGCAGCAGGTTTACTTCATTGTTGTTTCTATCGTTAAATATAATTTCTCCCGAACTGTACCGAATACCGGAATGGTTTAGCAGCCGAAGGATGGATAATGCAGTAACGGATTTTCCGGAACCTGACTCACCGACAAGTGCAAGGGTTTCACCGGCGTAAACTGAAAGGGAAATATCATTTAAAAGCAGATGTTTATTATCCGGGCTCCCGATTTCGGCGCAAAGGTGTTGAATGGAAAGGACAGGTGCATCCATTTTCAGAAGTGCAGATGTTTGACTGTATGTCCTTTGTTAATCAGTTGTTTTAATGATTCAATACCGATCTTGAGGTGCTTTTCGACGTATTCCTGCGTTACTTTTTTATCGCTCTCTTCTGTTTTCACGCCTTCCGGAGTCATAGGCTGATCACTCACCAGCAGCAATGCACCGGTGGGGATTTCATTATAAAAACCTACTGTGAAAATTGTAGCCGTTTCCATGTCGATGGCCATAGCCCTGATTTTCTCGAGATAGCGTTTGAATTCTTCGTCGTGCTCCCACACCCTTCGGTTGGTGGTGTATACGGTTCCTGTCCAGTAGTCTGAATCCAAATCCCGGATCGTGGTAGATACGGCTTTTTGCAAGGCAAAAGCGGGAAGAGCAGGTACTTCCGAAGGAAAATAATCTTCAGAGGTTCCTTCTCCGCGGATAGCCGCAATAGGCAGGATCAGATCACCGATTTTATTTTTCTTTTTCAGACCTCCGCATTTTCCGAGAAAGAGTGCGGCTTTGGGATGGATGGCTGTAAGTAAGTCCATAACCGTTGCTGCGGTAGCGCTTCCCATTCCAAAATTGATAATGGTGATGCCGTCTGCAGTGGCGCATTGCATGGGACGGTCTTCGCCGACAATCGGCACCTGATTCCATTCAGCGAAGAGACGTACGTAATTGCTGAAATTTGTTAGGAGAATATACTTTCCAAAATCCTGGATCGACTGACCCGTATAGCGGGGAAGCCAATTCTGTACAATATCTTCTTTTGTCTTCATGAAAAAGCCATTTTGCTAATTTACGGATTCATTCAGGAAAAGCGAATAAACAGCGCTGATTTGTTTGAGCGGATTGCTTTAACGTACATTCGGTTATTCTTTTCATTCATGCTGCAACTTGTATTTGATGCTTATCCTTTTCGCCACCGGGAGAATTCGGGGAAAAAGGAAATTTTTGACAGCCTTCGGAAAAAGTGGGTACGACTCACGCCGGAAGAGTGGGTACGCCAGAACTGGGTTCAATGGATGGTTCAAACAATGGGTTATCCTCCTGAAATGATTGGGGTGGAGAAGCAGATTCAGCTGGGAGAATTGAATAAGCGGTTTGATTTGCTTGTTTACAACCAGCGTCATCAGCCTTGGTTGCTGATCGAATGCAAGTCGATGGATGTTTCCCTGAACAAGGAAGTGCTAGATCAGCTTCTGCGTTATCACCTGGAGTTGCCGGCCCATTATTTATTAATCAGCAACGGAACGCATTCCTATTTGTGGAAAAAAGAACCAGGAGGCTTGAAGGAAATGGATCAAATGCCGGCCTGGGGATCAGATTAAAGAGTGAGCAGAAATTGCATCGTATCGATCCCGTCTGCATAATCCATTAGTCCGGGTTGCTGGGATGTTCCGAAAGGAATGCCTTTGTATCCTACCACTGCCTGAATCGTATCCAGATGATTTAAGCTTTCACGGGCTGTTTCAATATCCTTATAAAATGCATAATGGAGCGTACCGATTGCGGAAAAAGGACCTGAATCTTCAATTAAAACAACACAGTCATTGGTCATATAAGATCGGTTATTCATAATGTAGATAGCCAGCTGGTAGTCATAATTGTTGCGGTATTTCGGGTGGTCAAAACACCAGCTGTAACGACGTAGACTGTTTAAAAGAGGGATAAAATCATAATGTACAGGCACAAGAATTTGGGTAACATTTCTGCAACCCAATCCGAAGTACATAAAAATATCATCCGCAAGCAGGTTCAGTTCTTCTTCGTTTTCTTTTCCTGTTAGCACAGCAACCGAAGTACGGTTCCTTCGAATCACGGAGGGGTATTTGCCGAAATAATACTCAAAGTAACGCGCGCTGTTGTCGCTGCCGGTAGCGATATAGGCATCACAGCCATTGAGTCTTTCTGAAAACTCAACCAGTTTTTTTAATTCCGGATGTTTGTCCGATAACAACTGAATCATGGCCTTCAGCAATACATCGTCTTTAGAGGATAATTTACATACGGCCCGGTGTCCGCTTATGAATACGCATAAGAAATCATGAAACCCGACAAGAGGAATATTTCCGGCCATAACGATTCCTACCGTTTTAATCTGTACGGGTTCATCCAGGTAGTAATGACGGGCCCAGTTTTCCAGTTTGTCTTTTTCAAGGAATTCTTTTGCGATGCGGCTTGTGGCCAATTCGAGGAACCCGTCTGTAAACCATTTATTTCGGTTAGAGGCGGTCTGAAGCGCTGTTTGCCAGGCTTCTTGGTATTCGGATGCGTTGCCGTTTAAGATTTCGCCAGCTTCTACTAAAATTTCTATTCTTTCCTGCAATTTCATTCGATGCTTTGAATTACATTTGAGTGGCAAATTTAACTGAAACCTAAACCCTAAATTTCAAATTCTATGGCCATTAAGATTACAGAAGAATGTATTAATTGCGGCGCCTGTGAGCCTGAATGTCCCAATAATGCGATCTATGAAGGCGGTGTTGAATGGACGATAGCAGACGGCACCTCAGTAAAAGGCTCCTATACCTTGCTCGACGGTCGTGTAGTGGATGCATCTGAAAAGCAGACGCCGGTAAGCATGGATACGTACTATATCACTCCGAATAAATGTACCGAGTGCCAGGGCTTTCACGAAGAGCCGCAATGTGCAGCTGTTTGTCCGGTTGATTGCTGTGTTCCGGATGAGCAATACCGTGAAACCGTAGAAGATCTGATGATCCGCAAAGAACGTCTTCATCTTTAATTCATTCTTTAAATTTTATAACAGGAAGGTGAAGATGTGTGTCTTCACCTTCTTCTGTTAGGAATCATTAACAGCTCTATCACTGAATCATTTTATGACCTATAAAATTGCATTGGTAACAGGAGGTTTTTCCCGCGAAGCGGAGGTTTCATACAAGTCTGCTAAAAATGTGGCCCGTCAGCTGGATCCGCAGCGTTTTGATGTGTATATGATCGATATCCGGCAGGAAGGGTGGTATTACATAGATGAAGCCGGAACAAAGCTGGCAGAAATGGACAAGCGTGATTTTTCCATTCCGCTGAAGGAGAAAACGATTCGATTTGATGCAGTATTTATCTGTTTGCATGGTACACCAGGAGAAGACGGGAAGCTGCAGGGTTATCTGGATTTACTTGGACTTCCCTATACCTCCTGCAATACGGCCACATCTGCCATTACATTTAATAAAAGATATACAGTAGCAGTAGCAGCCTTTTCAGGAATAAAAGTAGCCAATAGCATACATCTGATTAAAGGAATGAGCTGGAACGCGCAGGATATATCCGGGCGTTTGCGTTTTCCGGTTTTTGTAAAACCCAACAATGGGGGAAGCAGTATCGGAATGAGTAAAGTCGACGAAGCTGATAACCTGGAGACCGCCATTCATAAAGCATTTCAGGAAGACGACCAGGTGTTGATTGAAGAAATGATTCAGGGCCGTGAGTTTACCGTTGGTGTCTATCGCCGTAACGGAAAAATTGTGGTTTTGCCTATTACAGAAGTGAAGGCACATGCCGGCCAGTCCTTTTTTGACTTTGAGGCAAAATACCAGGGTAAGAGTGATGAAATTACACCGGCTGTGCTGGAAGACGCGCATCTGCAGAAACTCCGGCAGGCAGCTACCCGTATTTATGAAGTTTTTAACTGCGGTGGTGTGGTGCGCATCGATTTTATTTTTCATCAAACAGAGCAGGAGCCTTACATGCTCGAAATCAATACCGTCCCCGGTCAAAGCGATGCGAGTATCATACCACAGCAGGTGCGGGCAGCGGGTTTATCTATGACTGACTTTTACGGAGCCTTATTGACAGAGATACTGCCTGCTAAATAATCATTACTTTTGATCCGCATCAAATAGCAGTCGTGTTTCAATTTCTCAAACAGCGTTCTTTTTGGATCAATGTTTTGATGGCATTTGCCCTGACTGCCTTACTGTTCATATTTTTTTATCTGCTTCTCGGATGGCTGACCAAACACGGGCAAACCACGAAAGTTCCGGATGTATATAAAAAACCGGTGAAGGATGCTATAAAAATTTTAGAAGCAAAGGGTTTTCGGGTTGCCGTACAGGATACAGTTTATTATGACACCCTGCCTTTATTATCGGTTGTAAAGCAATTGCCGGCAGCCAATGAAATTGTAAAAGTTAATCGTACAATTTTTCTGACTGTCAACCGGGAAAAACCACCGACGGTTTTAGTGCCGAGTTTCAAAGGTCTTACGTATAAAATGGTGGAGATGCAATTAAGAGCACTTAATTTAAAAATGGGAGATACCAGTTATCGTCCGGATTTTGCTAAAGGTTCAGTGCTTGAACAGCTCTACAGAGGGAAAAAATTGCTTCCCGGAACCTCTCTTCCTTACGGAAGTAAAGTGGATTTAATTCTTGGAGGAGGGCTGCTCAAAAATGAGATCCCTGTTCCCTCGCTGGTTGGACTAACTTTTCAGGAGGCGAAATGGCAACTGGATACGACGGGAATTTTATTAGGTGCTATTGTAGTAAACGGGCGAATCACCGACAGCGCATCAGCAATCATCTATCTCCAGAATCCTCCCGTAAGAAATGAAGACGATATTCCTTTAAAGATTCGTCAGGGACAATTAATGGATTTGTGGATCAGTCAGGATCGTACAATTCTGGATTCAATTGAAAAAGTGAAGAAGGAGGAAACTTTGCTGAAAGATGAATAATTATCTATTTAGAAAGAACTGAAAGTAACAGTATATGAATACGATCACCCCGCAGGAATTAAAAACAAGGATTGATAAAGGCGAAACGCTTTGTTTGGTAGATGTACGCGAGCCTGATGAACATGCCGCGTTCAACATCGGCGGGCGTCTGGTGCCAGTTGGAGATATTCTTTCTATGCAAACGGAAGAAATCGATGACTGGAAAGAAAAAGAAGTGATCTTTTATTGTCGCAGCGGTAACCGAAGTGCACGTGCTGCACAGTTTGCTGAAATGCTTGGATTTACGAATGCCGTTAATCTCACCGGAGGTATGCTTGCCTGGAAGGAAGCATTTCAATAAGAATATTTTTTTATAAACGGATATTCAGTGCGATCAGAAGATTTCTGCCGGCCATCGGATAGAAGAAATTTTCGGTAACTGTCTGGTTGGAAAATATATAACTGTAGGTATATCCATTCGCTTCGTATTGAAGATTCCAGATGTTGTTAAGCTGGAAGATCAAGCTTGCTTCCTTGAATAATTTCTGCTTAATGCTACTGCTTATTTGAAGATCCTGTACCAGATAGCTGTTTAATTTTCGTTGTTCATTTCCTGTATTATCCAAATACTGATCTCCAACTGCTTTTGTCAGTAAACTCGCCTGAATACCTTTCAGAGGTTTCCAGATGAAAGCTGCACTTCCGATCCATTCAGGAGAGAAACTCATTGGAGTATTTTTATAAGTAGTGCTGTCCTGACTTAACAGGTTGAAATCATCATCGTATCGGGGCACAGCATCTGTAAAGTTTAAAATGCGGTTGCGGCTCCAAGTTAGATTTCCCTCCAGTTCCAGAACAGAACTGATCCGTACCTTACCTTCCAGTTCCAGGCCAAGTCGAAAACTATTCGGAACATTCACCCGCACGGCATCTCCCACATCATTAATTCTGCCCGTTAATACCAGCTGGTCTTTATAGCGCATGTAAAAAAGATTGATATTCCAGGATGCGTTGATGCCGGATCGTGATATTCCGGATTCTATATTGTGCAGTTGTTCTCTTCTGGGAGCGGGTTCATTGCTGTTGCGTTCATAGTCGTCGCGGTTGGGCTCTTTATTTCCGACTGCATATGAAAAGTAGGCATTGTATCCGTTTTTGCGATATGCAATGCCCATTTTGGGGTTGACAAAAAGGAAGCGTTCGTTGACTGATACCGTTGGAAATTTTCTGGTGCCTGTAAAACGATATCGAACAAAACGGGTCTGAACATCAGCAAAGAGTTCCAGCGAAGGAGCCACCTCATATTCCCATTTTCCATAAATATTTGCATCAGTTTTAACCGCATTAAAATCATACCATTTGTAATTTTTTGGAATACCGATCGCTGCCCAGATAATATCGCCAAAATGGTTACCTCTGTATTCGCTGTATCCTCCACCGGTGATGATTTGATGTTTGTTTCTTTTGTAGTGCAGCGAATAAAGCCCCCCATAAAAATCGTTATCCAACCAAAGCCGACGAATAAGATCGGTTCTTTTAACTATAGTAGTGCCCACCACCACATCCGGCAGGCCATAGCTGCTGAATCGATTGTTATGTCGGTATTGTTCATAATAGCCTGCACCTTTTGAGTAAAATAAAGTAAGATTCCCGTTTAATGATTGATTGAAAGCATGGTTGGCGAAGAGCTGGTAATGATCTTGCTGGTAATTGTCGGTCTGGTTTTCGTATGTATATGCATTAAATGTTCTCGGAGCGGAACTGAAGAGATTGACTGAATCTGCTGCTGTGAAGTATAAAGAACCGATATTATTGTAGTAATGAGTGAGCAGGGCATCTGACTGATTTCGAAGCTTGGCTTCCGGTATTCCATTCCAGGCCTGGTAGGTTTTCTCTTTACCACTGATGATATTCAAACGAACTGAAGTTTTTTTATTTACATAGGCTCCGCTCAGATAAAAACTCTGTAAATCAGTGGCGGCACGATCAATAAATCCGTCGCTGTTGATCTGGCTGATCCGGGCATCAACTGTAAAATGTTTATTGATGAGTCCGCTTCCAACTTTTACGGTATTTTTCCAGGTATTAAAACTTCCGACACTGTTATTAATTTCAGCGTAAGCTTTATCGTTAAATTCATTGGTGCTGAAATTCATAGTAGCACCAAAGGCGCCGGCGCCATTAACGGAAGAACCAACGCCGCGTTGGATCTGAATGCTGTTCACCGATGAAGATAAATCCGGAAGGTTTACAAAAAAGATGCCCTGGCTTTCTGCGTCGTTGTATGGGATTCCGTTGATGGTCATATTGATGCGCGATGCATCTGATCCTCGAATGCGAATGCCGGTATATCCGATACCGTTACCTGCATCGGAAGTAACAATTACAGAAGGAGTGTACTGAAGTATGAAGGGGATGTCCTGCCCCAGATTTCGTTTTTCGATTGCTTCTTTATTGAGGTTGGTTTTAGAGAATGGAGCACGGATGGAGGCACGCTGAGCAATGATTTCAACAGGCTCCAGAAAATAGGATTGCTGTTCAAGTTCGACAGTAAGTATTTCTGTCGATGCATCTACGAGCAACTCTTTTTCAATTGAACGGTAGCCGGATGCGTTGATCTTAAGCGTGTATGCTGAAGTTTTTTGGAAACGTAGTACTACGATACCCGTTTCGCCGGAGGTGAAGTTCGAGCCATCGTTGACTTGAACCGTAGCACCTATAATGGGAGATTGTTTTTCTTTGTCAATCAATTGAATTTTAACGGTAGTCTGACTCATACCGCCGAGAACTAATAAAAAGCAGCCGAATAGCAATAACCAGTTTTTCATTTTTTAATGATTTAAAAAAATAAAACAGATAATAAGCTGCAGGAAAGAAAGAGGGAAAAAGTAGACCTCCATCCCTGCGCAGGCATTATCCTGATCAGGTTCTGCGGGTTTGATCTCAGCTTACCGCTAAAAGCGGTTTGCACCCCGGGAATCTGTTGCGTGGTTAAACGCAGTGCAAAAGTAGCGGAATTTTCAATTTTAAATCGTTTGTTTGAAATATTGATCGTCAAAAATATAAGTCATTCAAACAAATTTCAGACGAAGTGAATATCGGTCATTCTAAATTCCTTAACTTGATAGTATGTATTTGATCAACCTTTGAAAAGTTTTTTGAAAAAAAATTCTTGAGTATCGTAAGTAAAATTATGTGTGGATACCGAACATAAAAAGAAACTGTTGTTTGGTTTTTCACGCTACGAGATCTCTGGGATTATTATTCTCAGCATCAATTGATGGTTGAATCTTATTAATTAAGTTTGAAATAAAAAATAATAATCAATGAAAATCTCTTTCCATGGAGCAGCGCGAACAGTTACCGGCAGTAAGCACCTGATTTCAACCAGTAGCGGCAAAAAAATATTACTCGATTGCGGTTTGTTTCAGGGCATGGGTTCTGAAACGGATTCTCTGAACCGGAGCTGGGGATTTGATCCCGCTTCGGTTGATTATCTCATATTAAGTCATGCTCATATCGACCACAGCGGACTGATTCCGAGGTTATTTAAAGAAGGGTATAAGGGGAAGATATTCTGTACGCCTGCCACGAAAGAACTCACCTGTATTTTGCTGGAAGACAGTGCTGAAATTCAGGAAGATGATGTTAAATACGAAAATAAACGCCGGGCTTCGATGGGTCTACCGTATCTGTATCCGTTGTATACGAAGGCAGATGTCGAATTTGTTCTGGATCGATTTGTTGAAATTCAATATGGGAGTTGGTTTTGTATTGATCCGGAACTCGATCTGCTTTTCACCGATGCCGGTCATATTATCGGAAGTGCCTGCGTGCATCTAAAAGTGAAGGAACACGGAAAAGAAAAGCGGATCACCTTTTCCGGTGATGTTGGTCGCTACCGCGATGTTATTTTAAAATCACCGCAGGAATTTCCGCAGGCAGATGTGCTCATTCTCGAGTCTACCTACGGAAACAGTTTACACGATAATACGATTTCTACCCCCGATCAGCTTTTGCAGTGGATTGAAAAAGCTTGTTTACAAAAAAAAGGCAAACTCATCATTCCCGCATTCAGTGTAGGACGTACGCAGGAATTGCTTTATGATTTAAATCAGCTGGAACTGGAAAGAAGATTACCTGATCTGGATTATTTTGTAGATAGTCCTTTAAGTACGGAAGCTACTGCACTGGTAAAAAGTTATCCGGATTTATTTAACAGTCGAATACAGCGCGTGTTAAAAACAGATGCGGATCCTTTCGGATTCAAAGGACTGAAGTTTGTAAAAAAAGTAGAGGATTCCAAACTTTTAAATTTTCGGAGTGGACCTTATGTTGTAATCAGTGCAAGCGGTATGGGGGATGCAGGACGGGTAAAGCATCATATTTACAATGCTATAGAAAACACCCGCAATACAATTCTTTTTACCGGATACTGTGAGCCGCGTTCACTTGGGGGAAGATTGTTAGCGGGGAAAAAGGAAGTCCGGATATTCGGTGTAGAAAAGGAAGTTCATGCGGAAATCGGTCAGATTCGAAGCATGAGTGCTCATGGTGATTACGAAGATTTAAGCCAGTGGCTTTCCTGTCAATCCCCGGCATCAGTAGAAAAGTTATTTCTTGTTCATGGGGATTACGATGAGCAGAAAGCTTTTCAGCAACGTTTGGTCAGAAAGGGGTTTCAGGAAGTGATCATTCCGGAAATGCATTTTGAAATTGGAATAGGATAGTTGTAATATTTCTGTTGATAATTGTAAGAAAGTATATTTTTAAAAATGAGTTAATCTGAAAAGTTATCAGCAAAATTATATTCTCGACGTTTATATCAAATTGCTTTCCAGGGCCAGCTCCATCATTGGCAGTAATGATTTCTCCCGTTCATCAGCTGAAATCTTTTCATGCGTTGGAATGATATCGGATACAGTGAGCAGGGTTGCTGCTGATTTTCCCAGGTATTGGGCGTTGGCAAAGAGGGCAAATGCTTCCATTTCAACGGCGAGACATCCGTATTTCTGAGCAATATCCGGTATATCCATACGTTTCCTGTAAAAAATATCGCTCGAGTGTGCGGTTATTGTTTTTAAAGCATGCATTCCAAGATTTTTTGCAGCAGCTTCTATTCTCTGAAAACTTTTTCCCTGACAGTTAATTTTTTCATCTTCAATCTCCCAGGCAAATCTGGCATAGGATGATTCGCTCACAGCCGCTTCAACGTTTACAACATCATAAAGTTTCAGTTCAGTACTGTATCCGCCACAGGTTCCGATTCGAATAATGGAATCAACGTCATATTCTGTATACAGTTCGTATGAGTAAATTCCGATGGAGGGGCAACCCATTCCGCTCGCTCCGATGGTTATTTCCACGCCTTTAAACGTGCCCGTGTAATAAAAAACATTACGTGTCTGGCTGACTAGTTTAGGACGGGTGAGGAATTTTTCCGCCATAAATTTTGCCCGCAGCGGATCTCCCGGCATTAAAACCGATTTTGCAATTGATCCGGGTGTGGCGCTTATATGTACACTCATTCTAATCTTTTATGAAATAGCCATGACGAAAATTCCATACCAATAGGAGTAGTTATTAAGGCTATTCTATATAAAAAAATAATAACGAACCAATTAAAGATATTGAATTTGCATGTATTTATACTTTTCGATTATGCAAAGATTGAGCGGAACCGTGAGGAATAGAAATTTCAAATAACTGGGTTGATTTGGTTTGTTGATTTATTCTGAACTTTGTTGCAATTGCCTGTTATATGAAAAAAGAGAATATCCTGGTGATCGGTGCATCCGGTCAGATTGGTGTTGAATTGACAATTGCCTTACGTAAGATTTACGGGAATGCCAATGTGATTGCGTCCGATTTGCGTGAGCAAAACCCGTTACTTATTGGAACCGGGCCTTATGTAAGCCTGGATGTTATGAATAAGGAAATGTTGCATGTTCAGGTAATCCGGCAGGGGATTACTCAAATTTATTTGCTGGCAGCTATTCTTTCGGCTACAGGTGAAAAAAATCCTGGCCTGGCCTGGAATCTTAATATGACCGGGTTGCTGAACGTATTGGATATTGCACGGGAGGAAAAACTACAGAAGGTGTACTGGCCGTCTTCTATTGCTGTTTTTGGACCCACTTCACCAAAGATT
>Ga0315902_10003567_pt1 | contig 23137 bp, 18 predicted proteins | sample LakEriMetagenome_9_FD_203523 | JGI IMG/M metagenome (GOLD analysis project Ga0315902, IMG submission 203523) | Freshwater fungal communities from buoy surface, Lake Erie, Ohio, United States - Buoy 12 MA117 | ecosystem: Environmental > Aquatic > Freshwater > Lake > Lake biofilm | place: USA... | reverse complement strand
TCAGCAACGATTTCAGTCATCGCAATCAGATCAGAGATTGAGATGGCGCTGGTAATGCCCACGAGTTCGGCTAATTCATCATCGGTGTAGCTCCGCAGAAGGAGTTTCTTCTCCCCATTTGAAGCGCTGAGAACCATGAGATCCCTCATGTGATCCAGAAGATCCAGAGTGAATCTTCTCGGATCACCTCCGGTTTCCAAGACTTTCCCCACCACACCCAAAAGCTCCCCTGCACTGTGGTTGAGCAATCCATGGAAGGTTTGTCTAAGACTCTCATTACTTGTGTGGCTGAGAAGCTGCAGTGCGGACTCGTAGCTCACTTCTCCATCAATAGCCCCATTGATCAGTTGACCGAGAGCAGAGAGTGCATCTCTAACAGATCCATTTCCAGCCCTTGCCGCGAGGGTCAGTGCACCTTCGTCAAGAGACACACCTTCTCTTTGGCAAATCTCAAGGAGGTGTTCCTTCAGGGCTTCAGGACCAACAAGGCGAAACTGATAGTGATGAGTTCGTGACCGAATCGTGGGAATAACCTTTTCTGGCTCTGTCGTGGCAAAAATGAAGATGACATACGGGGGTGGTTCTTCCACAATCTTCAACAAAGCATTGGCTGCCGCAGGCCCTAACTGATGGGCCTCATCAATGATGTAAATCTTGTATCTGCTCTGCACGGGAGCAAAGAGCGCCTTATCGCGCAATTCACGCGCATCATCAACGAGCCCATGGGTCGCAGCATCCATCTCAATCACATCAAAGGATCCCGGACCGTTTGCGATGAGATCTCGACATGACTGACATTCGCCACATGGATCAGCGATTGGACCCTTCTCGCAATTCAAAGACCTTGCCAGTATTCGTGCGCTCGAAGTCTTTCCGCATCCTCGTGGCCCCGAAAACAGGTACGCATGATGAATCTGCTTGGAAGAAAGTGCCGTCATGAGCGACTTGGTGACCTGGTTTTGTCCGATCACAGCATTGAATGAACTGGGACGATACTTCAGCGCAAGAGGAAGATTCACTTTGTCCCCCTCTTTGGATTGGCTATTCCTTGTACAAGGATCCCTCGTGCACCCAACGAATCAACCTTCCTTTGCTGTCTTCCGACCCTGGAGGTTGTGACTGATCCAATGCCGCACGAGGAATCAGGGCTCAGTCTAGTTTCCACCTCAGACTAGACTGCCCCTCTCATCTTGGCTCGAGTCAAGATGTACCTGGAGGATTCGCATAGCGGCCGAGTGCGCACGCTTGGAAAGCGTGTATAGGGAAACCTATCGAGGGTTCAAATCCCTCATCCTCCGCGGAGAAATTTCACTCTGCATGGTTGTAACTGGCGGTGGCGGTGGGATTTGAACCCACGGTTGAGTTTCCCCAACACGCGCTTTCGAGGCGCGCTCCTTAGGCCGCTCGGACACGCCACCAAGCCTAAGTCTAAACCATGTCACTGTCGCAGATTCTCTCGCTTCAGCGTCTTGGAAGAATTCAACAGCAAATCATTCAACTTCCAAGCACCATACGCCATAAACTCACTTTTTATCAATCTCACTAATGCTGGCAATAACCAATTCTATACGTCCAAGAAAACAATTCTCTCTTTATGCGGAAACCATGAACATCTACAAAAGACATCGAAGAATTCGAACCCATCTTTCATTACGGATAAGAAATCAAGGAACGACTCAGATTGTACATTCAGTTACTAATGTGAACACAAAGAGCCCAGACTAGAAGGATTTGTAATTCAACTATCTTGTTACTGCTGAAACGATAACGAAGCAATTATGAGCGTTATTGATCCACACGATGACTTGTCGACTTTACAGATAGGTCCTAACGGTCAACCTATTCCAATTCCCCGGAATCAAATCTTGTGGCTCAGGCATTCCTCGAAACCAAGGCTGAGGAGAAAAAACCTGCGCCGCTTCGTCATAGCGTAAACTCGCAGACCACCAACTGAAGCTTGAATTAGCTATCACAAATGCACTTCCATGTCGCATAAGTTCCAAAACTTCAGCAGAATTCAAATCAGTATCACCGATTATCTCCGCCGCGACCCCAACCAAGTTTGGGAACATGTCGGAAAGAGACACCACATCATTTGTAAAAATCCAAATGGGCTTTGATTTTTCACTGAGAATTTTTGATAGAGCTTCCAAAAAGAAACTCTCTGATGGAACACCAAAATGTTCCTCGCTTAGATAATCGCCAAGTCGAACGTGCACAACAATCGGCAAAAGGCTTGATATCTCGCTTTCCATAGTCAAAAAGTGCTTCGAGGGAGCAACAGGATAGATTTTCATGAGCTCTGTTCGGACATTGTTCACGCTCAAATATCGCCAACTCTGAAAATATCCAATTAAGAGGTTACTTCGAGACTTAGGTAAATTGACATAACCCACATCCGAAGCGACAAAAGGAAAAATCTGGCATTGGAAATGAATCCTAGAAAGCAATAAAAATATCTTACGTAGAAGAAATTCAAGGATCTCTTGCCAAGAACTCCTTCTTGGATTTAGACCCGATCTCAATAAGAAATTTGCAAGTCGAACCAGAAAATGGCGCTTGGGTAATTCTGAGTCGAACTTTACTCGTTCAGGTAACTTTAGTAAGTGTATGTCAGGTAGACCATTGGTCATTCTTGGTAATCCAATTGATGAAGCAAGCAAGACATCGTCGCTTGCATTACTGAGGGCAGCAGCCAATTGAAACAACTGATTACCAAGGCCTCCATTCAAGTGAGCTACAATCATTTCGTTCTTCAATCTTCATCCAATTTTCTAGATGCGAGTGTCCGAATCAAATTCAATATTCGTATAGGGGCACTGAATCCTGCATTACTTTTGCTTTGAAAAATCAATCTCTTCAGCACTACTGACAACTGACTCGGATAATTCTTACATAGTGTAATTATTTGTCTCCTAACAATTGATGCAGACACCGAGCCCGGAACCTCTTCTTCAACAAGCCAGTTAATCATGTAGTCGAGACAGGGTATCAACTCTCGTCTCGCTCCTTCATTCTGAGTTAGTTGCCCTCTTCGACCGGAATAGTAGGTGTAGAAGGTGTCTGAACAAAAGAGAATTTCTGATGACTTGATGTTTAGTTCCATCACGAAGGCTTGGTCTTCTCCCATGCGCCATGCTTGAAACTTCCTATCCTCTAATCTGCGACTGCGGAAGACGATTCGCCACCATGCTAATTCTCGGAAAACTCCATACAAACTTGACTCTTTTGCGATTTTTTTTACTTCATTGCCTCGCATGTCAGTGTAGGCGACCGAATATGCTCCAACGATTACATTGACGTGACTATCTGCACTTGTTACTGCATTGTAAACGTTGTTCACTTCGCCTTCATCATCTGAGTCCCAGAAGCAGATCCAGGTACCCGTGGCATGACCTAAGCCATTATTCCGCGCTAGTCCTGGGGATTGAACATCTAGGAACGAATATTTTATTGGGAAGACACTTTGAGTTAGACAGAGTTCCCGTAATTGAATTTCGAGCTCATTATCATGACCATCTTGAACCACTATGACCTCGATTGGAAGTTTTGATTTAGTTACGTCCAAGATCCAGGACTTGAGTTTCGACAAGTCGCTTGTGTTACTCGAAACAGGTACGATAATTGAAAGCGCAGGGTTGGATATCAAACTATTCCTCAGTTCCTGTTTCAAGTCTTTGAACTCTATTCTATACTGCTTGTATGTTCGTCTCTGACTTTCCCCCAGTTTTGATTGTTGGATTCAAGCGAATCAAGAATATCGAAAATCTGTTTAGGCAATGTATTGAGCTAGAAATTCCTCACATATTTGTTCATCTGGACGGACTAAAGAATCCAACAGAATACGAGCTTCTTGAGCGTTCTCGTCTGATTGAAACTATCTCATCTATTCCAAGAGCTTGCGGTACGCAGGTCGATATATTGATTGCTCCTGAGAATCTTGGTTGTGCCATTTCGGTTCTCAACGCTGTTTCGTGGAGCCTCAATGCAGTGGAAGACGTGATCGTTTTGGAAGATGATTGCATACCTACGCGTGATTTTTTTGAATTCTGTAAGGATTCACGATCTCTGCTAATTGCTCGCGATGAATTATGGCTTACTTGTGGGTCCCAGTTTGTTCCTAGGTCTTTGACAAATGAGGACTCATTTGTTTCGAGCTATGCGCTGACTTGGGGTTGGTTCACGAATAGGACTAAATGGTCAAGAATTCTTTCTTCTCTGGAACAGTTGTCACGAAGCGCGTCACGTAGAGTTTTCCTAAACTTTTGTCCTGAAGAGACTTATTGGTTCGCTGGTGCACTTCGCGCGATGCAGGGGCATACCGATGTTTGGGACACTGCTCTGGTTTGTCTAATGAGGCAAAAGGGTTGTTTCGCGTTGCTTCCTGCAGTTCCTCTTGTAACAAATGTAGGAAATGACTCGGTAGCAACCCACACTGCACTAGATCAACGTTGGACACACGTTATAGCTGGTAAGTACAAAGGAAGTTTGTGTCAAGATAGGAATGGGCCCGCAGACGATTGGCTAAAAAAGCACTTCTATAGAATCCGGCTTAGGCATGCATTGTCGGCAAAGATGACATGCTTCTTAGATTTGTTTCGAAAGCCAATGTTTGAAAGAGGGCTTGTTGAACGCTTACGTGACGCCCCAAACTGTTACAGTTTAGGTGGCTGATGGCAATATATTTCTTTCAATTTGCTGGCGACAACTGAATAACCAAAAATCTCTTCACTCTTTGAAACTAGATCGGTTCGGGAAATTGTGAAATCTTTACCATTCAAAATAGAAGCAATCCCCTTTAAATTACCCACTTCAAAAGTCGGTAATCCAAGTTTTTCGATAATTTCTGGTATACCTCCAATGCGTGAGCCGATAACTGGGGTACCTGCCATCAAGCTTTCTCCGACAACGTTCGGAGAATTGTCTTGATGAGAAGGTACAACCAAGACATCCATTGAACGCATAAGGTTTGAAATTTCAAGGCTTGTTTTTGGAACTATGTGGATTACGTCGACATCAGCTATCGAGGCGGGAACGGTCCCTTGCCCAACAAGTAGCAGCTTTAGATTGATCTTTCTCCTAACTGGCAGGGTATTCAATGCGGAGACCAAGTCATTCAAGCCTTTGAGTGGATTGAAGAGATCTTTACTTACGAAGCCGACTAGCTCCGTTGTTGGCAGTACGCCTAAATCCTCTCGTAATTTTTTTCGATCTGCAACTAAACTTGTCCTCGGTATCGGATTATGCACAACGGACATTCGATTCTTCGAGTCACTCAGTATCTCTTGTGCTCTCGATAGAAGCCACTTTGAAGGAAAAATGAGGTGAACTTGTGGGTGTAACAATAACTCGTTGATTCTTTCCTTCTCCCGTCGCACGATCTCCTTGGCTAGCCAGGAAACTTGCGGACAATTAGAACAGTTTGACATGTATCCAAGACACTCGTTTGTGTAGTGGCATCCACCCGTCAAGAGCCTTTCGTCATGTAATGTGAAATAAAGTGGCCTCTCTGCTGCCAATGCCAAAAGATTCTCGGTTGAAAAGAGGTTGTAGAATGCATGAATGTGAAGAACTTCATCTCTTGAAAAATCTATTGGCAGTATGCCTACAGATAGTGGCGAGACAAAGTTGGTAGTCTTCTGGACGAGTTTCCTCTGGGCGAAAGTGACAAACTTCGACTTGATGAGGTGGATATTGCTAATTCCATCAGCTCGCGGGAAGGTAATGTCTCTGACGGGGGAATAGAAAGTGGAATCAATGCCAATTGAGACGAGAGAATCAGATGCCCTGGATGCCGCAAGACCTGCGCCACCAATGCTCCCCGTCGACAGGTGCGTTACTTTCATTTCATGACCATTGTAGGGGTTTGAGCTCTGGGAATGATCAAGAAATGTCTTGTGCGCGGAGTCTCAAAGAGAGAAGCAGAGGGAACTCCTTATGGGACAATGGCGTTATGTTTCGGAGTGCTCAGTGAAGGCACTTTTGTGGCGATGGTTTAGGGCTCTCTCGAAGTTGCTGGGTCGTGGCTTAGTTTTATGCCTAAAACTGATCATTTCGCATTACCCTAGACAATCGTGTCTGATCCATGTCACCTATGATGCAAATGGAAAATTTGATGGTTTAGGAGCACAGGCTCAACGCATCATTGCCATACGTGGCTTGGCCTCCTTCCTGAATGTTTCTTACAGACAGTCTCAGATTTCGCAGATTGCAATTCACCCTCTAGACGGTTTGTCCATGCCTTCTGACTATACTGAATATCTGGGTCATGTAAACAACGTGTTCGCCTTCAAGGATGACTGTAACTGCAATTCTTTTGAAGAAAAATCCATTGCCGATTTTCATTACAGCCACTTGATTGAAATTCTGTTGAGACTGCTCGGTGGACGTTCAATTTGTTTCAGAATTACTCATCCCTTTGAAATTGTCGATTTGTTTCCTTCAATCTATGAACATGTTGATCTGACTTCAGTCACTTCCAAGCTGGAAATCTTTCGTGAAGATGAGTCTAAGCTAGATCTGGTTGTTCACTACCGTCAGGGATCGGGGAATCCCTCTGCAAATCCCTTAGGCCGTGCAATAGAGCATCAACGATACCAACAGACAATTAATAAGATCTTATTGAATTCGCCACAATTCCGCAATCGCTTTTCAATAATGACAGATGCTCCGTTGGGTTTTCTAGAATTTCATCCTAGTAAAGATCAATTGAATGCATGGGTCGGATTGCCTGGATTTGATGGGAAGACCTTGCAAATGTATCCGTTAGATTCAAATAGCTTGTTCGATCAAATGGATTATGAACCAAGTGTGATTTCTGGCGGCAACCCTCTTGTATGCCTATCGATTCTTTCGTCTGCAAAAGTGTTGGTGATGGCCAAGTCAAGCTTCAGTTTTGTAGCAGCCCTCATGAATAAGGAAGCAATCATTTACTATCCTAAAGATTTCTGGCACCCAAGAGTGCGTTCTTGGGTAACTTACTAAACTCTGGTAAAACAGTCTATGGTCGTCACACAATCGTTGAGATACTGTGCCAAATTTTGCGCCAAAATTCTTAGAAATCCTGAAATGATGAAGGTAAGGATTCATTTGAATTGTTGAGGCGTTCTACAACATCTTCTTAGAATGAGATTGTAAACCAAGTGGAGGTTAGAGGCTCTGACGAGTGAAATCATGTGCGATCCTTTTTTCGTTGCAGAAATTGCTTTCAGATCGTGCGTACATGGTCCCTACCAACAAGCTTGAAGTGGTGAAATTGCGACACGAAGAAAGATGAATGTTCCGAAACCTCGGAAAGATTTGACTCGCGTTAGACTCAAGTTCATGTTGGGTCTCTTCAAATCAAGTGAATTTGCTCATCGCAGACATGCAATTTTTCAGGTACTTGCATGTTGTTTTTGGTATCTGGGGTTGTTTCCTGGGCGTCTTGGGTTCGATTATGCCCTTCTCACCCGGATGGTTCAAGACGGTGAAGCAACTGCGTGGTGGGGGGCAACTTACTATTGGATTTTTCGGCTTCTTACTTTTGAAGGTGAGATTATCTACGTTTTGTCCCTGGTCGGCCTCTTGATATTGACTGCTTCGATATTTTACTTCATCGACAGTCTGTCACTGTCGATGAAGAATAGGCTGCGAGTCAAGAGTTTCCTGATGGCTACTCCGCTTTATGGAGTATTTGGTGTGAATGTTAGTCATGATGTTTTTCAAGTTTCTGGTCTCTTACTTTTTTCGGGTTTGCTACTCCGGGTCTTCTTGAACCAAAAATCTTCGACGCTACACGTATTCATGATTTCGATTGCTGCATCGTTGTGTTTGCTCATGACGCAGACAGGAATCGTGATTAGTGCATTTATGGTTCTTCTGCTATCGAAAGTTCTTAAGATACGTGCTTTGATCGTTCTCATCTTCATGGCTCTGATATACTCTGGCTCAGGTATTGGTCTTCCAAAGTCTGAGTCCTCCATCGCACATGTATCTAGCACCATCCCTAGACTTCTCTTGGTTGATCTCAAATGTGTAGTTCAGCATCCTGATGTTGTTCCAACTGAGGCGGAGTGGCTTGTCTTGGAACGATTTGGGACGAGGGTGGCTTGGAAAGAACCAGTTCCATGTTCAAATCCGGACATCTTGGCAGAGCCTTTGGGACTGAATAGTCTCCTTGCGAAAGATAGGTCCTTAGAAATTTCGTGGCCATTGATTCAGACGTACTGGTCTGTTGTAGGTCGCGATCCCGCAATCGTGGTTATGTCACATATCCAAAGATCCCGAGTGGCGCTCCCACCGCCATTTTTCCAACCACCAACAAATCAAGTTTCTTGGAATGTAGACGAACCTATCGGGTTGGGAACCAATACAGCTATCCAAGATGGTCCGGGTTTACTTCATCCCTCTATAGACGAGACTTCTGTTCAAATCCATCTACAGATTCTTCAACCCCTCGAGGTGATTGCCCAGGGATTAACTTTTCTCATCAATCAAGCGTCTTGGTTTTGGGGATGGGGAGGATTGTGGCTGTATCCAATTCTCTTCTTTTACTTTTACAGAATGCGAGTCAGGAGTGTGAGAACGCTTTCGTTGCTTCTTTCACCGACAATTCTGCTTCATCTTTCCATTGTGCTGATAGGCCCCAGTTCCTTAGGACGTTACGTTATGTCGACTGTGTACATGGGATTCATTTGTCTATTGGCCTCATTTGAAAAGTCAGGAGAGAACCGTGATTAGTTACCTCATGATTGCCTTGAGGCGCGATTTGTCTGAGGTTCTTTGGGGCGTGGTTTTTTCTGTTTTGGGTTTTTGTTTCCTAAGTATTTGGCGTCACCTTGATTCAGATGTCTTGTTGATTGCGCAGATTCTTATTGTTGTGTTTCTTCTGTATGCACTCTTCCTTCTTTTTGCTGGTATTCGCCAACCTAAGTCAAGTGCCTTTCATAGATTGGTGGCATCATTAGTTGCCTTTACTATATTGTCATTTTCCTTGTTGAACATTGATCGTAGTCGATCTGTTTATGTCTTGAAATGGGTGTCTGAATCGTCCACTAGTTTTGAGAGTGTGACTGTCTCCTCGCTAGCAACGGTTCATGAGTTGTCAGGAAATGATGTTTCTGCATTCAAGATGAGGTTGAGTGAACAGACCGAGCTTGGATTCTTGCATGAAAGCAACGGTGCTTATCGATTGACCATCATGGGAAGTGTCTTCATATGGTTTGCGGAAAGGATTGCCAGACTTGCAAACTTAAGAGGTTACTTAAATGCTTGATGTCTCAGACGAGATTCAAGATTCGCCTTCAAAATAGCTCCTGATATCTGCTTTACAACAGTCTTCAAAAGTTGCTTCCTGCTGAAGAGCTTTCTTCCACCAATCAAAAGTTCGATCAAGCGCAAGATCTTGGTCCCACATTGGTGCCCATGCCAGACTTGTTTCCGCAAGAGAGGAGTCGAGGTCTAGTGTGTGCGCCTCTTGTGGGGTAGTTTTACTAGGCAGAATCTCGTACTTGAGTTGATTCCCGAAATGCTTCTGGGCTGATTGAACAACATACGCGACATTTTTACTTGCTTCCCTCGGCCCAAAATTCAAAGCAGGGGGAGGGTTGGTTCGCCCTAACTCTGCTTCAATATATTTTATGTACCCTACCAAAGGATCCAACACATGCTGCCAAGGACGTGTTGACGTCATGTTTCTAATTTGAAGTGTCTTTTGATTTTGTAATGACCTTACGATGTCAGGAATTAGCCGATCTAAATTCGTATCTCCGCCGCCAATAACGTTTCCTGCACGCGCTACCAAAATTTTCGGACCAGAAGAGTGTAAGTTGAGTTGGTTCCAAGCTACACATACGGATTCTGTTGCGACTTTGCTTGCACTATAAGGATCTTTCCCCATGAGAGAGTCTGTCTCAATAAAACGACGTCCAAAGCCATCGTTTCGATAGACTTTGTCCGTTGTTATGACCAAGACTACTTTGACGCTTTTCACCCTGCGGGCTGCCTGCAATACATTAATGGTTCCCATTATGTTCGTGTCAAAAGTTTCTCTTGGCTCCTCATAAGATTTCAGAACAAGCGACTGAGCCGCCATATGAATTACTACGGATGGTTCATGTATGAGAAACTCTTTTTCAACTGAAGTTTCCTCTCGAACATCACCAAACTTGCAATAGACTCGACGATCAAGCGCTAGGAATCGAAAGAGGGAGTTCTTTTCAGGTTCCAGTGCATAACCAACTTGAGGCACGCCCAAGGTCTCAAGAAGCAGTGTTAACCAGCTGCCTTTGAAACCTGTATTTCCGGTTACCAAAACAGGGCCAGGTTGACCACGAAGAATTTCACCTAACATATGGGACATATAGTAGTTTGAGCATCCTAGGAGTCCTAACAAAGGTGATGTAAATGTCTCAAAGTATGGAGTTGGATATTCTCGAGTTGGCTGAAGCATTCATCTCTAGTCTCCACGTGCCGGCTCCCTTTCAAAGGGGCGAGACCCATATTCCCGTGACGGGAAAATTCTTCGGTAAGGAGGAGCTTGCCGCCGCCATTTCGGCAAGTGGTCAGTTTTGGCTAACGGCTGGACCCTTCACAGAGTCCTTTGAACGTGGGTTATCGAATTTTGTGGGTGCACGGCATGCCTTGATGGTCAATTCTGGGTCCTCTGCGAATCTGGTTGCTACAACAGCATTGACTAGCAAGAAGTTAGGCGACCGACAACTAGTACCGGGTGACGAAGTTATAACCGTCGCGGCCGGTTTCCCGACCACAATAGCGCCAATATTGCAAAACGGATTGGTTCCAGTTTACGTTGATGTCGACCTAGGAACTTATGTAGCAAATGCCGAAGCCCTTGAGGCGGCAATTGGGCCGAGGACGAGGGCAATCATGATGGCGCACACACTCGGTAACCCCTTTGATCTTGATCTAGTCACCTCTTTATCAAAAAAACACGATTTGTGGCTGATTGAAGACAACTGTGATGGCTTGGGCGGAACCTATCGTGAAAAAAACCTGGGTTCTTTCGGAGATATGTCTACACTCAGTTTTTATCCGGCACATCACATCACAACGGGAGAAGGTGGTGCAGTCCTTACAAAACGAGCAGCACTCAAACCAATCATTGAATCAATTAGGGACTGGGGACGAGACTGCTGGTGCGCTCCTGGATGTGACAACACTTGTCTAAAGAGGTACGAGTGGCAATTAGGCGAACTTCCAGAAGGCTACGATCACAAATATACCTATTCGCACTTGGGGTATAACCTAAAGTCGGGTGACATACAGGCGGCCATAGGCATTCAACAACTAAATCGACTTCCATGGTTTGTATTGAAACGCCGTGAGAATTGGCATTACCTTCACGCGCGACTCGAGGGTTTGCGTGATCTCTTGCTGTTGCCATCTGCAACGAGAAATAGTGACCCATCATGGTTTGGCTTTGCCATTGAGGTAAAAAGCGAAGCACCGATTACACGCAATGAGCTCGTCCAACACTTGAATAGTCGAAACATTGGCACTCGCTTGTTGTTTGCTGGCAACATCCTTCGTCAACCAGCCTTCATAAGCACTTCCAGAAGAGTTGTCGGATCTCTTGCGAATACTGATCGCGTGATGAACAATGTATTTTGGATTGGGGTCTGGCCAGGTTTGACAACAGACATGTTGGACTTTGTTGTGGATGAAATTCATCTAGCGTTAGGGGTTTCCCATTAAAGTAATCATTCTTGCCGGTGGCTATGGGACCCGAATGGAAACAGAAACTGAAAGCAAACCCAAACCAATGGTTCTCGTTGATGACAAACCAATCCTCTGGCACATTATGAATACTTATGCAATTCAGGGTTTCAAAGAATTTGTGGTCGCTACAGGCTACAAATCTGAGGTGATCGATGACTGGGCCGCGAATTTACAAGAAGAGTGGGACGTTATTACTCTTTTTACTGGGCAGGAAACCCAAACGGGGGGACGCATAAAACAGGTTATTGATGCCTTTGGACACGGAACTTACTTCGCAACATATGGTGATGGGCTAGGAAACATTGACTTGAAGTCACTCCTTGATTTTCATTTTCACCACAAAAAGTTGGCAACACTAACCGCGGTAAGACCTCCGGCGAGATTTGGTTACTTGGATATCAAAGAAAGTGTGGTGACTCGTTTTGGTGAGAAGAGCCAAATGGACGTAGGTTGGATCAATGGTGGTTTTTTTGTCCTTAATTCCAAGATGACCTCATTTATTGAATCTCTCGATGAACCCCTGGAGAGTGGTGCTTTCTCACGCCTCACAAGTGAGGGTCAATTGATGGCGTACTTGCATTATGGATTTTGGTTACCTATGGATACCCGCGGAGAAAGACAGATTCTCGCAAGTTACGCAAATCAGACGCCACCGCCCTGGTTGACAATCTGATCGAATACTAAATTTCGGGTACTACAAAAGTTTCATTTGATTTCCAGTTTTACAAAACTTCGCTACTCAAGTGCATCTAAAGATTGGAATAACGATCAACTGAAGCTTGTGACTTAGTGGAAATTGTTGGAACTTTTCGGGCAGATGAATCCATAATCTTCACTCCCTTTGACCCCCAGAAATACAAAAAGATCTCCAACTAAAATTGTTTCTCGCTCTGCGAAAGTTTCAACCAAGTCAGAACATCTTGAATGGATTCCGTTAGGCCAATCTTCTGCTCCCACCCAAGACTTTGCAGCTTCCCAACACTAGGAACAAGCATATTGTTAGGCGACAATTCATAATCTGTTTGTGATTGGTAAGTTAGTTGTGCTTTTGTCAGTTCCGCCACCACATCCGCAAAGGTATGAATTGACACAGGTATAGGACTTCCAACATTGAAGACTTCTGCTCCAGCATGATGTGACCGTGTAGAGATACGAGAAATCCCTCGAATTGTGTCAGCAAGATGAAGAAATGATCGAACCTGTGAACCTGAAGACCTTAAGCGCAACGTGCCATCTTCAACCGCCTGGTACAAGAAAGTTGAAAAAGCGCGAGGATCCTTTGGGCTCACCCCGGGACCAAAGGTATGAAAAAGCCTCATGATCTTTACCGAACATTTGTCTCCCTCAGCTAATCCCTGTAGCAGTTGTTCGCCCTTGATTTTCGATATTGGATAAGCTGCGCGTGTTGCCAAGCTGGTAATGACCCCTTTGTGTGACTCATCAACCGCAAGCGGTGCTTGAGTTCCGTAAACTTCGCCTGTCGAGAAGTAAAAGAAGGACTCAGACGTTATTCCAACGAGTTTCTTCAGAATGTCATGGTTTAGGAAATGGAGTGTGCTTGCGTCAAGGTACTCATTCGGACTTGCAGGGCTTGCTGCATGAAAGGTGTGTGAAAACTTACTACGAGCGTCTCCATTCAAAATTGATTCTATTCGAGTGATTTGCAGTAACCCTTCTCTCTCAAGATTATGTAGGTGATGATCGCGCCGACGCCCCGTTACCAAGATCTTCGATGCGAGATGAACTCCCTGCTCGCGGCATCCATATGCAAGCGCGGCAGCGAGGTAGCCGCCAACTAATCCGGTACCACCACAGATGAGAATTCGTCCCTGTTTCAAGAATGATAAATCAATCTCGCTTATGAGATTTTCAAAGATGTTTGAATGCTTAAGCAATGTCATGGCAGGATCAATTTGACTAAAGAAAGTACCCCAAACATCAAGATTTCATTGAGTACTTGCCTTGATGGGCAAAGGCGAATTTTCAATTGATTGACCTATCAATCACAAAAAGGGGTCGAGCTTGCACTATTTCAGTAATTATTCCAAGATATTGTGAGATTATTCCAAGGGCAACAAAGTTGAGTGCAAACAACAACAAAAGAAGGCCCACAATGGTTCCAAAGCCACCGAATGGAACACCGACAAAAACAAAGAGTGTTACAGCGATGAGAAGTGCAATTGTTGTCAAGAGAACCATCCATATTGACAAAAGACCGACATAGTCTAGAAGTCTTTTTGAGTTGGAAAATATTCCTCTCAAGCCCAAGGCTAACGCGAATTTGAAGGTGCTTTTGGATTGCCCGGTTTTTCGAAGACTCCTGGGCAATTCCACAGGTGTAGATTTGAATGCAAAAAAGTTGAGAATTGCTCTGTTTAGGCGAGATCGATCGGGAATTTTCAAGAGCTCTTCCCTGAGTCTGCGCGAGATCATTCGAAAATCTGTGCCATTAGGGATTATGTTGCCTGATGTTAGGGAAGAACCGATGCTATAGAAAGCCTTAGTTAGTAACCTTCTCAAGGTACTGATTGACGGCCTATCCAGAACGACTTGGTATACGTGCTCGTTGCCCTCTCTGTACAACTGCAAAAAAATTGGGATGTTGTTTGGGTCATCTTGCAGATCCGAGGCCATGATAATGGATGCGTCCGCTCTTGAAACACTTAGCGCAGCCAGAATGGCACATTCAAATCCAAAGTTTCGACTGAGCTTGATTGCTGTAATGCGTGAATCGCTGTTTGCGCAGTCCTGAAGGATGTTCCAAGTCTGATCTAAAGATCCATTATCCACAATAATCAAGCGCCAATCAAGATCTGGGTTCTGATTAAAGATCTCGAGAGTCTTTGATATGAACTCTTCGAGAGCATCTTCTTCGTTGAACGCAGAAGTGCAGATGTCTACGGAGGTAACAACTTGGGGCATGGCTTCAGCATAGCAAAAGTGGCTTCATTAGTAATAGCAAGGAATCCCTGGGCTCCAACTCGAGAATCAATCGGGACGCACTTTGAAAAAAATGTCTTACTCTCAGTTGAACCGCATTTACAAGGTTGTTCACTTGATGACAAATTGACCACTCTGAGATGAATCAGGCAAAGGAAAGAATACTTTTTTCAACTATGTAAAAACTAGTTTAGCAGAGTCAGTTCCAAGAGGACTTATTTGGGGACAAAAATCTGCGCCAAGATTTCACAATGTCGTGCAATACCGAGTTTGTAAGCGGCGCGCCAAGCCTTCTCAATGCAAGAGTTTCAGGAACATACCATTCAACTTGTTGGGATCTCTGATCAAGCAAAAACACGTCAATACCCCCGAACTCTTGAGCAATTCCCAATGCCAGATCCATCATGCTCACAGGTATTGGGCTTCCGATGTGAACTGGACTTTGTCCCAGCACATCAATGTGTTCCCATGCTCTAAGAAGCCATGCTGTCATGTCAACCGGATGCATATATGATCTATGAGAATCCTTGTTTCCTCTAATTTCAATTCTCTTTCCAACGAGAGCAGACTTCATAAACTCTGCAAAAGCGTAATCTGAGTTGATGGGGAAACCTGGACCCCCAAAAGCGAAAAGCCTCGGGTTGATTCCCCTAATCAAACCTGAAATTGTTGCTTCCTCCACCATCTCTTCCAATTCAATCTTCGTTCTTTGATAAGAATTGATTGCAGCACTTCTCTCCACACGCTTCGTTCCCTCTGGAACCTGCTTGCCCACAAAATCTTCTCGTTGATAGACGCCGCCGCTGCTTAGATGGACAAACCGTGGACGTTCCAACATTTTGCAATGCTCCAAGATCTGAGATGTGAGTCTTGGTATTTCGCTTAGTCTTGCTTTCTTATCATTCGTGGATGTTGCAGCATGGAAAATCGTATCTACACCCATCATCACTTTACTGAACTTCGACTCAATCAGCAGATCTTCTATTTGTACTATGGCCGGGAGTGGATACTGGCTTGGCAAAAAACTCCGGAGTTGTGCTTCTGCAAACTTGACATCTCGTGTAACAACACAAACCAGTGAAGGCCTTTTCGTTCTGCGCGCTATTTCTTGACCGAACAAGGTCAACCAGCGGCCAACAAATCCCGTTCCTCCAAGTATGACCCACCTAGATGTTGTGGTTGCATCTAAGAATTCGTCAGTTAGGATTTCGGATTGATCAACACACCGCTGCAGCTCCAGATGCTGAGTGCTTGCCAAAACTCCTCTACTCACAAGAGAAGCAACCTAAAGTTCGCTAGGTCGGCTCGGGTAAGCATAAGGCAGTTTCGAAACTCCGGGATTACCTGCATATGGAAATTGATCATGAAGAAACCTATCCATCTCTACTTTTGGAGTAATCAAAGCTCCAGGGGGTAGCGCGATATCGATAATCTGTGGATTTGATGAACTCAAATCAACAGCCTCCAAGTCGCTTTCTGTATTTGCTCGGACATAATGAATACCAAAGGCCTGCGCTATGGCTGAGAAGGAAGGAAGGGAATAGCCTTGGCCAGATGCGTGGTGTCGACCATCAAAATAGCTGTCCTGAAACTGCTTGATGATTCCATAGCCAAAGTTGTTTTGGATAAAAATCTTTATGGACAAATTTAGATTTGTGACTGTTTGCAATTCCTGAAGATTCATTTGAAGTCCACCATCTCCGATGAAACATGCTACTTGTCGGTCTGGTTCACTAATGCTTGCACCTATCGCTGCAGGTAAACTGTATCCCATAGGTGAGTTACCAGCAGCAGTAAACAAGAGTTGACGAGACGGAAGAAACGACTGATAAACCCAGCAGAGGTTTGCACCACAATCAGAGATGACAATTGCATCATCCTCTAACATCTTTTGAACAATTTGCACAGCCTTATATGGGTTCAAGTCTCCCTTGGAAGTGGCTGCACTCATCCCATCATCAATTTCTCTTTGCGCTTGGTCTAATGCACTTAGCCAAGGTTGAGAGTCAACATAGGCAACGTTTGCAGGAAGCAGTTTTTCAATATGCGCTAAATCGAAACGAACTGATTCATAACTTGAGCCAAGTTTTTTCAGCTCCTCTGCATCAATGTCTAACACTACTTTTCTTGCGAATGGAGCGAAGCCTTTTGGGTTGGCAGTCCTCTGTCGATTATCTAGTCTTGAGCCAAAAGAAACAAGCAAGTCGCAGGCTTGGACAGCCCAATTGGCAACTCTTGAACCGTATACGCCGATCGACCCCAAATACAATCGACTTGAACGATCGACGAATGGCAAAGCACTCCAGGATGCCACATAGGGAATTGAGTTTTGCTGGCACCAACTCTGCACAGAAGATATCGTGTTACTGAGTACCAAACCTCCACCTAGCAACACCAGTGGTCGTTGAGATTCTTCAAACATCGCCGCAAAGTCGACTTCGATTGATGGTTCAGGGCTCCCGATGTCCTCCTTGAGAGCATTCAGGTACTTGTCCCAATTTGAACGGGAAATTTCTGCTTTTTGTATGTTCATTGGAACGTCAATTAGCACTGGTCCCATTCGACCCGATCTTGCAATTTGAAGTCCTTCGACAAGGGATGCGCATAAGTCTTCAATAGAGTTGACCCGTCGGGCAAACTTGGTGATTGACGTCACCATTCCTACAATGTCAGTCTCTTGAAATCCTGCTTGTCGAACTTTTGCGCCTAAGAATGCGGCACTTTCTGAATCATTCACTTGACCGGTAATGTGAAAGCTGGGTATGGAATCAAACCAAGAGCATGCTATCCCTGTAATCAGATTCGTAGCTCCCGGACCACTGGTAGCCATAGTGACTCCAATTTGAGAGGTGGTTCTCCAGATAGCGTCTGCGGCCATAGCTGCCGCTTGTTCATGTTGAAAACAAATGTAACACAAATCCGGATGTTCTCCGATCGCGTCAACCATAAATGCGCACGCTCCGCCTGTAACCAGGAATACCTTTGGAAACAGGTGTCGGGATATGAAGTCAGCCACTACCTCAGCACCGGTTAATCTTGCATTTTCCACAATTCCCCCAACCATTTATATGGAATGTTACACGACGCCTTGTTAGACTCTCGGCATGAAACAAAGTATCCGAAGTCTCGCAGCTAGGAAATCTGCTAAGAAACCAATCACCTGGCTGACCTGTTATGACTATTCGATGGCACACGCCTTGAATAGCTCTGAACTCGACATGATTCTTGTTGGTGATTCAGGTGGTATGACTGTCTTGGGTTACTCAGATACTGTCCCAGTAACCATGGATGAAATGATAATGCTTTGTAAGTCAGTTAGACGTGGGGCACCTGACAAGTTCATTGTAGGAGATATGCCCAAGGGATCTTATGAGGTTTCGAGTGATGAAGCAGTCAAGAATGCAATGCGCTTTGTTAAGGAGTCTGGCTGTGATGCAGTCAAGCTTGAAGGTGCCGGAATAATGATAAATCGCATAGGTGCGATAACTTCAGCAGGAATTCCTGTCGTGGGACACTTAGGCTTAACTCCTCAAACCTCTGCTCAGTTTGGCGGATATCGTGTCGTGGGTAGATCTACGTCGGAAGCTCAGCAATTGCGCGATGATGCTCTAAGTGTTCAAAACGCAGGTGCTTTTGCTCTTCTTTTGGAAGCCACTCCTCCAGACTTGGGTGGATTGATTTCAACTAGCCTGGACATTCTCTGCTTAGGTATTGGTGCGGGGAAAAACGTAGATGGGCAGCTTCTTATTTTGCACGACTTATTGGGTTTGTATCCAAATTTCCGCCCCAAATTTGCAAAGTGCTATGTCCCCTACATTCTTGAAACCTTTTCTGAAACTTTAAGGGGTGAGTCCAACTATGCGAAATTTGGACGAGATACCAGGATGGATGGTTTCTACGCTCTAACCCTTCTATCGGTCAGGCAGTTCATACGAGAGGTAGAAGAAAACATCTTCCCTGGAGAATCCTTCTCGTATTGAGCAGTGGATTTTCGGTAGGAACAACTCTATTCCTAAAGCATTGAGCCGCCTTCGGGAATCGAACCCGAGACCTTCGCTTTACGAGAGCGACGCTCTACCGACTGAGCTAAGGCGGCAATCTTTAGTCGATTCGAACCTCTCCGTTTTGGGTTAGGAAAGTAACTGACTCGATGCCCATTTCATTGTCATCTTGAATCCACTCGTACTGCACGTCACCTTCAGAAAAGAAGGCGTCCAGACCATATCTCGTCTGAAGTGAACCCCGATCCCCATAAATTTCTATCGATCTCAAGACCACCAGGGAATCTCGTTCCGTTGATGGGTGCAAGTCACTCTGCCACTCAATAAAGAAGGGATTACTTGCCTCATCCAGAGTGTCGAGTACCCCTATCTGGCGCCAAAAAAGCTCGTTGCCGTCAGGCTTCTTTCGATGAGCTGCTATTGCTCTGCGCTGCAACTTCTCTTCAATCAGGGAGAGATCATTCACTGCGACCACCCATGTGAGCCAGCCTCCACCAGCATCAACTTTCTTGCTCACTAATTGACCAAACGGAGTCTTGTCCGCGGCAGGATGATCCAAAGGACAGACAACCTCTATGTACCGTGACTCCTTCAATGGGAGTATGAAGTTACGGGTTCCGAATTGAGGATGAATACCACCATCAATAAAGGAAGCACCGAGTTGACTACCAATTCGTTGAATGACATCAATGACGGAATCATGAGAGGTTGCATAAGAGACGTGGTCTAGTCGCATAGCTGAATTCTGCCTGACTTGAGGAGTCCTAGAGACCACGGCCAATTTTTCGAGCCTCCAACAGAGGCTTTACCCGTTCTTGGACGCGCGTTACCAATTCGTTCACGTCCAAGGTCGCGTCGAGGACCAGATAGCGATCAGGGTCCGCTCCAGCGAGAATTGAGTATTCATCGCGGACACGTTCATGGAAGTCGATGGCTTCGCTTTCAAGTCGATCCCCATCTTCTATTCTGGCCAGGCCAATCTCTGGGGCTTGATCCAAGATTATGGTGAGGTGAGGTGTTAGCGCGTTCGTGGCCCATCGAGAGATTCGCGCTACTTCTTCAGAGGAAAGTATCCGGCCCGCTCCCTGATAGGCAATCGACGAATCTGAGTATCTATCCGTGATGACGACATGGCCACGGTCAAGATTTGGCTGGATGACGGCGTAGACATGATGTGCCCGATCAGCGGCATAGAGAAGAGCCTCTGCCCGAGGAGAGATGTGGCCGGTTTCCTTGGAGAGAAGAATGCTTCGAAGACATTGGCCTAAAGGGGTTCCTCCTGGTTCACGCGTGAGCACGACTTGCATTCCCTCATTCTCCAACCACTCCTGCAGCAGCTTTGATTGGGTCGACTTTCCCGACCCCTCCCCTCCTTCAAAGGCAATGAATAGCCCTGGGGTGACCATGTTGACCGAAGCTCCTAGATCGCCACGAAGAGCACTGCGAACGTCTGCCAAAAACGAAATTCCTGGCCGATCTTTCATCTTTTTGTAGGAGATTGCACCCACAGCGGTGGCAATGATTCCCGCAAACAACATAGTGAATGCTGCACCGTTATATGTGAGAGTGACCTCGAAGACATCATAAGTATGGCGCCCTATAGCCGCCGCTACAAGTGGTGAGATGGCAAGTACCAAGATGAGCACAACACGGATGAGACTTTGAATAAAGGCAAAGATTCTTCCGCGCAGTTGATCATCGACCTCAAGGCCTAGCATTGTGAAGCCAGTGACCCACGAAATACCCGAAAAGAAGCCCAAAATAAGGGTGATGAGGATGGCCAAGACCAAGTTCTGAATCAGGGATAGAAGGATGAGGAACGATCCTGCGACAGTCAGGGATGCGCCAAAGATCCTTCTTCGCGAGAACTGAGCCAATGCCTTAGGTCCAAGTGTGATGCCCAGTGCCAGTCCCGTGAAGACGGAACCAAAGAGGATTCCGTAGGCGGCCTCGCCTGCCTTGAGGTCATCGACAAATGTTCTCGCCAGACCAATCACCGCTCCCGCCGCAATGAACGCACCGATCATTCCGATAATCAGCCCTCGGACGATGGATGACTCTCCAACGAATCGCCAACCGGTAAAAAGTGATTGAAGGATGGACGATTCGCTTTCCGAGGAAGCCGACCGGGAAGGAATCTCTCTCAACGTATAGATGACATAAGCGGCATAGAGGAAGGTGAATGCGTTGATATAGAGAGCGATGTCTGCTGCAGTCGAGTCTTCCCAATTGAGGATTCCTGATAGGGCTGAGTTGAATAGTGCTAGGAGAGAGAACACGATAGCGGCCAATGGTGCTGTCCCGTATGCCGCGAGAAGTTGCACTTGATTAGCTGACTCCAACTTATTGCGCGGAACTAGATTGGGAACTGTCGCCTCCTTGGCGGGACTCCAAAATAGTGTGACAGTCTCTGCAAGGAGAGTTGCGGTGTAGAGCCAAAAGTAGTTTCCAACGATAGGAATTGAGAGATAGAGGGAGAATCGCATCAAGTCTGTGACGACCATGAGTTTCCGTCGATCGAAGCGATCAGCGAGCACTCCCGCCAGAGGTCCAAGAAGAACCGCAGGGATCAGTCTCACGATGAAGACACCTGCGATGGCGAAATTTGCCTTTGCATAGTCATCCCCGGCAAGTTGTTGAGCAAGCGCCGTCGAAGCCAATAGACCAAGCCAATCGCCGAAGGATGAGACAGAAAGAGCCCGCCAGAGACGATTGAATAGGCGGATTGAGAGAACGCTATCCCGCATACCAGATCGTTGGTTTGTAGGGGTGGGGATGGAATGCGCCATATTGGAAGCCTAACCCTTAGACGGAAACCTCTTTTTTGGACTTTCCAGTTGCACTCTTTCTGGCCTTCTTCTTGGCACCTACTCCCTCGATGGTCTTCCCAGTCAGTGTTGGCGCCTTCTTGGAAGACTTTCTTGACGACTTCTTCGGAGCATCCCCGTTTTCGAGTTCCCAGGCGCGCCGACCGGCGAGAAGTTCAAGTCCGCGCTCGAGAGTCATCGCCTCAGGTGTATCTCCGCGACGCAGGGTCGCGTTGGTCTCACCATCGGTTACATAGGCACCGAATCGCCCATCCTTCACGACGATCTGCTTCTTCGTCTCCGGATCGATTCCAAGATCCTTGAGGGGAGGTTTAGCTACACCTCGCCGTCTCACCTTAGGTTGCTTGTAGATCTCAATCGCTTCATCAAGGGTGAGAGAGAAGATCTGATCTTCGCTTGTTAGAGTGCGTGAGTCGGTTCCATGTCGTAGGTACGGTCCATAACGACCATTCTGAGCGGTGATCTCCACCCGTTCATACTCACCAATCACACGGGGAAGTGAGAGCAACTTGAGTGCATCTTCCAGAACGATGGTGTCGAGGGACATGGAGGAGAAGAGAGAAGCAGTTTTCGGCTTGGGGGCATCTTTCGACTTCTTCTTCTTTTTCTTTCCTTCTTCTTCTAGTGGTTCGGGGAAAACCTCAGTCACGTACGATCCGAAGCGCCCAGACTTAGCCACGATCTCCAAACCTGTTGTGGGGTCGATACCCAATGGTCGCTCGCCTGAGGGTTGTGCCAGTAATTCCTGTGCCAAAGGAATTGTCAGTTCGTCCGGTGCCATCCCTTCGGGAATATTGGCGAACTTTCGATCATCACCTTGACCTTGCTGCAAGTAAGCACCGAAACGACCAACACGAATCTCTATCTCGTCACCCATCTTCATGGTGTTGATTGCTTGAGCATCAATGACGCCTAGGTCCGCTGCTAAATCCTGTAGACCTGGATTACCATCATGACCAAAGAAGAAGTCGGTGAGCCAATTTGTTCTCTCTGCTTCTCCGTTTGCAATTCGATCGAGGTCCTCCTCCATTGAGGCAGTGAACTCGTAGTCGACCAGCTTGGTGAAGTGTTGTTCAAGGAGCCCGGTCACAGAGAATGCGAGAAACGTTGGAACAAGAGCCCGACCTCGTTTGAAGACATAGCCGCGATCCTGGACCGTTTGTATGATCGAAGCAAAGGTAGAGGGTCTTCCTATACCCAGTTCCTCAAGCTTCTTTACGAGTGTTGGTTCCGTATATCGCGCTGGTGGTTTGGTTTCATGCGACTCAGAGATGTACTCGTTGACCTTGATCGACTGACCGGCAGACATGGCAGGAAGGCGCCTGTCATCTTCGTCGCTCTTCTCCTCGGTTGAGTCGTCGTAGGCTGCCAAGAATCCCGGGAATGTTACGACAGATCCGTTAGCGCGAAAAGTGGCTGACTCGCCATCCTTCGTCTCAATGTCAAAGTCAACTCTCGTCTGCATCTTCTTGGCATCAGCCATCTGTGAGGCAACAGTGCGCTTCCAAACCAGGTCGTAGAGAGCGAGTTGGTCGCGAGTCAATTCTGGTGCTAATTCACCAGGACTCTTGAAGACGTCACCTGCGGGACGAATAGCCTCATGAGCCTCCTGAGCATTCTTGCTCTTTCCTTCGTAGAGACGAGGAT
>Ga0315902_10003566_pt1 | contig 23138 bp, 20 predicted proteins | sample LakEriMetagenome_9_FD_203523 | JGI IMG/M metagenome (GOLD analysis project Ga0315902, IMG submission 203523) | Freshwater fungal communities from buoy surface, Lake Erie, Ohio, United States - Buoy 12 MA117 | ecosystem: Environmental > Aquatic > Freshwater > Lake > Lake biofilm | place: USA... | reverse complement strand
CTTCACCGAACTCCAATTTGGAATAACCTCGATCTTGGCCGCATCGACCCCGCGACGAATCAGCCGCTCCCGCATGCAACGTCCAACGACTGCCACTTCATCCTGACATCGCAGCGCCCACGTCGAAATAGACCGCAAGATCCGCGCGAGAACACCACCTCGCGTGATAACCCCCAACTCCTCCGCCAACTCCGGATAAACATCTTGCGCCCAATGGAGCTTCCTCCGCGCCCGGCACGAAGCCAAAGTAACCGCCGCCACCTGCAGCGGCGGATCCGTCATAGAAACCACTGCATCAACTTTCCCGAGCTTCCACACCTGCCACATCAACTGAGGATACAGTCCGAGATAACTCACCGTCCGCCGCCAATGCGAAGCCCGCGTAAAAGGCGTAGTCCCCACGCGGATCAATTCCACCCCGTTGACAAATTCCGGATTTTGTAGCGGCGATCTATGACCGCCAGAACGCTCTTCTGCGCTCGTGACTACACATACCCTGTCTCCACCTGCAGCCAAGCCCTCGGCCAACTCCTTGAGCAGTTCCCCCGTGGCCCCGCGCACCGGCGGGTAAACGCGGTTAACGAAAACAAAGGTTCGCTTCATCGCATCATTGCAGCCCCGAGGAAGCCCGCTGGAAAACCCGGTTGGCGAAAGCATTCACAGCCACCGCGTCGTTCGTCGTCCTTCCGTGATCCGGCAATACAAAAGCCGCTACCTCGTAACTGTGCTTGCTCACACCATTGCGCACGAACTCCCAGAGCTTTTCCGTGGCAAGGCGACGATCTGTTTCGAACTCCAGCTCGATGGGCTGCCCGTTGAGGTAAGATGCCCAGTAAATCAGCCATCGTCCCCCCGGGTTTCGGAAGGGAAAGATATTGAAGGCAATATCACGGTCTCCAATGCGCAGAGTCTGCCGAGTTACTTCACCGTCGATCCGCCAACCCGCCCCCGGCATGCAGGCATCCGGGCGGTGATACATTTGCCGCGCATTGCCCCGCCCTGGACGCCAGTAGAAATGATAGCCGACGACTTCCGCCGGCAGCCCGTTGCGTTCCGCACGGATGTAGCTCCATTCATCCGGTCGCATCATGTCGAGCACGGCAGTGGGAACATCCTTGTCGACCACGAACCCCGCGCCCGCTCTCGGGACGAGCATCGCTGGGACCGGCCTTGATGCGTCCCCGGCCGCGAACCAATACCAACCATGGGCCAAGACCATCGATATCAGGGCAAGAGCGAAAACCGCGGCACCGGCTACTCTCCCCGCATGTGTCTTGTCACTTGTGACAATCTGTTTGGCTTCGTCGGAAATGTCTTCGCGGCGACTTGCCGACACCTCATCGCTTTCTTGTCCCGCATGGCCGAGCAGATGCGACGAGAGACCAACGCCTACAAGAAGAACTCCCAGAACGGAATAGCCGGCCAAGTCGTGGATGGCAGCCACCGCCTCGGCTCCACCGCGAATTCCGGCGAAGACGAGCATAAGAACACGGATCTGGTTTCCTATGAGTGCAAAAACAAACGCGAGCCCCAGCAACACCAGCCTCTTGCCTGCACCGAGCATCTTCAATTCGCCCGCAGCGAGCCCCACCATCAGAGCGGTCTGCAGCGAACGCAAACCACTGCACGCCTCCTCCACGCCGACGGTGCAATTCGGAAGTGTGATCACGTTTCCCGCCACCGTGGCCGGATAGCCGGCGAGTCTGACCAAGGCGGCCGACCAAGCTGTGACCACCCCCTTGAGAGGAGAAGTCAACAGGTTCTCGAAGAACGTCGGCCAAGGAACGGCTGTGAGAGCAAATAAGGCAGGGAAAAAAAACTTCCTCACGCCATTCCGTCCGGCAATCAACCAAGCAACCGCGATCGTCGTGCTCAAAGCGGAAAACCCGATGACCCACGGATAGAATCGCCAATGCATCGGCGCCTGCCGTGCCAACTCCAAGGGGAAGATTACCAACACCGAAACCACGATAAACATCCAAGCCAACCACCGCAGTTTGCACCCCTGAGCACTTTCAACCCGCATCTCCCCACCCGCAATCGCTTCTTGGCTGACATCCGGCTCCTGGCATCTGCCCTCTGGCACCTGAACTCCGACATCCGAAATCCGACCCCTGCTGTCCACGCCCCGCTCACCGCTCTCTGCTCCCCGCTCAAATCGTTTCCATAAAAAATAAAGCACCAAGGGCGGCACGAACCACCCGTAGTTGTAGTCGGCAACGCTTATCCAATCGCCCATGCAGGCCCAAGCCAGCCAGAGCCAATACCCTGCCGGCAGCAGCCACAACGGGTGCCAAGCACTTGTTCCGACAGACTTCTTTATTCGCGACATGGTTCCACGCGCTGCGGATTCCCCGCTTTTGGCGCGCTCGGTCTCGTCATTCGCGTCATCCGGGGAGTGTCTGCTGTGACCGCCGCACACCGGCCACTCAAGACTTGGAGGAAAGGCGGACCTCACCCGCTCGCACCAGGCTACCCGGTGCGAGATCCACACCGGGCCCGACAAAGGCTTGTGCTGCGATCCAGCAACCATCGCCGACCGTAATCGGACGCGTAATCAGATCAAATGTCTCGCGTCGGAAGTGATGCGATCCCGTGCAGAGAAAAGCACGCTGCGAAATGCAAACGTTGGAGCCGATTTTCACCGGCGCCAGCGATAAGATCAGCACCTCGTCGCCGATCCACACATGGTCCCCGCAGGAGAATCGCCAAGGCAGGGTGATGTTGACGCGACTGCGGATGACCACTCCCTTTCCCACTTTGGCGCCGAACAACCTCAGGGCCGCCACCTTCCATCCCGACGGCAGCGGGAACCATGGCGCGAAAAGCAAACTGCGCACCACCCACCACGCTGCTTCTTTCCAAGCCGGAGCACCGCGGTCGAAATCGCTGTTGTCGTATTTCTCGAGAGAGATCATCGGTTTTCCTTTAGCGCGTCGTGACCTTGCTGGCTACTGCGCACTGGTGCGGACGCTGCCAAGCAACTCGTCCCCGACGCGATCGATTCCGAATTCGTGCGCTGTTTCGAACGCCGCCCGACTCATCGCCGCAAGCCGCTGTGGCTCGCGCGCCAAGCTCCGGACCGCCCCGGCCAATACCTCTGCGTCACCGGCCGGAACGATCATGCCATTCACTCCGTCCCGCACCACCTCCCCGCAGCACGGCGTGGCGATCACCGGAAGACCGTATGCCATTGCCTCGAGTTGGGTCAGGGCGAATCCATCCGAATGCGTCGGCAAGACAAACACGTCCGCCCGCCCGAACCAATCCCCCGCCTGGTTTCGCGGGACTTGCCCGTGGAAGGTCATGCTTGGGGGAATTCCCTCCGGCAGTGCCGGATGGCGCCCGACCACTTCGAAGTGCCACGGTCCGTCTCCCAGCAACCGGGCCGCCTCCGCCAAATCCTGAATGCCCTTGCGCACAATAGCCTGACCGAGGAACAAAACCCGCAACGGCCGCTCCGTCGTGAATTTCTCCGGATACTCCCTCTCAACATTCCCACATTCCCACTTTCGAACCTTGCCACTCGCCGCTACTCGTAACCGCTCACTCCTAACCTCTTCCTCCTTCGTCCCTTCGTCCTTTATCAGTTGGTTGCCATGCAACCTGTTTGCGGTCTCCGATCTCCGATCTCCGACCTCCGGCTGCCCCTTTGTCCTTTGGTCACTCCGACCTCCGGCCGGCTCGTACGCCAACGGCACCACCTCGATCTTCTCCGCCGCTATTCCCTCTTTGATCAGGAGCGACTTTGACCACTCCGAGTTCACCACGATGCGATCCGCTAGATCGCACTCCTCACGCCATTCCTCCCAGTAACTTGGCGGTGGTGAGGCCGCCGGATCGCCAGCCCAAAGCGCCGAAGATCCTCGACGATCCTGCGCTCCCCCTCTCCCGGATCGATCTGACCCAGCACAGTCACCCATCCGCGCCTCTTGGCCTCGCGGAAAAGCTCCCTGGCCGCGTAGCTGTAGGCAAAGAGCGTATAGCTTTGGCCCTCGAAAGATCCGCCAAAGAGAAATTTTGCCGCCTGCCTTTGGAAGAGCCTGTTCTCCGCAAGAATTTTTTTCCATACCGGCCAGCGGAACAACCGCGTGCGCAGTGCAAACAGAATCATGCGTGCATTGGGGGCGAAAACCCGCGAGCGACTCAGCTCCTCCTCATACCGCCCGGCGAGCGAAGAGGCGTGTGGCAAAAATCTCAACCACGATCCCGGTCGGGCCCAGAGATCAGTCACGAGAGCGCCAAGCACACCCCGCCGCTGCAAAGCCCGCGCCACGGAATAGTTCTCCCGCGCCCCGATCTGGCAGACGATCCATTTCATGGCACCGTCCTCACGAAGTCCGGTTGCGCCCGCTGTCCCAGCACCCAGTTATAAACTTCTTTCATCTGCGCCGCTACCTTCGGCCAGGTGAATCTGTCCTCGACCAGCCTTCGCCCCCGCAACCCCATCGTCGCGCGCCCCTCATCCGTCATGCCCATCAACTCACGCAACGCTTCTGAAGCACCGGTTGACCGAAACACCGGAACACCTCCTCCTCCCAGCTCGTCACTCGTTACTCTTGACCGTTCACGCTTGGCCGCGATCTTGATTGCAGCCTGGGCCGCAAACCCCTCCGGCAAATTGCACTCCTCCGTCATCAGCACTGGCAACCCGTAAGCCCAGGCCTCGAGCACCGACATCGGCAAGCCCTCGCTCAAGCTCGGCAAGATAAACGCATCTACCGACCGCAACAGCGCGTCCTTTGTCTCTCCGAACGCCGGACCGGCGAAAATCACCGGAGAGTGTTCAGTGTTCAGTTTTCCGTTTTCAGCAAGAGCAGCAACCGGAATATCGGCGAGCGGAACTCCAAGTTCCGAACAAATCCGCTTCAACTCCCCCTCGTGCCCCCCCTGATCCCAACCAGCTATGACGAACTTCCACCCTGTCTCCGCTCCGCGCGTCACCTCTGCCCAAGCCCGCAACGCCTCCGGCAAACCCTTCTTCGGATGCAACCTCCCGAGAAAAAGCAGTGTTTTTGTCTGTGTATGGCTTTCCGGCTGAACACTGAACACTGAACACTGAACACTACGTTGTTTTGCCTCCGGCAGCGCAACGCCATTCGGCACAACCGCAATCGGATTGCGCAACCCATAGGCCCGCATCGCCTCGGCTTCCGCATCGCACAGCGCATGGAGACACGCGGCCTCACGCAGATGTCGGTTCTCGAAAGCCGTCCCGGCCAATTTCTTTTTCCAGCCCGAATTTGCCAACGCCCACGGATCCAGCATGCCCCTCGGCGAGACAACATATGGCACACCGCTTCGCTCATGATGACGCAACACAGCGATCGACGATGCCTGCCAAAGTCCATGTGTATGCATCACATCGGGATGCAAAGAGGCGAGAACGCGCCCTAACTCCGGCGCAAAAAGCAACTGCCGGGGCCCCACGTAATCCACGATCTCGGGGTGCAGCGGCTCCCACCGCGGCAGGTCTTCCTTCGTGAACTTGTCGCGCAAAGCTACGACACCCACGGATACACCCGCCTCCTCCAGCGCACGGCTTGAAAAACGCACACTCTCGAAAAGACCGCCCGCCTCGCGTGAGACCGACATGGTGGACATGACAACTTTCATCGGCGGCAGACCAAATCCAAAATCAACCGATCGAGCAACGACGGTCGATGCGCGCCCTTCTTGACCGCATGAGATGCCGCGGCTTTGAGACCGTGTGCAAACCGCTCGGGGCCAAAATCCACCACAATACGTCGACTCGCCTCACCGAAATCTGCACGCGGAAATCCGGGTGCCGAGACTTTGGTCATCAGCGCGGCGAGTTGCTCCACGTTCCAAGGATCGAAACGAAAACCATTCACACCGTCTTTCACCAAGTCTCTCGCGCAACCGCACCGCTCTGAGACAATCACTGGCAACCCGCACGCCATCGCCTCGTTCACCACCAGTCCCCACTGCTCCGTCGTGCTCGCGTGGACGAAGCAGCCCGCCCCTGCATAGAAGCGCGGCAACTCCCCGATTTGCCGAAACCCCGGAAGCCACAACACTCCGCATGCCCGCCCATCACGCTCCCCAGACCTTTGGCATCCGAGATCCGACATCTGCTCTCCGACATCTGTCTCTTCACTCGCCAGCCTGGACCCGCCACCCGCCACTCCATCGGAACATTCCCGCGGCGCCCCCTCCCGAACCTCCAACCCCAGATCCATCGCCTTTTTCATCAATTCCCCGCGCATCGGCCCATCCCCCAACAAAACTAAATCCCATGGTTTCCTCTGCGCCGTGTTTGAACTCTGATCTTTGGTTGCGCAGCAACCTGTCTTCGCTGCGCTTCGGCTGACATCCGACCTCCGGCTGTATTGCGCATAAGCCTCGATCAAGCAGCCCAAGTTCTTCTTCGGAATGAACCGCGCCGAAGCTAAAAAATACGCCTCCGGTTCTGACCTTCGTTCTCCGGCCTCAGGCATCCGTGCTCTGATTTCTTCACTCTTTGCCCGCAACTCTTCACGCACTTTCGCTGCCTCGTCGGCGAAGTGATCGTTGTCCACCACATCGTAGCCAATCTCCACCATCTCCTCCGGCAACCCAAGCTGCCCCAAATATTCCCGTTGCGGCAATCCGCCAACCAGTCCTGCGGAAAACATCTTCACCATCCGCCCTTTGATCCACTCGCGAAGCGGCTTGCGGGGTTCATCCCACGCCGTGGTTTCGCTCATCACGATTGCCGGCACACCGTTGTGCACGCACCAGCGCAAGCTCTCCGCCGACATGAAATCCCCCCAACCGTTGATTGCCACCGCATCCGGCTTCGCCTCTTGCAAAGCCCGCGCCAGATGCGACTCCAGCCATCTTCGCTCCTGCGCACCGCGCAAATCCGTGTCCGGAAGGGCAACCAACTCCACGTTTGCACCCGCTTTGCCGGCCTCCCATCCATAGCTCCGCGACTTGGCATGCAACTCGATGCATGTCAGATCCATTTCCTGCGCAGCCGCCCTGGCTCGTGCCAAGTGATACGGCCCGAAGTGGTCGAAAATCAAAGCAACCTTCATTGCATTTCAGCAGTCAGTTTTAGAGAAGCACGAGGCTCCCGCACTCCGCTTCGCTTGAAACTCAGCGGGACGAGCGCAAATACCGATTTACTGAAGCACTGGCTTACCAACTTCTGGCCTCTGACCTCTGGTCTCTGAACTCTAGCCACCCGCCACTCGTGACTCATCACCGAAAAACCGGCTTACGGTCCCACCGGCTTTCTAGTTCTCCGCTGTTACGCTTCGCTCTTCACTCGCCACTCCTCGCCTCACCCCGCGGGCATGTTCTTTTGTCTATAAACCACCGTCTTTTGCCTGCACGGCTGGTCTCCACGTCTTCGACGCCTTCGATCTGGGCCTTCCGCAAAAGCGGAGAGATCTGGCCCAAGCGTTGGCGTATACGCTCTTCCGTTGCCGCGTTGTAACCCGATCCCTTGGCCAACAGAATTCGCGGCCCGATATCCTCGAGAACCATCTGGATGTTTAGCACGGCAGGTTCCTGATGGATGCAGTGGAACACCGCCACACTGTGCACCGAACTGCCATCCGGCAGCGACACCATGTCATTGACCCGTCCCTCGAGCCGCTCAAAGGACGCAACATGCCCATGTTCCAGCTTGCGGCAACCGCCCAGCACATCCCCTTGCCTGTAACGAATCAGCGGCAGATACCGCCGGTAAAGCGCCGTCACCAGTGCCGCCTCGCCCTCGGCCCTCCGCTCTTTGTCCTCTGTCCTCTGTCCTCTGATCTCCGACCTCTTCTCCCTGCTCCCCGCTCCCTGCTCCCCGCTCCCCGCTGTCTCCAAAACATTATACTCCGCGAACACCTGGAACGGCTCATCCCCGAATTTCATCGCCACTTGTCCGAAATCCACTCCGCCGAATTCCTGAATCACCGGACACCCGAAGATCTGCCCCAGCAAAGCAAAACTGTCCTCGCGCGGAGCCGGCTCTGCGCAAGGCATGACAAATTTCAGACCCAACTTCGCGAACCTCTCATGGTATTCCGGTAGCGCCCGCGCGAAATAATCCAACACCGCGCTATAGCCGACCAAACCCGCCGGACGAAACCGCAACAGTTTCACCGCATACTTGCGCGACAGCTCCGGAGTCATCGCGTAGGCGTCCACCCGCCGGTAGCCCAGCAGTGAATCCTTCGTCTTGCGCAGGAAATGATTCCAATGCCTCCGCCAGCCCGTGCCAAGCAGGTGCCCGTGGCCCCAGATCAGAAAGAAACGATCGCCGAGCCGGTATCCTACCCGCGCCCAGAGCACGAGCTTCAGCATCCGGATCACCTCATCCTCGGAATTCCAAACGCCGAACTTCACCGGATTGCCCGTCGACCCTCCCGTCATCCGCGTCAAATCCGGGGCACGCGAACGCCGCACAAACTCCGCCGGACGGTCCTGCAGAATTTCCCGCGTCAATTCCGGAATCGCCCGAAAATCCTCCCAACTCGCGATTTCCGCTGGTGCCCGCCCCTCGCGCACGAGGCTGCCGTAATAAGGCACATCCGCCACTGCATCGCGCCACACCTCCTGCAACCTGCGCAACTGCATTTCCGCCACCCGCGCTTCATCCTGCGCCTCCAACACCCGCCGGTAATCCAGCGCCGCGGCATAATCCCTCCGCGCTTTCGGCAAATATCTCCCCAAGTTCATTGCGAATTTTCGATCGCTTCAACACGATCGGTTAAAAGTAAAAGGTAAAAAGTCCCGCGCTAAGCGCGAAGGTGTTTCTGCTCCCGCTCACCTATTCCGCTGGTCTCTGTCTGATCGTTGTGCATTCCGCTTTCTGCATTCTGCGCTTCTCAGCCCCAACGGTCCACTGAACAACTGGCCGCTGGTCTTCTGGCCTCCGGCCGTTACCCGCCACGCGCCACTTTTAACTCTTTACTGACTTACCGTCCTGCCGGACCACCGACCCACTGGCCTACCGTTCCACTGGTTCACCGAACCACTGATTCACTGACCTACCGCTTCACCGACCTACCGACTTACCGAAGCACCGCCTTACCGCTCCACTGACCCAACGCGGCAGCGCCGCATTACAGAATCTGCCGCCTGCGCATCTGCGCGCGCAGCTTATCGAGAATGAAGGGCTCTTCCTTCAACTCCACCAGAGGCTCCAGCTCGCTAAAAATGAGCGCCGTGTCGAGCTTCGGTCCTTGCCGGGCAAGAATCGTGTCCACGTCCAGCCAGTCGCGATCCCGCGAAGCAAAAGCTTTGTGGACAATTAGGTCCTCCGCACAGCATGTCGTGATGGACGATCCGTCGGGCAATTTCCAAGGGGACGAACGACTCACGCTGCGGATTTCGAACTCGAGCGCCGCTAGCGAGATATCGATACCGACACCGTTGGTCGCCCGCAAAAGAAGGACCCGCCGCGATCGGGCAAACTCTTTAGCCTCCGGTCGCCGGGGTTGAAAACGCATGAGCAGCAGATCAATCCACTTTTCGTCATCCACAAAGCGTGTCAAAAGACTCGCATCGGTGTCGTTGGTGAAACGAGGCTCGCCCCATCGCTGGATGGCCAGACCGCCGATAAAGCAAAAATCAGCCTCCTTACTCTCGAGAAAGACCTGCAGCTCACGGGCCGCCTCAAGCACCGGGTTAAGTCGCTGCATGAGCCCTGGCGAAATACGCCTGTTGTAACACCAGCCCTATTCCCGGCGGGCGCTCAGGGTTCTGCCAGTCGTCCACCCAGCCCATTCCCAAGCGATTGAAGATTTCCGCAGAAGCTTCCTCGTCCATGGCCTGCAACTCCTCGCCCTTTATGCGATCAAGCTCGACGCCCGTCTGCTTCCAGTTGGCAACCCAAGCCCTGACTTGCTCCAGCTCTTTTTCCGACATGATTTAAATTTATTCCCATTGGCAGCTTTGGCAACCCGGCTGTTACCCGCTACACGCGACTCTTCACTGAGTTACCGATCCACCGGCTTACTGGTCCTCCGGCCTCTGGCATTTGGTCGCAGCGGCGACCTGTCTGCGCTGCGCTCCGGCTGGCCTCCGACCTCTGGTCTCTGGGCTCTCGTCCCTCGCCACTCTTAACTCATCACCGAATTACCGGCTCACTGGCCTGCTGGCATACCGACACACTTGCTTCTTGCAACTGCTTAACTGCCCTACATCGGACCACCGCGAGTGCGAAAGGTCACTTTGGTATGAGCATTCCCGTTTAGTCCGGACGGCGCAGCCGCCCGGGCTGATCCGAGCTCATCCGCGTTAATCCGTGGCCAAGTATTTGCTTCGACTGGCCGTTATCCCCGATAACGCCTATAGTTCTGAAACGGAACACCAAGCTGCCTGGGTCGTTTCGCGTCCGATCCCTGCCCTCCATTCTGCGGAACAGCAGCACCGTTCCGCGCCTCGTCTGAATGGTCTGCGGCCTGAGTCATGATGGATTTTCTCAAACGGCGCGGCATCCAGCGGGCGAATCGCCTCGGCATCCTCCCGGGCAAAGTTGTCACCACTCCACCAGTTCCCGTATCCCTCCGGTCATCCCTCGTCTCCTCGCCACCTTCCCACCTTCCTACTTTTCCACCACGACTTCCAGGAGCTCCGATCTCTGTCCTCCGAGCTCTGTCCTCTGACCTCTGCCCCCCTGACCTCTTTTCTAAACAATAGACAAACGCGTATCCGAAAAAGAACGGGTAAGTGACAATGAATGTAATGTCGCGTCCCATGTTGAAGGTCAGAATGATGCCCAGCGCATAGAGCAGAAACCGCGCGGGATGCTCCTCCGCTTGAAGGTCCTGACGCGCGAGCAGTGCCACCCAAATCGCCATGAGCAGAGCGGCAAAAATCGGTCCGAAGAGCGTCCCGAAATTCACCAAGCCCTGCCCGATCATTCCCGTGGAGATGGTTGCAGCCACGCCTTCCTCAAACTGCTCCGCGAAGCCCCCCTCGCCCATTCCGCGAACTATCGCGTAGTCCACACCAACATACGGTTTGCCCGGCCACAAGCCCCTCGGGATTGGATTGACGATTTCGGCAAAGTAGCGAGCGCCCCAGTTGGGCTGGTAAGTGCCCAGCTTCATGAAGTGGTTTATGTAGCCCAACTCCTCGAACATGTTCAGCCCCGCGTGATCGGCCTGTTCGGTCTTTTCAAAGGACTCTTCCAATTTTAAAGCATCCACGATGGACATGTTCCGATTCTCCAGAACGAAGAGCATCCAGAAATTGATCACGAAAAATGCGCCGGCGATGACCAGTCCGCGCACCAACCACGTTGTCTGCAACCTCATCATCACCCACGCCAACAAACCCGGCGTGACCACGGCCAGCATCACGTTGCGGGCGCGGCCGAGAACAAAATAGGGCGCCGACAACAGGAAACAAATACCGGCAAGGCTCCGCGTCCGTTGGTGCCGGCTCACGGCCCAGATCAATCCGAAGGCCGCCGTGAGAAAAATATGGAGGTATTGGGCAAAGGAAATCAGGGCATCCAGCTGTCCTCCGACTCGCCCGCGCTCCCAAGCAACGGCCCGACGACCAGAAAAGTATGGGGTTAAGAGTCCCAGAAAATCCCAATTCACGCGCCACAGCGCAACCAGCATCAAGACAAGCCAGACCGGTAAGAGTACGTTGAAAACCCGGTCGATCTGGCGTTGCAGTTCTTCCTCGTTCAGCAACTTCCGCTCGTAGCTCTTCATTGCGAAGCTTAGGTGGCCGGAAAGACTCCTGTTCATCCCGTCGTGGATCGGCTTCACCAGAGCCAGAAAAGTCAGGACAAAAAGCGCCACCTGCCACCAGGCATTCTCCAGCGTTTCCCGGCCAAACTCCCAAAAATACGCCTCGTAATCGTTATAAATGGCGTCGCCGACATACCACACCGCCACGGTCAACATCACCACGATGCCCGGCAGGCCCCAGCCCTGGCGGAGCCCCTGCCCGCAAATCGCCACCCCGATCCCGATGAGAATCACCGTGACGTAAAAAGAGATCGGGAAAAACTCGAAATTCATAAGCCGATGCGCACCTCCGCGCACTTCATTGAAATCTGAAAAGTCATGTGCCCCTGCGCCGCAACCTACACCATCTGCGCTCGAGTCCAGAGTGGAAAGTCGAGCGAAGGCCGGTATTTCAGTGTTTCAGTCAGCCGGTGTTTCAGTGAAAGAAGTTCAGAAGCAAAACGACTCAAACTGATTGATCATTGAACCGAGTTGCTTGCCTGCACTTTGTGCGGATTCCTCCAAGCTCGCAAACACCTCATCGGTGATGTAACCGCAGGCCTTAGCCGTGTCCAACCAGTGCAGCGTCTCCTGCAACTCTCCGTCTGCATCAGTCAACTTCGATTTGAAGTGCGCCGGGTAGCTGCGCTTCGCCCATGATTCGGCAATATTGGCCCCCACCGACCGCGAGGAGCGCCGAATCTGATCAGTCAGCGAATAGCTCTCCTCCCGCGGCCAAGCCTTCGAAAGCTGAAAAATCTCCTGTTGAAGCTGGAAGGCAGCCTTGTAAGTTCCCAGTTCCCGCCACGAGCTTACCTTGTTCTTCATAGATTAATTCCTCCGCTTTTTGTCTGAAATTCCGATCTACCGAAACACTGGTTTACCGAGTCACCGACCCACCGAGCCGAAGACAATGACCGACTCACCGAATTACCGAACTACTGAAGAACCGAAACACCGGACAACGCTCTGGCCCCTCGCGCTCGCGCTCGCCGCCCTCTGGCTCCCTGTCTTCTACCGCCTCAGCTTCTTCTGGGAGACTGACGACCAATACTCCCACGGCTGGTTTGTTCCTCTCCTCGCCGCGTGGATCTTCTACACCCGCTGGCAAACCCTCCCGGCCCTTGACTCCTCACCCGCTACCCGCCACGCATCACCCGTTACCCTTCACTCGTTACTCTTTACTGCCTTGCTGCTGCTCGCAGGCGCCTACTTCATCGCCGAAGCGAACCCCAACTGGCGCATGATGATGTGGATCATGGCCGGTTCCGCGTTTCTCGGCAGTCTCCTCCTCACCCAACTCTTCGGCGGCACGGCGTGGACCAAGCACCTTTGGTTCGCCTTTTTCTTCGCCTTGGTCTCCGTCCCTTGGCCATACGGACCCGAGAAGTGGCTGACCCTTGAACTCAGCATGCTCGGTGCGAGACTTTCGGCCTCGGTCTTGACCTTGCTGGGCATTCCCGCCGTTTGTGTCGGCAATACCATAGAAGTGTCCTCGGGAACTCTCGGTGTCGACGAAGCCTGCAGCGGCATCCGATCCTTCCAGTCCAGCCTCATGGCCGGCTTGTTCCTCGGCGAATTGTATATGTTGCGTCTCGCCCCGCGCATTGTCCTCTGTCTTGCCGGACTGATCGTCGCCTACGGACTCAACGTTGCCCGCATGCTCATCTTGAGCATCGCCGTTGAAACCACCGGCAGCATGGACGCCATCAACACCTGGCACGACCCAGCCGGCTTCGTCATCCTCCTCGCCACCATGGCCGCCCTCTGGGGCCTCTGCGCCCTCGCTTCCAAATTCCCCGCCCTCGTCTCGCCCGCTCCTCCGGCCGCTGATCTCCGACCTCCGACTTCTGACCTCCGACCTCCGACCTCCGGTCTCCGGTCTCCGCTACTCATCACTGCCTCGGTCGTGATCGCGGTTTTACTCACTGCGATCAGCACAGAGGCCTGGTTCCGCTACCAGGAATCCCGCAAACTGGTCAAACTTCCCGACTGGGGCATCGCGCCGCCGCCCGAAGACGGCGTTATCGAGGACAAACAACTCCCCGACTATGTCAAAGAACTCCTCGGACAGGACATCGGCTTCGAGCGCTCGTGGGCCGACAGCAACGGACGACAGTGGCATCTCATCTTCCTTCGCTGGATGCCCGGCAATTGGATGGGAGAAGGCGCGCCCCATGCCCCGGATGCCTGCCAGACCGGCGCCGGCCGCAGCATCACCGCCAAATCCGAAGAGCGCTACACCGAGGTTCACGGAATTCGTTTTCCTTACTACGTCTACACCATCACCGGCGGCGGGCAGTCATTCCATCTCATGTATGTCGTCAACGATGAGCGCTTCGCCGGCGAGCGGGTGAGGGCCAAAGTCATCGACCCCAGCGCCCAGCGTTCCTCCCGCCTGCAAGCCGCCCTCGACGGCCGCCGCCGCACCGGCAACCGCTCCATGCAACTCGCCCTGGTCGGCGAATCCGACGCCGCCACCGCCGAGCAAGCCATGTTGCAAATCCTCCCCACCCTCATCCAGCGCAACGACTGACTTTCTTGGTAAAAAGTAGCTCTGCTAAAGTGCGAAAGTCGCGCGGGGCGCGAAAGTGACAACTCTCATTTTTGCACGCCACAGCCTCCACTTCGGCTCTCGCCACTGCAGCTTCGCTGCTACTACTACCTTCCTTATTCTGCGGACAACTGCGAGCGCCAAAGGTCATCTTGGCGTGAGCATTCTTACTAGTCCGGACGGCGTAGCCGCGCGGACTTATCCAAGCCGTTCATCCGCGAAGATCCGTGGCTAAACTCTCTCAGGTGCCGCTCTTCAATTTTGACGCGCTACCCTTCACACGTCACACCTTACTCACCGCAGCTCTGCCGCTCCCACCGAAACACCGGCCACTTCACACTTGCGGCAGAGGCCTTCGAACTCTCAAGCGTTGATTTTTCAGGGTGATAATGGCGCCATCCGCCAGCAACTCGCCATGCTGGGCCACGATAGAGTGAATTGGTTCTGCTTGCGACAAGGAGGGAACCTCGACCAAGCGAATAATTCCCGCATGACGTTGCCCGCGTAGAAAAACTAACTCGCCGAAATCCTTGTCCAAAGTCACCAAGATCCGCTGTTCTTCGAGAGCTTGCTGCAAAATCGCCTCATCACCGGGATCAGCAGAAAGATTTCCCGACCAAAAGACATCGTGGCCATAAGACCGAAGGTGTTCGACGGCACCTCCCCAAACACAGGTATCGAGCAATAGCCTCAAGCAGCGACAGGAGCAGGAAAGACTGTCTCAGAGCCAACCGTGGCGCGGGCGTATTCCAGACACGCCAGAATATCATCGCGTTCCAGCCAAGGATACCCTTGCAACAAGACCTCCATACTGTCGCCGGCCGCCAGTTGGCCGAGCACATGCTCAACAGCGAGCCTCCGCCCCCGGATGATCGGCTTACCGCCGAAGATCTGCGGGTCAAATGTAATTCTTTGGAGAAGCTGCGTCATGCATTCCAGTTAAAGCCGCCCGGCCCTGAAATCAACCTTCTCTTCACTCTTCACTGACTTACCGGTTCACCGAGCTGACCGAAGGGAGACGGCTCTCAGGCAACCACCGGCTCACCGGTCCACCGACCTACCGAAAAACTGGTTCACCGAGCCGAGTCTTCGAGACGGTCCATAGGCAAACACCGCTCCACTGTCCTACCGAAAAACCGATTTACCGGTTCACTGAAACACCGCGGCTTTCAGCCGCGTTGCATTCCTCTCCCCAGAATTATCCCGCGGATAAGCACACAATCCACTCGAGCAGCATTCGCCAGAACCTATCCCAATTCGCCGCGGCACCAATTGACGACTTCCCGCACGCCCGACTCGATCGCAACCGAGGGCATAAAACCCAGAGACCGCAACTTGGAGATGTCCGCGCGCCAACGCAAGGGCGTTCCTCGAGGCACACGGCCATCGAATTTCACCGAGCAACCTGCACCCGCGTTCGCGCAGATAAGCTTGGCCAAGTCACCGATGGTTGTTTCCGTTCCGCTACCGAAATTGTAGATGCCGGCCGCCATGTCACCGCTGGCCAGAACGATTTCCGCACCGCGGCAGATATCGTCCACATGGATGAAATCCCTACTCTCCTGTCCCGTGCCCTGGGCCACAATACCGCCGCGGAGCAGCGCCTCACGGGACAAGTCCCATACCACCTGCTTGCGCAAGCCCGGGCCGTAAGCCGAAAAAATCCGCGCGATGGCGATCTGCATTCCTTGGAGTTGGGCAAACTCGCGGCAGATCTGGCAGCTCAGCAGTTTGTGGTAACCGTAAGGCGAGATCGGTGCCAGCTCCACGTCCTCCCGCACCGGAATCGCCCGGGGATTTCCGTATACTGCAGCGCTGGAAAGAAACAGTGTCCGGCACTCCGGTGCTTTGCGACACAACGCGTCGAGTAGATGCCACGTCAGCACCGGCCCGGCGGTGAAATCTGCCGCAGGATTCTCGAAGGAAGCAGGCACCGATGCCATACCCGCACAGTGGATGCAAAAGTCCGGGGCGACATTCCGGAAGATATCTTCGAGATCGGATCCGGGTAACTGGCGCTCGTAGTAGGTCTGCAGTGCATCCATTGGGGCGCGTTTTTCCGGCAACGCATCAACACCTGAAACTTCGTAGCCACGGGCGGAAAAATGCCGGGCCATGTGGCTTCCCAAGAAACCGGCGACACCTGTGATAAAAACTTTCTGCATGAAACAACCGCGCAGCTTTATGCCCGCGAAAGACGTTGAGGGCCTATTGCGGAGCCGGCTACTAAATTTACCGCACTCGAGCCGCAAGAAAAATAAGAAACCTACCGTGACACTTCCGCCAGCACGTTTTTGATCACGTGCTTCTGCTCCGCTTTGCTCAAAGCATACGTCGGCAGCGTGATCAATGACGCCCCGAACCGCTCCGCATGCGGCAGCGAAACCTTCGTCAACTTCCGGTAATACGGTTCCAAATGGATCGGCGTGTAGTGGATAGAAGTCTGGATTCCCTTCGAAGTCAGATTTGCGCGTATCGCGTCGCGGCGAGCCGGATCCACCAGCACGATGAACATATGGCAGGCATGCTTCCCGCTGCGCTCGGGGAGACCGACTTTGCCGTCGAATGCATCCTCGTAGCGCTTGAACACCTCGGCGCGTTTGGCGTGGCTCTGCTTGATGCGCTTGAGTTGGCCGACAAGCAAAGCGGCTTGGAAATCGGTGAGATCGTATTTGTAGCCGAAGTCGAGCATCACCCTCTTGTCTTTCACGTTTCTCACCCCGTCCCTGACCAGCAAGCGGCAGCGCTCGATATCTTTGGCTACGATCGCGCCGCCTTGGCCGCTCGTGATGTTCTTGGCAGCGTGGAAGGAAAAACAGGCCGCAATACCCAATTGTCCGGGCTTTACACCATCTCGCTCTGCTTCGAGGGCGTGCGCCGCGTCTTCGACGATCGGTATCCCCAGTTTGGCAAACTTCTTCATGTCCGCCATCTGTCCGTAGAGATGCGTTAGCACGATCGCCTTCGTTTTCTTGGTGATCTTCTTTTTCACCTCTTCGAAATCGATGATGCCCGTTTTGGGATCGATGTCGGCGAAGACGACTTTGGCACCTTGGTAAAGGATCACGTTCGACGTTGCCACCCATGACATCGGTGTGGTGATCACCTCATCACCCGACTTCACACCCGCCAAGATGAGCCCCATGTGCAGCGACGCCGTGCAACTCGAAGTCACCAGCGATGTGTTGCCCAAAAAGCAGTTCAACTCGCTCTCGAATTCCTCGGTATGCGGCCCCCGCACCAGCCAGCCGCTCTTCAGCGACTTCACCATGCGGCGGATGTCCGCTTCCCGGATATCGGGCTTTAGAAAATCTACGCGCACGACCTGTTCGGCGAAATCAAACCCATCGCTTGGGCAATCGTTTCGGCGTTCCGCCGCCAGGAATTATCCGCAAAATACTCTTCCCACTTTGGCTGCGGTTTTTCCTTGATCCAGTCGCGAATGCCCTTGCTCACAGCATTCTGGTTATCAGGTTCCACCCACATGCCAAGATTATATGTTTTCACCACAGTTTTCAGTGATCCGTCGCCAGCGGAAGCAATACAGGGTTTGCGATACCTTGCTGCCACGTTAAGCACACTGCTCCCAGAGTGAAAAGACACTCCATAGGTCAACATCGCCAGATCGGCGGCCTCGAAGTAGTCGGCCGCATCCTGATCAGAGACATAATCGATGAACCACGTGCACCGATCCGCCACCCCCTCCCGCTCCGCCAACTCCCGGTAAAAGCTTTCCGGACGCTGACTGCTGGCACTGCGCGAGCCGGCCACCAACAAGTGCGCACGCGGGATTTCCTTCAGAGCCAAGACCGCGAAGTCGAGATTCTTGTTGTCGCGGATATGACCGAACGAAAGTAACACCACCGCATCCTGCGGGATACCGAGGCGCTGGCGGATCTGCTCCCGCGAGCCCGTGGGATCCGGATATTTGTGCGGAGCCATCGGCACCACGCCGATCTTCAATCGCGGCATCTGTCGGCCGGTATCCAAAGTCATCTCTTCATGGATGAATACATGGCTCAGGTAGCTGTAAGCACTGGCCACAGACCAACGGTGCCACCAATCGGGGCCGACCCTGAAATTTCTCACCGGCTCTTGAACCATCGACCCGAACGTGACCCCGCGACGCGCCAGACGCCGGAACGCTCCCGCCCAAAGCGGCGCGAAGTATTCCGCGTATGACACGGAGAACACATGGCGGTAACCGCCCCTTTCGACTTCCCGCCGCAGGGTCCGCAAATTCCCGGTGAGCTGGCGGTAAAAACGCGGAATGCGCAGCAATTTGCCTCCCTCCGCCCCGGTCTTCGGGTTGTTCAGAAGCGGCTTGATGTTGTAGCGGTCACCCGGACGTTTGGTGAAGCCGGGCGGACAAAGCACATCCACCTCGATACCCAACCCGGCCAAGGCATCAGCCTGATCCTGCGCGTAGATAAGCAACCCGCCATAGGTCACGGGCGCGTAATAAAGAAGCTTCGGCATGACGGTCTTTTTTTACTCGGCTGCGAGTTGCCTCCGGAATTGCGCCACGCAGTAATATCCGCGCACAGCACTCGCTCCGCTCGCAGCCCGGGCCCGCAAGCCATCAACTTGCTCCAGAGCCGACAATATAGCGAGCGCGATGGAGGCGGGCGTTTCCTCGGACACTTCCACCCCGCAACCCGCCATTTCCGCCACCTCGGCCGACCAAGTGTTCCGCGTATAGACGATCGCCTTGCCCATCAACGCCGCCTCTACCGACACGCGGGACACACGGCGGCTGTAGGAAGCACTGCGATAGGGCAACACCACAATGTCGCCACCGGCCAGAAACTCGAAATACTGTGAGCCGGTCAGGATGTCGCCGAGGTAGTCCACATCGCCGCTCTGCTTCAATCCTTCGTCCGGCCGCATCATCGTCCCGTCCGGCATCGGAAAATCCTCCTGCCACTGCAAAACGAAGCGCGCTCCGCCCTTCGCTTTCTCTCGAACGATCTTGATCGCATCCTGCAGCAAATCACTCCCCTTCTCATGCCGCGCAAACCCCGGCGCAATCACTGTGACCACTTTCTGGTCACCGCCCCCTGACCTCTGATCCCTGATCTTTGATGTCTGACCTCCGGTCTCTGAGCTCCGACCTCCGCTCCCCGTCCTTTGTCCACTGGACTCTGTCCTTGGTCCTCGGTCCTCTGATCTCGGCTCTCCGACCTCCGGACTCCGATCTCTGACCTCCGGCAGCAACTCCACCGGATGCGGATACAAGCTCGCCGGCAGTCCGGAGAAGCGTTGCAACTCCCCCTGCATTCCCTTCGTCTCCGCCGCAAGCACGACCTGTCCGCGCCGAACCGGACCGCGCAGCAAAGCAAAACACAACTTGGCGAAGGCATTCGCTGCGCCCGGACGAAACTCCGCGCGCCCGCCGACGGGCCGGTGCACGGCGACTTTTCCGAACCCGAGCACAAAGAGAACAAGGTAACGCGTGCGCGCCAGCCGCTTCTTCCGCGCAAGCAGAGCAAAAGCGAGCAGATGCTTGGGCCGGCTGCTCAGCGACAGAACCCAGTCATAGGGTTCGTGCTCATCCAACCACTTGGCCAAGTCACGACAGAAAGTAACATTGTGCCGAATTCCGCCGATCAAACCTTGGCTGCGCGCATCCGCGCGGCAGTCGCGATGGAACCACGGCACCGCCCCCGGCACCGCATCGAAGACCTTCTGTGCCGCATCCTTGTGCGCCAGCACATCGACATGGTCCCCGGCCGCGCGAAAGCCCTCGGCGAGATCCTGCACATAGCGCGGCCAGTGCCCGTTGCCCAGACGCAGCGCCTCTTCGGTGATGAGAATTCTCACGCTAATCTTAAGCGGCAACCCACTCAGTTTGGGCGCGACTCATCGAAACCACGGCCCGTAGACGATCTTGTAGCGCAGATCGCGGTTGCGCTCGCCCACCATCTTGGCCGGATTTCCGGCTACGATCTGGTAAGGCTCCACGCTTTTGTGCACCACGGCACCCGCGCCCACCATCGAGCCTCGTCCGAGGTGCACTCCCTTGAGCACGATAGCCCGGCTGCCGATGAACGCGTAGTCGTCGATCACCACCGGGGCGAACCGGCTGCTATAGTCGGGGTCGTTCGGATCATGGTCACCGGCCAGGATAAATGCCTCTTCGGCCACCGCCACATTGTTGCCGATCTTGATGCCTCCGCGATTGCCCAGCTTGCATCCACGGGTCACCGAGGAATTTTCCCCCATCTCGAATTTGCGCGGCGCATCGAAGATTGCTCCCATCAGCACGTAGCTGCCGCTTCCGATTTTGAAGCCCATGACGTGCCGGTAGTAAAAAAGCCGCACGCAATGGAAGGGGATTCGATTAACCACGAAATTGCACAAGAAAACCGTGAAACCATAGACCATCGCTTTGAGCGTTCTCTTCATTATCGAACCTTCTTAGCGCGGGACCTGCCGCATCGCCGAGCAAAACAATGCTTCCTCTTTCGGTCCGTATTTTCCGGCGCGGAAACACCTCCGCACCCGCGATCCCGTCAACAGCCCCTTGATTCCCGCCACCTTCCGCACCCACCAACCGGCGAGTCGGTAAATCAGTAGTTCGGAAGATTGGTGTTTCGGGTTTGGGAGGAAAAGCTGCTCCAAGTTCTTCTTCAAATCGAACTCGGACCCGGGAAAAAACTTCTCCAAATCCCTCCAAGCCTCATACGCCCGCAAACGAAAACCGAACCACGCCGAAGGCGCGGTTGTAACGGGTAAAGAGTCACGCGTAGCGGGTTCGCTCCGGCCTCCAACCTCCGGCTGTCCCTTGGTCCTTTGGTCCCTTGGTCCCTTATTCCCTTCGTTCTCTGCCAACTCGCTTCCCTCCCTCCCACCTTCGTCCCTTTGTCCTTTTGACCCTTGGCCCGCGACCTCCGGTCGCGCCCCACTCTTCACACGCCACTCGCCACTCGTTACTTCGTCGTGCGCTCGCACGAGATAGCGCGCCCAATCTCGCGCCATTCTTTTCTGCGCATCGCCTTGCGCTGTAAGCTTTCCTGCATCACCAAGTCTGTAAAACTCGATCGTTCCGGGAGAGTGGACAACCTTGGCGCCGGCCAGAAGACAACGCAGAAACATCATTTGATCTTCCGCACCTGTCATATCGTCCGGAAATCCCCCGATCCTTTCCACGATCGACCGCCGGAAGAGACATGCATGCGGCACAATTGACCAATCCGTCAGCAACGCCTTCACCAAATCCCCATGCGGCAACCCGTGCGCCTGCAAAATCGGACCGATAGGCTCGAAACGAGCGTAAGGAGTGACGGGTAACGGGTAATGGGTAACAGCTGCTTCACTCGCCACACTTGACTCGCCACCCTCCACCTCCACCTTCCCATCTTCCCACGTTGCCCTCGGCTCCGCCTCGCGCTGTCTCGCGGACTCGGCTCCTACCTTCCCACCTTCCAACCTTTCCACCTTCCCACTGAAGTGCCGCTCATCTTCGATGAAGCGGCCCTTCACCCACGCTCCATACGCAATATCTGCTCCGCTTTCCTGCAGCGCCCGCAATTGCACCTCGTGCTTGTTCGGCGCCGCAATGTCATCGCTGTCGAAAAAATGAATAAACTCCCCCGTCGACGCCGCCAACCCCCGATTCCGCGCCGCCCCGGGTCCCGCATTCTCCTGCCGGATCACCCTCAACTCCGGCACCTCTCTTCCCTTTACGCTTAACTCCTTACTCGCCACGCGCCACTCGCGTTCGACGGACTCCGCCGTTCCGTCCGTCGAACCGTCGTCTACGACAATAATCTCCTTCGCCGGAACCGTCTGGTTCAACAAACTCCGCAATGTCTCACCAATCAACTCCGCCCGATTGTAAGCAGGAATAACAACCGAAATGTCACCGTTCATTTTCTAAGCTCCATTTCCACCATCCGACATCCGATCTCTGGCCTCTGGTCCTGGACTGTCGTTACCCGCCACGCACCACTCTTAACTCTTCACCGATTTTACAGGTCAACCGGCCGACCGGTTCACTGGCCCACTGGACTTCCGTCCACTGTCCTCTGAACGCTCTTCACCGCTCAACTCTCCCTAGTCACCGCCACCTCGTGACCGTGCTCACGCAAGAGCGCATGCTTGCGCGCACTTTTGAGATCCTCCGCCACCATCTCGGCACACATCTCCCGGGCCGTGATCTCCGGTTCCCAGCCCAGCACCTTCTTCGCTTTGGCGGGATCGCCGAGCAAAGTCTCCACCTCGGACGGTCGGAAATATCGCGGATCCACCCGCACGACCACATCGCCCGGTTTGACTGCCGGGGCTTTGTCCCCGCGCACCTCGTCAACCACTGCTTTTTCATCGACCCCTTCCCCCTCGAAACGCAGCGAGATACCCAAATCCTCGGCTGACCACCGGATGAAGTCCCGCACCGAATATTGCTGCCCGGTGGCGATGACAAAGTCCTCCGGCCGGTCCTGCTGCAGCATCATCCACTGCATCTTCACGTAGTCCTTCGCGTGGCCCCAGTCGCGCAAAGAGTCCATGTTGCCCATGTAAAGACACTCCTCGAGCCCCTGGGCGATGTTGGACAGTCCGCGCGTGATCTTGCGGGTGACGAACGTCTCGCCCCGGCGCGGCGACTCGTGGTTGAACAGAATGCCGTTGCAGGCAAACATTCCGTAGGACTCGCGGTAGTTCACCACCATCCAGAATCCGAAGAGCTTGCTCACGGCATACGGGCTTCGGGGATAAAACGGCGTCGTCTCCTTTTGCGGGATCTCCTGTACCAAGCCGTAAAGCTCCGATGTCGAGGCTTGGTAAAATCGCGTCTTCTTCTCCATGCCCAGCAGCCGGATTCCTTCCAACAACCGCAGCGTTCCCATGGCATCCACGTCGGCCGTGTATTCGGGCGACTCGAAGCTCAC
>Ga0315902_10003565_pt1 | contig 23141 bp, 17 predicted proteins | sample LakEriMetagenome_9_FD_203523 | JGI IMG/M metagenome (GOLD analysis project Ga0315902, IMG submission 203523) | Freshwater fungal communities from buoy surface, Lake Erie, Ohio, United States - Buoy 12 MA117 | ecosystem: Environmental > Aquatic > Freshwater > Lake > Lake biofilm | place: USA... | reverse complement strand
CGAGCTCAGTGCATACGCAAAGATCACCGCTCCCAAGGTTGTCGTGTACAATCACCCGGGTAACCGTCTGGCTTCAATGGTCGGACTTTCTTCCCCCAGCGCCGATGCCAATGCCGGTAAGGACGTTGCTATGCAGATCGCTGCCATGAATCCTGTGGCTATCGACAAGGACGATGTAGATAGCACTGTGGTGGAGCGCGAACTGGAGATTGCGAAAGAGCAGATTCGTGCCGAAGGTAAGCCCGAGGACATGGTCGAGAAAATTGCTCAGGGTAAACTCAACAAGTTCTACCAGGAGAACACCCTGCTCAACCAGGCATTCATCAAGGAAGAAAAGAAGACTGTGCGTCAGTACCTCGATGGAATGGAGAAAGGCCTCACCGTTTCGGTGTTCCGCCGTGTCCAGCTGGGTTGATCGGCAAACGTCATTCAATACCTCAAAGGGCCGGTGCATAACATGTACCGGCTTTTTTAATACTTAGCCAAAGCTTACAACATGTCAATCGCACAATCGCTCGAACGTTTGTCGGGCATCAATGTCGGACAACTGGCCGCTTCTCACGGTACACCCTTTTATCTGTACGATGGCGATCGTATCCTGATGCAATACCGCCGACTGCTTCAGGCATTTTCCGGTACCGATTGCCGAATCAAGTATGCGCTCAAGGCGAACAACAACATCAGCATCCTGCGTCTCCTGCACAAAGCGGGGTCCGGCCTCGATGCGGTTTCCATTGATGAAGTGAGGCTGGGACTGAAAGCCGGTTTTGAGCCTTCTGCAATCTTGTTCACACCCAATAGCGTTGCCTTTTCCGAAATACAGGAAGCGGTCGATTTGGGTGCGCAGGTCAACATCGATAACATCTCCTTGCTGGGTCAGTTCGGGCACCACTATGGAGGTCGTGTCCCTTGTTGCATCCGGATCAATCCGCACATTGTCGCAGGAGGCAATACGCACATCCAGACCGGTCACATCGATTCCAAATTCGGAATTTCCATTCACCAGCTCAGGCATGTAGTGCGGATTGTAGAAACGGAAGGGATTCGCGTGAATGGCCTGCACATGCATACCGGCAGCGATATTCTCGATTCCGGGGTATTTGTACAGGCTGCGGAGTTGTTGTTTGATGCCGCCCTGCAGTTCCCTGAACTTGAATACCTCGATTTCGGTAGCGGCTTCAAGGTGGCGTACAAAGACGATGACATTACCACCGATGTGGAGGAGCTCGGCAGCGTCATTACCGACCGGTTCCGTTCGTTTTGCTCTGAATACGGCCGCCCCTTGCAGCTGTGGTTCGAGCCGGGCAAGTTCTTGGTGAGTGAAGCCGGCTTTTTGATTGTCCGGGCCAATGTGATCAAGCAAACTACCGCCACGGTATTTGTGGGTGTCGATTCGGGCCAGAATCACCTGATCCGTCCGATGTTTTACGATGCGTATCATCACATTGTCAACCTCAGCAACCCGAATGGAACCCCGCGTATTTATTCCGTGGTGGGTAACATTTGCGAGACCGACACCTTTGCCGTTGACCGGAAACTGAACGAGGTGCGCGAAGGCGACCTGTTGGCCATTTTCAATGCCGGCGCTTACGGTTATACCATGAGTAATAACTACAACGCCAGGCCACGACCAGCCGAAATTCTGGTGGAGGATGGCCTGCCACGACTGGTTCGGCGGAGGGAGAATCTCGACGATCTCCTGCGCTTGATGAACGAAGCTTGAGCCATTCCCCCGATTTTGGTTTACTTTGCTATCTGGCATGAAGTACAAACGCATTCTCCTTAAGCTTTCCGGCGAAGCCCTGATGGGCGAAAAGCAATTCGGTATTGATAACGAACGCCTCAACCAGTATGCCAGCGAAATCCGCCGTGTTGTGGATATGGGCGTAGAGGTAGCCGTTGTAATTGGTGGAGGAAACATCTTCCGTGGTCTTCAGGCTGCGGAAGGCGGCATGGATCGGGTACAAGGCGATTATATGGGGATGCTCGCAACCGTCATCAACTCCATGGCCTTGCAATCGGCTCTTGAAGGGCAGGGCGTACTGACCCGACTTCAGTCTGCTATCAAGATGGAAGCCATTTGCGAGCCGTTCATCCGCCGCCGTGCGGTGAGGCACCTCGAAAAAGGCCGCGTGGTCATTTTTGGAGCCGGAACCGGCAATCCCTATTTCACCACCGATACAGCTGCATCGCTTCGTGCCATAGAAATCGAAGCCGATGTCATCCTTAAGGGCACCCGTGTTGATGGAATATACACGGCCGATCCCGAGAAAGATAAGTCGGCCACCCGCTACAATACGCTGACCTTTATGGAAGCCTATGAGCGAAACCTGCAGGTGATGGATATGACTGCATTCACCCTTTGTCAGGAAAATAAATTGCCTATCATCGTCTTCGACATGAACAAAGCCGGTAACCTGTCCAGCGTCGTTCAAGGCGAAGAGGTCGGCACACTCGTCACTGTCTGATTTCCCATTTACTGAACAAACCAACCCCCGCTTCACCATGACCGATGTCAAGCCGATCCTCGACCACATGCAGGATCACATGCAAAAAGCCATCACCCACCTCGAAGCCGAACTGGTCAAAATCCGTGCAGGCAAAGCCACACCGGCAATGCTTGATGGTGTGATGGTTGAGTATTATGGAGCAATGACTCCACTCAATCAGGTCGCCAACGTGAATACGCCGGAGGCGCGAACCATCATCATCCAGCCCTGGGAGAAAAACCTCATCAAGAATATCGAGAAAGGGATTATTGATGCGAACCTCGGGCTAACACCAGCCAACGATGGACAAATGATTCGCATCACCGTTCCGCCACTCAGTGAAGAGCGCCGTCGCGATTTGGTGAAGCGTGCTAAGGCAGAAGGTGAGAATGCTAAGGTGAGCATCCGCAACTTGAGGCGCGATGCGAACGAAAACATCAAGAAAGCGCAGAAGGCCGGACTCCCTGAAGATGCAGCGAAAGAAGCAGAGGCGCGCACCCAGAAAACCACAGATGATTTCATCGTACGGGTAGATAAGCACCTGGAGGCGAAGGAGAAGGAAGTCATGACGGTCTGATCAAGACCAAACCACCAACCAACCAACGTGCAACTGGCCACTCCGAGGAGTGGCTTTTGCATACTTACACCCTTCACAATTTCCTTACATTTGATTAAAACTCGGCTATGGCACTAATTCAGGAAATGGAACGTCAGGGAAACTGGTTGTTCCGCTACCGTGGACAGATTCCAGTGGCACTTTTTCTGATGGCTATTCCAGTCATCTACATGCACAGTGGAACCCCTGCACCGATGTGGCTATTGGCGATCGCTGCATCCCTGAGTGTGCTCGGGGCATTGATTCGTGCCTACACCATCGGGACGACTCCACGCGGAACTTCCGGTCGCAATACACGTCAACAAGTGGCCGAGTCACTGAATACATCGGGAATTTATTCGCTTGTCAGGCATCCATTGTACCTCGGTAATTACCTGATGTGGATCGGAATTGTAGCCTATACCGGAAGTCTGGGATTTACGGCACTGGTGACCCTTTTGTACTGGTTGTATTATGAACGTATTATGATGGCCGAGGAAGCGTTCCTGACCGGGAAGTTCGGTACTGCTTACCGTGAGTGGTCGCAGGAAGTACCACCTTTCGTGCCCCGCATTGGTCCGTTCAGGTCGCCATCGGTTCCCTTTTCACTCCGCAGTGTTTTTCGTCGCGAATATTCGGGTTGGCTTGCCACCGTAACAGGGTTCGCTTACGTGGATTGTTTGAGGGTGTTTGCATCCGGTCAGTTTACCGGTGTGGACTCCTTCACCGCTTGCTGGTCCTACTGGCGTTTACCCCTCGGTTTAGCTTTGGCCATAACGCTGTTGCTTAGGACCTTGAAACGATACACGCGTGTATTGAACGAGGAGGGGCGCAGTTGAACCTTTTTGTTACGTTCTTGTTATTGGAATGTGTGATCGGAGTTTAAGAAGATGAACGAACAACTGGAGCAGAAGATGTTGATCGCCGGACCTTGCGGTGCCGAATCGCGGAATCAGGTTCTGGATACGGCAAGGGGAATTGCAGAGCGATGCCCATTGGCTTGGTTTCGAGCAGGTGTATGGAAGCCCCGCACACGTCCTGGTTCTTTTGAAGGGGTCGGTGAAGCAGCTCTCGATTGGTTGTGTGAGGTGCGTAATGAAACCGGGCTTCGCGTAATGACCGAAGTCGCTAATACACGTCAAGTCGAAGCGTGTCTGAAGGCTGGTCTTGACGCGGTATGGATTGGAGCCCGAACCACCGTGAACCCTTTTCTCGTTCAGGAGTTAGCTGATGCGCTCAGTGGCACGCGTATACAGGTTCTCGTAAAAAATCCCTTGCATCCCGATCCATTGCTTTGGCTCGGCGCCATCGAACGCATGCAAGCAGCCGTTGGTCCTGAGGTCATTGCTATACACCGTGGATTTCATTCTTTCGAAACATCGCAGTTCCGAAACCATCCGCTTTGGCAGGTGGCTTTTGAGTTGCGTTCTATGTTACCGGGCATCCGGATGGTTTGTGACATCAGCCACATTGCCGGTTCAAGGCCCTTGCTGCGGAGTGTGGCTCAAGAAGCCCTTGATTTGGGCTATGATGGTTGGATGATTGAAACGCACATCGATCCCGATCACGCATTAAGCGATGCGCAGCAGCAAGTTACGCCTGCACAGTTAGCCGAATTGCTTCATAGCCTGGATTTTCGGCATAGTCTGATCCCGGAGGGCGAGGCGCTGCAAGCCATTCTGAGGCATCGAAGTGAAATCGACCGCCTCGACGGTGAGCTGCTGAAGCTGCTGCGGGAACGGATGGCCTATTCGGCTCTGATCGGAGAAATCAAAAAAGAACACAACATCTCTATTTTTCAGCCGGAGCGTTGGCGCGAAGTGCTCTCAACCATGCGCGCACAAGGAGAGGATATCGGTCTTCCAGGTGCCTTCATCCGAAATCTTTTCATTCAGATTCACGACGAATCCGTACGTCTACAGGGAGAGATTATCAGCAAGCCGGCCGGCGAACAACCGGTGAGGGATTCCGAGAATTGATGCGCTGAATCAGCGAATCAGTACAAATCGAGTCTGCGTTAATGCTCCGTTTTCTCCAGTAACCATAACCTGATATAGTCCTTCCGGCCATGTTGATTCCAACGGGATTTCCATACGTATGTCGGTTGAGTTCCAGCTTCCCATCAGTCGGCCCGCGGCATCCGTAATCCGGATTTCACGCTTGGTGGCCGAGGTGAAGTCCATTCGAATGCGATCACGGGCGGGGTTTGGATATAGTCTCATGGCAATGGCATGGGTCTCGCCGAGTCCGACACTTCCAGTCACGAGGATGGGTTGTGAAACCGTGTCACCACAACCAAGCACATTGGTGATTGCTGCACTGATGGAGTTCGGAGGAGTCTGGTTCCAGGTTACTACAACGCTGGCCGTACCCTGTCCGCTAATGAGGTTACCACCCGTGACGATCCAGTTTACGCTTTCCCCCGCGGCCAACGCTACTGAATAGGTGTATTGCTGCGGGGTGATAACGAGTGTATCTCCGCTAATTATAAAGCCGGATGGTACGGGCACGGCAGTCAAGGAAATGCTTGATGTATTGCTGCATCCATTGTTGTCGGTACCTGTAACGGTATAGGTTCCACTGGTGTTTAAATTGAAAGCGATTCCGTTCGAAATGCCCTGATTCCATTGGTAAGTTGATGCTCCAATTCCATTGACTGTGATGGATGCTCCGCTGCAAACGGAATCATTCGGTGCAGCTGAAGCGCTCACGTTGGGAAGCAGATTCCGCGTGACGGTAATGGTATCGGTATTGGTGCATCCGTTCACATCCGTTCCACGCACCACATAGCTGGTGGTAGCTGTTGGTGAGGCTGTGACACTGCCCGTCGTGGAGGAACTCAATCCCGTTGAAGGTGTCCAGAGGTAATTCAAGGCACCTACCGCTGTGATGATTACATTTCCTCCAGTACAGAACGACGTATCGTTTCCGGCATTCACAGTCGGTTTTTCGTTACGGGTAACCGTTATGGTATCCGTGTTGCTGCATCCGTTGTTGTCCGTTCCGCGCACAATATAGTTGGTAGTAGCAGCGGGTGATGCTGTAACGCTGGCTGTAACCGTTGAGCTCAATCCGGCAGCCGGACTCCACAGGTAAGCCTGTGCACCACTTGCGGAAATCACCACAGTGGATCCCGCGCAGAATGCCGTGTCCGACCCGGCATTGACCTCAGGTAAATCAAGAACAGAAACCACCGAGGTAGCCGTTTTTGAACAGCCATTGGTAGCCGTTCCGGTCACAGTATAAATTGTAGTTGATGCGGGAGATGCCTTTACCGGACTTCCGTTCGTAGAGGATAATCCGGAAGGCGGTGTCCAGACTAGGCTGGGTGCTCCGCTTGCGGTAAGCGTAGCACTATCTCCAAGACATACGGTGGTGTTACTGCTGGCCACGATGAGCGGTGATGTGTTCACGGTTATAGTCACCGTATCACGGTTGATGCATCCATTCAGGTTGGTGCCGGTTACAACATAACTTGTCGTAGTGCTTGGCGTGGCCTGTACCGATGTACCGGTGGTGTTTCCGAGTCCTGTTGCCGGAGTCCAGTTATAACTGACACCACCGCTTGCTATTAGTATGATGCTGTTAGATGAGCAAATGGCCGTATCGGATCGTGTGCTGATGAGCGGCAGCGGGTTGACATAAACCGTAACAGAATCGATCCGCTCGCATCCATTGCCATCCGTACCGGTAATGGTGTATGTTGTAGTGCCCGAGGGTGAAGCGCTTACTCCTGATCCTGTGGATGCACTCAGCCCTGAGCTTGGCGACCATAAGTAAGTTGATGCTCCTGATACGCTTAGGTTTGTGGAAGAGCCGATACAAATCGTTGCGCTTCCGCTTGTGCTCATTGTCGGTAATGGGTTCACTGTTACTGTTACCAAGGCAGTATCAATACAGCCGTTCAGGTCCGTACCGGTCACCGTATAGGTTTGTGTACTGATAGGAGAGGCGTTCACAACCGGACCAAAAACAGTGCTGAGTCCGGTTCCGGGCGACCAAGAATACGATGAGGCCCCACTGGCATTGAGACTCGTATTGCCACCAATGCAGATGGCCGTATTGGCTCCTCCACTTACTACCGGTGGCTGCCACACAGTCACAGTGACCGAGTCCGTAAGGGTGCATCCGTTGCTACCTGTTCCGCGCACAGTGTAGACCGCAGTGCTTGTCGGACTCGCGGTCACTACAGCGGTTGTATTTCCACTCAAGGCAATATTCGGAGTCCAGAGGTAACTAACGGCACCGCTTGCCGAAAGCGTTGTATTGCCCCCGCGGCAGAATGTGGAGTCGCCTGTTATGGATGCCTCCACTTCGGGAAGGGCTAAAATGGTGATGCGCACCGTGGCCGTTTTGGAGCAACCGTTGAGGTCCGTTCCGGTGACACTGTAAGTCGTGGTTGAGTCCGGTGTGGCAACTACACTCGTTCCCGAACCTGCACTCAGTCCACTCAAAGGGGTCCAGGTATATATCGATGCCCCCGTGGCCGTAAGGGTTCTACTTTTACCCAAGCACAGGTTCGAATTGGCACCTGCACTTACATTGGGAAGCTGATTCACTGTTACGGTGAACTGAGCCGTGTCGAGGCATCCGTTGTTCCCAACAATGGTATAGGTAGTGGTTGTTGTCGGTGTGGCGATGACCGAGTCGCCTGTGCTGGCACTGAGTCCTGTAGATGGACTCCAGGTATAGGTTGAAGCGCCAGTAGCAGTCAGGGTTGTGCTGTTTCCTGAGCACAAGGTGTTTATACCGGTCACATTGACTACAGGCAGAGAGTTCACGGAAATTGTCGCCGTGGCTGTATTGGTACATCCGTTGCTTCCCGTTCCGGTTACGGTGTAGCTTCCGCTGGTGTTCACAGTAAAGGCCTGGCCATTGGTCACACCACCTGACCATACATAACTTGTCCCCCCGGTTCCACTGAGTGTCACCAATCCGCTTCCGCATAGTTCGTTGGAGGGACTTGTGGTGTAATTGATGTTGGGTAAAGGTTTGACCGTTACAGTCACCTGGGCTGTATCCAAACATCCGTTCACATCGGTACCGATTACTGAATAGATGGTAGTAGAATCCGGTGTCGAAATGGCAGATGGACTTGTAGTTGAGTTGAGTCCTGAAGCAGGAGACCATACATATGAAGCAGCTCCAGTCGCATTCAATGTGGCGCTAAATCCTGGACAAACCGATTTGTTAGTACCTCCGCTAACGCTAGGTCTTTGACGAACAACAATGGTCACTTGTGTTGAGTCAATACATCCGTTAAATCCAACCAGTGTGTATGTGGTGTTTGAAGCTGGGGATAGGTTGACAATGGATTCTGTTGTGGTATTGATTCCGGTAGCCGGACTCCATGTGTAGCTTGTGGCGCCAGATGCGGTAAGTGTGGTACTGTCCCCCGCACAAATCTCGGTTTGACCCTGTATGCTGAGAATCGGTAATGCGTTTACGGCGAGTGGTGCTGTTGCGCTGTTGGTACAACCATTCCCATCGGTTCCGGTTACCGTGTATGTGGCGTTGGAAGATACGGCCAGTGTTTGCCCATCCGTAATTCCACCCGACCAGGAATAGCTCACAGCACCTGTACCATTGAGGGTGATGTTGCCGGGTCCGCAAATCTCATTAGCAGGCAAAGCCGAATAGCCGACATTTGGTAGTGTGTTGACAGTTACCGTTGTGCTGGCTGTTGATGTGCAGCCATTGGCATCCGTTCCAATGACAGAATATTGAATTGTACTGTCAGGAGTTGCTGTTGTTGTATCTGTTGAAGTGGAATTCAAGCCAATCGCCGGGAACCACAAATAACTTAGTGCACCCGATGCCGAAATCGTGGTAGATGTTCCGGCACAAATAGCGTTTGAAGGAGTACTTGATACCTGTGGCAAGGAATTGACTGTAATGGCTACGCTGATACTGTCGGAACATCCGTTGAATCCGACCAAGGTATAGTTGGTGCTGGATGAAGGGCTGCCCTTGATTACTGCTCCAGAGCTTGTGTTTAAACCTGTAGATGGGCTCCAGGTATAGCTGTTGGCTCCCGAAGCAGTAATATCTGCGGTATCATTCAAGCAAATGATCTGATTACCACTCACCGACAATTGGGGTATAGCCGCAACCGTGATCTCTGCAGTATCCTTATTCGAGCATCCGTTGATGTCAGTTCCTGTAACGATATATGTAGCTGTTCCTGGCTGAAGGTTGAATGCTCCGCCGTTGCTGATTCCCCCACTCCAGGAATAGGTAAGCGCACCGGTTCCACTCAATCTCACCGAATCAAGGGTGCAAATACTGGTTCCGGGAGAAGCCGTGAAACCGACTGCAGGTAGGTTATTCACAACAACAGATAAAGAAGCCGATTGTGCAGTACATCCGAATGAATTCGTAACAACAACTCGGTAATTCCCGGTTGTTTTCACCACGATCGTACTGTCCGTCTGTCCCAGAATGTTTGTTCCATTTCGTCGCCATTGATACGAATTAGCAGTTGCAGAAACACCACGGATGAAAACACTGTCGCCTGCACAGAAACTCAAGGGTCCTGTAGCGCTGGCTGTAACGCTTGGAAGGGGTAGGGCAGTAATGGTGACAGATGCTGTACGCGAACATCCGTTGGCTGCAGTGCCTGTGACTGTATAGGTTGTCGTTGTGGTGGGAGCAGCCGTTACGATGGCTCCAGTCGAACTGGTCAGGCCTGTGCTCGGGCTCCAGGAATAGGATACACCTCCACTAGCAGTAAGAGTGCTCCTGCCGCCGTTGGGGCAGATTGCAGAGTTTGACGAGTTCACAGCAATACTTACTGGTCTTACGGTTACCGGGAAAACGGAGCTTCCCAAGGTGTTCAAGTTGTCGGATGCTAGTACTGATATGATTCCACTGTTAGGCCCAAATCGGACGGTGATGGTTGTATCACCTTGTCCCGTCAGTATTATAGTTCCCGGCGGTACGGTCCACGTGTATTGCGTAGCACCGATCAGTGGGTCTATGGAATAGCTGCGTGTAGTGGCTTCACACACCGAGCTGTCACCAATAATGACTCCGGCCCAGTTGCTGAAATTCACCAGCGAAATGGGAGAGCCCGGCTGAGTGAATGACGAATTACAGACTTCAAGACCTCCAACATAGTAGTGGTCTACCGGATCGTTGAATGAGGCTGTCAGCTGACTGAAGGATACAGGGATTTTGTGGCATCCCGTACTGGAATTCAGCAGGCTGAAAGGCGAGACGTTTCCAAAGGTGCAAAGTCCGGCAGCGATACTGCTGTCGGTCATATTTTCAGGTGTTTTCCATAATCCTGTGCTGAGGTTCAATCCTGTGACGATAACGTCCGGAAAAATGTTTTGTGTCGTGGAATAAACCGCGGGGTCGGTATCGAACCAGGTGAAAAACAATTTCGTTCCGTCGGCAGAACGTGATGCCTGTGGTCGGTTGTCTTCAAACAATACAGTCGCGTCAGTCCATTCACCTCGAAACGACTTCGGAAGCCCCAGAACCTGTCCCAGCCAGTTTTCACCACCGTCGTTCGTGTATAGGTCGAACATGCCCCAGGCCCCTGTCACTGTGCTGATGGTGAAGGGCTGTGACCCTACCTGTCCAATCGCTCCAACGATATGCAGGTTGTTGTTGGCATCTACAATCAAATCGAAGTCAAAGCCCATGGTGTAACTGGCAGCTGTTTGAAAATAGCTGCCGAAACTGTTCAGGTCAAGCGATGCGACCTTTTCCCAGGTGACACCGTTGTCAGTTGTCTTGAATACAATCGGGTATAGGTTCAGCTGAGGAACGGCATTGTACGATTCATGGCACAACAGGGCAAAGTATCCTACACCACCGCTTCCCCAGGCAATGGATGTGCCTTCCAGTTTTTTCTTGCCGTCAGGAGCGATGCCGATCGGTGCGAATATTTTCTGATAGGTGTACTGATATTGTCCGGTGCTCCAGATGCCTTTGCCTAGCAAAATCGTGTCAATGTACTGTCCTGTGACGCGATCGAACAATCCCGTACTCACCCAAAAGGACTTGTCTCCGGTATTCATGGCTCCTCCGTCAGGAATCAGAAAGGTGCTGTCGCTTTCTTGGAGTGAAATGGCGGTTCCGCTATTCAGCAAACGCGCTCCGTGTGCATGTCCACCCCAACCTCCGTTCGCGGTGTTCGTTAGTGAGGGCGCGAAAAAAGTCGCGTAGCTTCCGCTGGGTAAGGTGTTGCCAGGAGGATTGTAGATAGCGCATTGGGGATATCGAGCCTGCGATCGACCCGTACCTGGTGCATAGAGTGGGCCGGAGTTGATGCTGAAACTGGTTCCTCCGTTCGACGAGAAGGAATAGCGCAGGTAGCCTGAGTTTGGATCCGATACAGCAGAGGGATCTGAACGAAACACCATCATGATAGCATTCAGTGCAGGCTCTGCAAAGAGGTTTGTTTTCGGACCGAATGCCGAGGTGAAGATGTTGGCGGAACTTCCCATACTCAGGAGTGTGGGTGCTGCAGTGGTCGACACCGGCTGGCGGTTGTTGTAAATCGGACCCGTTATCACACGACCCGGAGTCAGAATCCGGTCGGGCTCGTTCATCATTTGCCAGCGACCCAGTAAGCCGATACCGGCGTGTTCCTGGATTTGTGCTTGTAATTGGACGGCAAAAAGCAGTGGGAAAATCAGGTATAAAAAGCGCATGGAGGTTGAGTTATCACACATTCGAAAGTTACGGACTGTATTTTAATCAGACAAACGTAGGGCGGTTTTTGGCATTAAAAAAGGCCATCCGAGGGTGCGAACGGCCTTTTGAGGATTATGGTTTGGAAGTTCAGCCCGCGAAACGGCGTGAAGCTTCTTCCCAATTCACCACATTCCACCAGGCTGCAAGGTAGTCCGGCCGGCGGTTTTGGTAGTGCAGGTAATAGGCGTGTTCCCAAACATCGCAACCGATGATGGGTGTGCCTTTTACGTCTGCAATATCCATCAGTGGATTATCTTGGTTGGGGGTAGAACAGATTTCAAGTTGTCCGGATGCATTGCGGATGAGCCATGCCCAACCGGAACCAAAGCGTCCCGTCCCGGAAGCATTGAATTTCGCCTTGAATTCATCGAAGCTGCCAAAGGAAGCCGAAATGGCTTCTGCGAGCGCCCCCTGGGGCGCTCCACCGCCGGCCGGCGACAGGGTGTTCCAGAAAAAACGGTGGTTCCAATGTCCACCTCCGTTGTTGCGGACTGCAACCGGGTAAGCCGATATGTTTTGGCAGATTTCTTCGAGTGATAGGTTTTCACCAGGTGTTCCAGCCAGAGCATTGTTCAGGTTGGTAACGTAAGCTTGGTGGTGCTTGCCATGGTGGATTTCCATGGTGCGCGCATCAATGTGTGGCTCTAGCGCGTCAAAGGCGTAGGGGAGGGGATCTAAGGTGAATGCCATATGGATGATTTGTTTGATTTAGCGTGCTGCGAAGGTATGCAGAACAGGGCATCGTGTGTAGAGGTCACGGCATCCGTTTACAAATGATTTTTATCTGGTACATATCGCTACTTCGCCCGTAATTTGCGGAACCTTCGCTTGCAGCGCTTACAAACTTGTTGTAGATTCGAATCACCTATCCAACCCCATACCTCATGTCTCTTCAAAAACTCTTTTCCTTGTTTGTTCTTATTCTCCTTGTATCCTCTTGCAGCGACCGCGATGAATTGCTGCAACCGCTTCCCGACGGAGGGTTGCTCAAAGTGAAGGCCGATGCGCCCGCAGTCCCCGAGGGTGATCCTATCACGCGCGAAAAACTGGACAACACATTGATCAATCTGCTCGAAGCCCGCAACGGATTCGATTGGTCATGGCTCGACCTAAAAACCACCTGGAGTACCCTGCAATACGGCGATGGCGTGGTGGCTATCGGTTATCAACCTGCCGGAACCACCGGGCTCGATGCGAACATCCACCGAGTTGATGTAAGAAGCGGTGCCTGGAAGGCTGTGCACGATGCTCTGATTGCTCAGATCAAACAAGATCTGGAATCTTTGAGCGGTCAGCCTGTCCGATGGGAAGAGATTCTGGTGGAAGACGATCCCGTTCTTCCCATTCTTACCCTGAAGCTCACCGATAAGACCGTTTTAACGCGTCTGGCTTCGCTCGAGAATGTGCGTTACATTGAACCGCTTGGTTACTGGCCTTCATCCATGGCTCGTTCCACCTCCGGATGCAGCCCTTCGAGTTATGGACTCAATGCAGCCGACTACAGCAGTATTCTGCCCTCCTGTATTCTCCCCTGGAATTTTAATAATCACCAGATTCCTACCGCATGGAACAATGCCCAGGGATCTGGAATCACCGTGGGTGTGATCGATGCCGGTCTGAGCAGTCTACAGCCTCTGCTGGGTGCCCAGTTCAATGACGGTTATTCCGCTACGGGCCGCACAGTCACCACCGATTATACCTGGGGAACCAGTGCGTTTTCTTCCTGCTCACACGGTACAAGTATGTCGGCTGCAGCAGTAGGTCCACGTAATGCCAGCGGAGCTGCAACAGGAGTTGCCTATAAAAGCAATCTGCATTTCATTCGCGCAGCTGAAGATGTCGTGTTGGATCTTTCATCCGAGAAAACGGCTGTAAAAAACGCCATGATCCGTATGGGCGACCGGGCCTCAGTCCGCATTATCAGCCTCAGTATGGGAACGCCTTTTGGCAGCAGCGTGCTTAGGGATGGTGTGAATTATGCCTACAACAAAGGGAAGCTGATTTTCGCTGCTGCAGGTACCTCCTTCGGCCTGACCACCTGGTGGGGTGTCATTTATCCTGCTGCGTATTCTTCCTGTGTGGCAGTGACCGGCGTAAAGGAGAACGGATCACGTTGTGCTGCCTGCCACGACGGAAGTGCTGTGATGTACACCATCTGCATGGAGCGGAGTAGCGACAGCAACCGAAATTCATTGTCGCTATCGCCAAGCGGAGTGACGCCGTCCTACATCGGAGGAAGTTCCGTGGCAACAGCCACTACTGCGGGTATTGCCGCATTGGTCTGGAGCGCGAAACCGAACATGACCCGCAGTCAGGTAATGACCTGCCTGACCAATACAGCTCAGTTCTATCCGACCCGAAACAGCACCAAGGGATTCGGAAACATCAACGCATCTTCGGCGGTGAGTTTCGCACTAAGTAATTATTGATTCCGATTTCCGCTAAGCGAAAGAAATAGTCTTTCGTACTTGGCGGCAATGTGCTCCCAGGTATATTCTCTACGGATTTTTTCCTGTTGGATTTCAATCCATGCCTGCCGATTTCCATTCGATGCTAACGGATTCTCCAGTAGTTCATGGATCGCTGTGGAAGTTGAGAAGTACAGGGCTTCATCTCCCAGTACCCCTCGATTGAAGGCGTTATCATGTGCCACAATGAAGGCACCCGCCGCCATCGCTTCCAGCAGGGAGGGGTTTGTCCCCCCGACCGAATGTCCGTGAAAATAGTAGCGGGAGCAGGCACGCAGGCTGTCCAATACAGCCGGTGAATAAATGCCTCCGGCGAATTGGATCTTACTGTAAGCGCTGTATTTCTCCTTGAGATAGTCCCCGTATGCGGTGTGGTGTTTTCCAACCACGAGCGTGGGCGTGTTACTGTTTGCAGATACCACTCCGTCAAGAATCATCTCGATGTGGTTTTCACGCTCAAGTCGCGCAATGATCAGGTCGAAAGCGCCGCTCTGAAGTCCATAGGCATCGAGGTGCGCTGCCTCGGTTCTGTGAGCAGGATCGGCGCCGTAGGCAATGCAGGTTGAATCGCGGCCGTAGGTATCTAACAGGTATCGGCGGATCTCGGGGTGATCGCTGATCAGATGGCCTCCATATCGGGCGCCCAATGCTTCCAGACTACGGATAAGGGCCTTCACCGGTTTGCTCCACTTGTCGCGTTTCCACTCCAGTCCGTCCATATTGGTCACCATCACGGCACCGCGTCTACGCAAAATGGGATTGAAAATGGAAGCAGTGGTATAGCCGAGTACGAGTAGAATGTCGCAACCCGAACGCAGGGCGTGTCGCATGCATAAGTAGTCGTACAGGAAGTTGGCGGCAGTACCGATCTTTTTTTCGGGGTGATAGCGCTTGATGATTCGGACTCCCTGGTAGGTATCGGAGGAATACGGATGGTCGTGCGGATTATAAACGCTTACTATGTGGCCGCGCGCACTAAGCAGTACCGAGAGCCGCTCGGCACATTGTTCGAATCCACCGTATTGGTTGGGAATACCCCGCGAACCGGTGATGGCGATACGTAGGTGTCGGTCGGCCATGGAAAAATCGCTCAGGAACGGAAGGCGTCCCAGCCCTGCGCCCGCAATTCATGTTCGTGTTCCTGTCGGTCTATGTATCGATATCCCTCATCCGCGGCAGTGATGTGTCCGACAATGCTGATTTCGCTGCGGTCGCTGATCTTACCGTATTCACTCAACGGCAGGGTGAACAGCAATTCGTAATCCTCTCCACCGTTCAGCGCTGCAACATTCGGATCAATGCCGAATTCCAGCGCTAGTTCGCGGGTGAGGTGGTCGATGGGAAGTTTTTCTTCGTACACCTTGCACCCAACACCCGAAGCCTTGCAGATGTGCATGAGATCGGACGCTAGGCCATCGGATATATCAATCATTGCTGAGGGCTTGACATACCAGGACGTGAAACGCTGCAACATGTCCACACGTGGCTCGGGCTTTAGTTGCCTCTCCAGCAAGTAATCGTGTCCGCTCAACTCGGGCTGTACGTTCGGGTTCTCCAGAAAAACCCGTTTCTCGCGGTTGAGCAGCTGTAGGCCCATGTAAGCCGAGCCCAGATCTCCGGTTACGCAGATCAGGTCGTTTACTTTGGCACCGCTACGGTAAACCAGCTCGTTTTCCTGGGCATGACCAATGGCCGTGATGCTGATGCTGAGCCCCCCGGCCGAGGAGCAGGTATCGCCACCAACCAGGTCGGCCCCGTAGCGTTCGCAGGCCAGCAGCATGCCCGACATCAGTTCTTCAACTGCTTCCAGTGAGAACCTGTTCGAGAGGGAAAGGCCGCACAAAATCTGCCTCGGCTGCGCATTCATGGCGCAGAGGTCGCTGAGGTTTACCGCTACGGCCTTGTATCCCAAATGCTTCAGCGGGCAATAGCTCAGGTCGAAGTGTACACCCTCCACCAGCATATCGGTGGTCACCACAGTCCGGCCCGGACCATTGTCAATCACGGCTGCATCATCGCCAATTCCCTTCAAACTGCCGGGCTGATGCAATTTGACGTGCTGGCTGATATGTCCGATCAGACCGAACTCGCCCAAAGCGCTGAGTTCCGTCCGTCCGTTTTTGTTTTCAAACATGCGACAAAGATAGCCGACAGGAGACAGCCGCCGTTTTGAGCGGCATCTGCCCAAAGAAACCCGGACGGCTTAACATTTTCGTGACAATTACTTTACATTCGTGGGCTCAAAACCTCCCTATGTCATCCTTCGGATTTCTCAAGTATTTCGTCCCGCAGGACAGGAAATTCTTCCCCCTGTTCGACAAAGCCGTCAGCAACCTGCAGGAATGCGGAACGGCCATTTACACCCTAGTCACCTGTGAGCCCGAGGAGCGGCAGCGCTGGTTCCGTCGCATCGAACAGCTGGAACATATTGGTGACGAAATTACCCACGAGATCTTTCTGGAATTGGGCCGCAATTTCATCACCCCGTTCGACCGCGAGGACATTCACCGATTGGTGACTTCCATCGATGATGTATTGGATTATATCCACGGTTCCTCCAAGCGTATCGAATTGTACAAACTGACCCATTTCGATACCGATATGATCAAGTTGTGTGAGCTCATCCAGCAGAGCACGGCGGAGTTGAAGTCGGCGGTCATGGAGCTCAAGAACATGGATAAGATGCGCGATATCAGTGTATCATTGGTGCGTATCAACAGCATCGAGAACCATGCTGACGATATTTTCGACCACGCCGTAGCCGGACTGTTTGCCAATGAAAAGGATGCTGTCAAAATCATCATGAGCAAGGAGGTCCTGCACGGACTTGAAACCGCTACGGACAAATGCGAGGATGCAGCCAACGTGATTGAGTCCATCCTCATCAAGATGGCCTGATATGGAGCAGCTCCTGATCATCGTCATCATTCTGGCGCTGGTATTCGATTTCATCAACGGATTCCACGATGCCGCCAACTCCATCGCTACGGTGGTATCAACGCAGGTTTTGAGTCCGCTATCGGCCGTAGTATGGGCGGCGCTCTTCAATTTTCTGGCGTATTGGCTCTTTGAACTGAAGGTGGCCGATACCGTCGCCAAGACCGTTCGTCCGGAGAACATCACCTTGACTGTAGTACTTGCCGGATTGAGCGCCGCAATCATCTGGAACCTGCTCACCTGGTGGTGGGGTATTCCCTCCAGTTCCTCACATACCCTCATCGGTGGATTCGCAGGTGCCGGTGTCGCACATGCCGGGGGCTTCGATGCCATACAGTACGACAAGGTCATGCCGACCGTCTATTTCATTGTGTTGGCACCGGTGGTCGGGATGATCGTTTCGTATATCATCTCCGTTATCACTCTGCACATCTGTAAGCGTGCCAATCCTTCGCGTGTCGATCGCATTTTCAGGCGATTGCAATTGGTTTCCTCCGCTGCGTATTCGCTTGGGCACGGTGGCAACGATGCGCAAAAGGTGATGGGGATCATTGCGGCTGCGATGCTGAGCCAGGGAATCATTTCAGACATGCATGAGCTTCCCGGTTGGGTACCGCTGGCTTGCTACGCCTCCATCGCCGCCGGAACCATGATCGGCGGATGGAAAATCGTCAAGACCATGGGGCAAAAGGTGACCAAGCTCACGCCTTTTGAAGGATTCAGCGCGGAAACCGCAGGAGCACTCACCTTGTTCGGTACGCAGCATTTCAAGATTCCGGTCAGTACTACGCATACCATCACCGGATCCATCATCGGCGTGGGACTCACCAAGCGCATCAGTGCGGTACGCTGGGGTGTCACCCTGCAGCTCATCTGGGCCTGGATTCTCACCATTCCGGTATCTGCAGCGCTGGCCGGTTTCTTTCTCTACCTGTTCGAGGCCATTCTGGGTCGATGAGACCCGACCATGACGGGCTTGCCTATCTTTAGGCTTTATTCCACAATGGTGCAGATTGTTGATCCCGCCGACGGGTCGTCCTTGCATGAGGGTGCCGATGGCTTGTATGCAGGCGATGTATTGCGTTATCCCCTCCGTGATGGTGCCTACCGCCTGGTGAGCGAGGGAAACTACACCGATAATTTCGGTTTGGAGTGGAATACCTTCCAGCGTACGCAGATCGATAAGTTTTCGGGAAGTGATGTGTCGCAGCGCCGCTTCTTTGCCGAGAGCGCATGGACTCCCGAATCCCTGAATGGCCTGGATGTGCTAGAAGTAGGCTCCGGAGCCGGTCGCTTTTCGCAGGTTGTTTTGGATCACACCCGGGCCAATCTTTATTCCGTCGATTACTCGGGTGCCGTGGAAGCCAATTTCCGGAATAACGGTCCGCACCCCCGCCTGAAGCTTTTCCAGGCCAGCGTGTACGAGCTGCCTTTCCCCAAGGCTTCCTTTCCGAGGGTTTTTTGCCTCGGGGTGCTGCAACATACCCCCGATTTCCGCGCTTCGGTGCAATGCCTGGCCGATAAGGTCGCACCCGGCGGTGAACTGGTGGTGGATTTTTATCCCGTCCGTGGCTGGTACACCTACCTGCACGCCAAATACATCCTACGTCCCATCACCCGGCGCATGAACCACGATTTGCTGATGCGTTTGGTGCGGGCTAATGCGGGATGGATGATCGGCCTTAGCCGTTTTTTCAGCAAGATGGGTGTAGGCTTATACCTCAACCGCTTCATTCCCGTTTGTGATATCGACCGAACGCTACCTGCCGGGATGGGCCCCGAACAGCTGCGTGAGTGGGTTGTGCTCGATACCTTCGACATGTTTTCACCCCGCTACGACAGCCCTCAGCGCATCGATACCGTAGTACGCTGGTTCCGTGAATCGGGTATGCAAGATGTGTGGGGAGGTTGGGTCGAATACGCTCCTGGTTTACAGGCTGCGGTAGTGCGTGGGCGCAAGCCTGCGTGAAGGAGTTAATGGTAGTTCTAAAAACTGTTTTTTTGAGTGCGTTAGCCTCAATTCTAAAAGATTATATAATTCATGGGTACTTCGCTGCTTTGTTCCTGCACTTCACCCCACTAATTTAGCTTGAGATATTCAGTAAAGTAGAAATCAAAATCAAAATCCTATTTTGAATCGGGTGTTAATTGACTTCCCCAAAAAAATATTCAAATAAAGGCACTACCTGTCTGCTATTCTTCAGGATCAGAAGCCGCTCTTTTGGTAATTGATTACAACGCTACCGCCACCTGCGCACCCAGCTTCGCATTATTCTTCACCAGCGCAATATTCGCATCGAGGCTTTCTCCACCTGTGCGTACGGCCAGGTAGCGCAATAGGAATGGCGTGATCTCTTTCCCCTTCACACCCTGCTGTTCCGCTGCAGTAAGCGCCGCCCGGATATGTTCTTCCATCTGATCGTAAGGAACTTCGTAAGCCGCCGGTACAGGATTTCCAATCAAAACCGCACCTTCCAGTCCCAGATCCCACTTGTGTCGCAACATGGCTGCAATTGCTGGGGCATCATCGAGGCGTAACGGTGAAGCATGTCCGCTTTTTCGGGAATAAAAACTTGGGAAATCGTCGCTGCCAAAAGTAACTACAGGTACGCCCAGTGTTTCAAGCACCTCCAGGGTGAGTCCGATGTCGAGAATGGATTTAACCCCGGCAGATACAACGGCTACATTGGTCCGTGACATTTCTGTGAGGTCTGCGCTGATGTCCATGTTGTGTTCTGCGCCCCGGTGCACACCGCCGATACCGCCGGTGACGAACACACGTATTCCGGCCAGAGCGGCAATCCGCATGGTTGCGGCAACTGTAGTTGCCCCATGCAGTCCACGTGAAATCACATACGGAAGATCGCGTAGGCTAACTTTCCAAACCGACTTGCTGTTGCCCAACAGGTCAAGCTGCTGGTTGTCCAACCCCACGTGGATCTTGCCGTCGAGCAAGGCAATTGTTGCAGGAACCGCTCCCTGATCCCGTACAATCTGTTCTACCTCCCGCGCTGTTTCAACATTTTTTGGCCAAGGCATTCCGTGGGCAATGATGGTGGACTCAAGCGCAACCACCGCCTGACCGGATTGCATGGCCAGTTGGACTTCTTCAGAGAGGTGTAAAGCAGGATGCATCAGTTCAGGTGTTGTGTAATCAGTTCAACAGATAAATCGGGTCGTACAGCGCCGTTCACTTCCAGCAAGCATGCGGCTGCAGCGTGTCCGTAGCGCACACAGTCGTGCGGTTCCTTGCCCGACAACCAGGCGTATATCCAGCCCGCCAGTGAGGCATCACCTGCACCATTCACATCGAGCACTTGCACCTTAGGTGCCGGTAAGGCCACAATCCGTTCACCATCGGAGAACAAAGAGCCCTCGGCACCACGACTCAGCCAAACATGGCGGAAGCCCTGCGCGTGCAAGTGCGTGATTTTTTCTTCCGGTGTTACGTGGTTGTCCTGCTCGAACACAGCCAACTCTTCGCGATTCGGTTTCACCAAGAACAAGGCGCCTGGTAAGGCATCTTTCAATCTCCGTGCTTTGGGAATCGATACAGTTTCAACTATTAGCGGTACATCGCAACCGTTACATAGGGAAATCAGTTCGCGCAGCGTATTTGTGCTGAGATTGCAATCGGCAACCACCAGGGAAGCATTGCAGATTATTTGGCGGCGTTCATCCAGAAAAGCCGAATTGAGTAAGCTGTCTGTTTCAGAGGTTACAGCACCGATGGTCAGATCGCCGGCTGGTGAATTAATGGATGCGAAAGTCCCGGTTGGTACATTACTACGCATGACACTTTCGGTTCCGATGCCTGCGCTGCGGCACTGCTCAAGAAGCCAGTCGCCATCTGAGTCACGGCCCACCACTGTGAGCAATTCGGCGGGGACTCCCAGCAAAGCGAGGTGATGTGCGATGTTACGCACCACACCGCCCGGACTGCGGGTGATGGTGGCCGGGTTCGACGTATGAAGGATGGGTTCCTGCTCGCAACGTAGCGTGATATCGACCAGCGATGCACCGATGCAGACAACGGGTTTTCTATTCATGGAGTGAGATGGTTCAAAGATCGTATTTCGGAATTACCAATCGCCGAGCAGCGACATCATGCCGTGGTTGATGAACAGGGATTCTTTCCACTGCACTTCACGTGTAACAAATCCGGCTTTCACCAATTCGCGTAAATACTTGGATGCGGTAATCCGCGATACATCCATGCGTTGCATAACGTGTTCAATACGGCAATAGGGTTGCTCGAACAGCAGGTCGGCCAACTCGCGTGAATACAATTTTGGTGTAGCCTGCTTCATTTCATCGTGTGTGCGATGAAGAAGTTGATTGATGTCTTGGATCTTCTGGATGGTTTCACGGCTCGACTGCTCTACCGCATCCAGCATGTATATGATCCAGGGCTCCCAGTTGCCTTGGGTGCGAACCGCTTGCAGGTGATGGTAATAGTCGTTTTTGTTCCGGACGATATAGCCGCTCATGTACAACACGGGCGCATCAAGCAAACCGTGCAACAACAGAAACAGCAGATTTAGGATACGACCTGTTCGTCCATTGCCATCGTAAAACGGGTGAATGCTTTCGAACTGGTGATGCAAAACCGCCATGCGAATCAATGGACAAAGACTGTCTTTTGAGTTGTAGTGCTCATCGTAATTCTGAAGCAGGGCGTTCAGCACCTCGGTATCGTCCGGAGGAGTATACACCGATTCGCCGGTGGAGGCATTCAGCAAACGGGTGCCGGGTAATTTTCGGATGCCGGCATCATTCATCTCCATCACTTTCTGGATGTCGGCTACGATCCGCATGTGCAGAAATCCTTTGTCCTCGATGAACGATAAACCGTGTTTCACCGCTTCCCGGTAACGCAAAACCTCCCAGGTCGCCGCATCCGGGTCCTTTCCCTTCAGGTTCAGGGATCTGTACAGTTTGTCGTGGGTGGTAACGATGTTTTCAATGGCCGAACTGGCTTTCGCCTCCCGCAGAATCACGGCATTCAGAAGGATATTCGGGTTGCGCAGGGTGTGTGAAATTCCCTTCAGTTCGGCCAATGCGGCCGTGGCCTGCAGTGATTTCCGCAGGGTGTTCAGCGTTTCAACCGCAGCGCGTTCCACCGGCAATGGAGGTAGGCTGTTGAACGGAACGGTCGGATTAAATCTCAGCCGGGTTTCCACTTCACCTCATTTATCATACAAAGGTATTTATATTATTTATGCATGACATCTCTTTTTTCTTAATCAAATGCTAATCAAACGATTATCATGCAAACAAATTATCATAATCAGAACATGATAACCGTCTCATGTAAAGTTATTTATCATGACAGGCTTATCATGTATAGATAAATGGAAAATATATACATGAAATGGGCTGCCGCTCCTGGCCATGTCGCGGGTTAAGCGTAGGCCCTGGGTAAAAAGAGGGCTTGCAAACCGGCGAAATACCAACTTTCTCAGTGTAGAATTGTTCTAAACAAGTCTGCAAGCCCTACTTTTGCACCTGAGAAACATCATGATAACCGTAACCGATAAAGCAAAGGAAAAGGCACTGGAACTGATCCGTGCCGAAAACCGACCGGACGATTCGTTCATTCGCGTGGGTGTACAGGGCGGAGGATGCTCTGGATTGTCATACCTACTCGAATTTGACCATGTGATGAAAGCCGACGATAAGGTGTTCGAGGACAAGGGCATCCGGATTGTTTGCGACAAGAAAAGTTTCCTTTACCTGGTGGGTACCCAACTCGATTTTTCGGACGGGCTTAACGGGAAGGGATTTGAGTTTAATAACCCCAATGCCACGAGGACCTGCGGTTGCGGCGAGTCCTTTGCTGTTTGATTATTCCTGCACCGCGAACAACCTGAACGAAGCGCCATGTCAGATGACCTGAAGATACTGGATGATGTGACCAACTCCGATTACAAATGGGGGTTT
>Ga0315902_10003561_pt1 | contig 23178 bp, 19 predicted proteins | sample LakEriMetagenome_9_FD_203523 | JGI IMG/M metagenome (GOLD analysis project Ga0315902, IMG submission 203523) | Freshwater fungal communities from buoy surface, Lake Erie, Ohio, United States - Buoy 12 MA117 | ecosystem: Environmental > Aquatic > Freshwater > Lake > Lake biofilm | place: USA... | reverse complement strand
TCTGCGTGGCGGCGGCGGGCGGCCACAACTGCCTGATGGTCGGCCCGCCGGGGGGCGGCAAGACGATGCTCGCCAAGCGGATTCCCACGATCCTGCCGCAGCTCTCGGCCGCCGAGTCGATCGAGACGACGCGGATCTACAGTGCGCTTGGCCTGATGCAGCCGGGGCAGCCGCTGCTGGCGACCAGGCCCTTCCGCGCCCCGCACCACACGATCTCGGAGGCGGGGCTGATCGGCGGCCGCTCAGTGCCGATGCCGGGCGAGATCTCCCTCTCGCACAACGGCGTGCTTTTCTTGGACGAACTGCCCGAGTTCAACCGGCGCACGCTGGAGGTGCTGCGGCAGCCACTCGAGGACGGCTCCGTGACCATCAGCCGCGCCAAGACGACGACGAAGTTTCCTGCCGACTTCATGCTCGTGGCCGCCCTCAATCCCTGCCCGTGCGGGTACCGCGGCGATCCGCGCCGCGAGTGCCAATGCACCGTGCCCCAAGTTGAGAAGTACATGGGCAAGATCTCCGGGCCGCTGCTCGATCGGATCGACATCCACCTCGAGGTGCCGGCCGTGCCGTTTCGCGAGCTCGCGGCGAGCCGGGCCGGCACGTCGAGCGGCCAGATGCGCGAGGCCGTCTTGGCGGCGCGGATTCGCCAGGCCGAGCGGTTCGCCGGCATGCCAACCCGCGCCAACGCGCGGATGAACTCGCGGCAAATCCGCGAGTTTTGCCGGCTGGAGCCGGCGGCATCCGAACTCCTGCGGGCCGCCGTCGCCGACATGGGGCTCTCGGCCCGCGCCCACGACAAGGTGCTCCGGGTCGCCCGTACGATCGCCGACCTCGACGCCTCCGACGGGATCGGCTGCGCGCACATCAGCGAGGCGATCAACTATCGCCTCCTCGACCGCGGCCTGTGGCTGTAACAGGGCCGCGTGCGTCGGACATGGCGATCTCGACCATCCGCGGATGATCTGCCAAACTTGGAGCATGGCACTTCACGACACGACGGCATCGGCGGTCCGGCGGGGTGGGGAACCAGTCCGCTTTCGCATGCGGCTGGCGATCCTCGCGGCCGCGCTCTTCTGCCTTGGAGGGCTGGCCCTGACGATCGACCTGCCCGTCGCCCGCTGGTGCCGTGACCCGCGGCTGCCGCGGGAGGCGATGCGGCTGCTGAACTTCTCCGAGGCTTTCGCCCACGGGACCGGTGCGGCGGCGCTGCTGGTGGTCGTGCTCGTGCTCGATCCGCGGCTGCGGCTGCCGCGGATCGGCCGAGGAGGGATCGACGCCGGGGCCCGCGACTTTCTCCGGATCGTCGCCGCCACCTTTGCCGGCGGCATCATGGTCGACCTCATCAAGGCGTCGGTGGCACGGGTGCGGCCGCGGGCGGCTGATCTCGCCGCGGTCCAATCCGCGATCGACACCTTCAGCACGGCGGCACTGCTGCCCTCGTCCACGAGCCATGCCGACGTGGCAAGTTTTCCGTCGGGACACGCGGCCGTGGCCGCCGGCTTCGGGGCGGCCCTCGCCTGGCGTTATCCCCGGGCGGCGATCCTCTTCGCGGTGATCGCGACCCTGGCGGCAGCCCAGCGGGTCGCATCGTCGGCCCACTATCCCAGCGACGTCGCCTGCGGTGCCGCGATCGGCCTGTGCGGCGCCGCCCTGTGCCTCTGCGACCGCGGTCGCAGCATGGAAGCACCCGCTGATTCGTGATACGATTCTGGCATTGTTGCTCTGCACCGAGGTCGTCCATGCCAGCCCAGAAGAAGCCCCGTAAGGCCGTTTCCCGATCAAAGCCGGACGCGTCCGCCGGCCCCGAGGCTGGTGGGCCGCCGACGGAAGGCAAGCGGATTCTGCTCGTTGACGATGATGCCGAGATCATCGAATCGATGCGCACGGTGCTCGAGTCGCGGGGCTATCAGATCCTCGTGGCCCGCGACGGCAACCAGGGTCTGGCCATGGCCGAGAGCGACGGACCGGATCTCGTCGTGCTCGACATGATGATGCCCAAGCGCAGCGGCTTTCTCGTGCTGGAGAAGCTGCGGCGGTCGAACCCGAACCCGATCCGCGTGATCATGATCACCGCGAACGAGGGCAGCCGCCACAAGGCCTACGCCGAGATGCTGGGGGTCGACGACTACATCCGCAAGCCGTTCGCCATGGATCGGCTGCTGGACAGCGTCGACCGGCTGTTGTCCTGACTCGCCGCGGCAAACTGGGCGAATTGCGGGGCCGCAAGTTGGCGTTGACCCGTTTTCGGGACAGCCATACATTCCGGCGGTCCCTTCGAGCAGCGGCGTTTCTCGAGGATCCAGCGTGTCTCTGCAGCCCTCCACTTCGACCCCGCGCGACGACCTGAAGGAACGGGTCCGCGACGCCGTCGACATCACCGACGTGGTGGGCTCTTACATCGCCCTGCGGCGCCAGGGCAAGGCCATGGTGGGACTCTGTCCGTGGCACGAAGACTCCCGCCCCAGCTTCCAGGTCAACCAGGAGCGTCAGACCTATCGTTGCTGGGTCTGCGACATCGGCGGCGACGTCTTCAACTTCCTGATGCGGATGGAGAAGGTCGAGTTTCGCGAGGCCCTCGAGCAACTCGCCGACCGGGCCGGGATCACGATCCCCAAGGGCCGCGGTGGCCTGGCCTTTGATGACAAGGCCGCCCTCTGGAAGGCGCTCTCGTGGGCGGCCGATCGGTTCCACGACTGCCTGCGTTCGCACCCCGAGGCCGGCCCGGCGCGGGACTACCTCGCGGGCCGCGGCCTGACCGCCGCCACCATCGAGCGGTTTCGGCTCGGCTTCGCCCCGCAGTCGTGGGACTGGCTCCTGCGACAGGCGGCCGTTTCCGGCATTTCGGCTACTGACCTGCTGCGAACGGGCCTGGCCGTGGAGCGGCAGGGCCGCTCGGGCCACTACGACCGCTTCCGCGGCCGCGTGATGTTTCCGATCCGCGATCCGCAGGGCCGGTGTGTCGCCTTTGGCGGCCGCGTGCTTCCCGGCCCCGACGCCGACCCGGCGAAGTACATCAATTCACCGGAAACGCCACTGTTTTCGAAGAGCTCGATGCTCTACGGCCTCGACACGGCCCGCGAGGCGATGACGCAGTCGCGACGGGCGATCGTCGTCGAGGGCTACACCGACTGCCTCGCCGCCCGGCAGGCGGGCATCGACGACGTCGTCGCCGTCCTCGGCACAGCCCTGGGGGAGCGTCACGCGAAACTGCTGCGGCGGTATGCCGACCGCATCGTGCTGGTGCTCGACGGCGACGACGCCGGCCGCCGGCGGGCCAACGAGATCCTCGACGTGCTGCTCGCCGAGCCGATCGACGTGCGGATCGCCCGCATGCCGGCGGGAGTCGATCCCTGCGAGTTCGTGCTGGGGCAGGGCCGCGCGGCCTTCGAGGCGCTCGTGGATGGCGCCGGCGACCCGCTCGAATACCGGATGGACGAGGCCCTCGCGGCGCTCGCCCCCGACGCCGGCGACGACGCGGCGCTGGCGTCGATCGAGAGCGTGCTCAAGGCGCTGGCGGCCGTCTCGCCCCGTTCGCCGCTGTCTCCCTCGCAGCGCCGCCTGCGCGAGGACCAGGTCCTCGGCCGGTTGTCCCGCCGCTTCGGCCTGTCGCGCGACGTGCTCCGGGGCCGGATGCTCGAACTGCGGAGCAGTTCGGCGTCGGCGGACGAGGCGAACCACGCCCCGCCCCGCCCGCTGCCGCGTCTGCCCGCCTGGGACCGCGAGGTGATCGAGGTGCTCGTGGGTGTTCCCGACAGCGCCGGCCTGATCGTGCGCGAGGTGGGGGCCGCGGGCCTGGAAAGCCGCGAGGCCCGCGTTGTCCTCCAGGCTGCGGAGCGGCTCCATGGGGCAGGACGCCCGGTCGCCCTGCCGGACCTGCTGCTCGAGATCGAGGATCCGGCGCTCCAGAGCCTGCTCGTCGCCGTCGATGAGACGAGCGCCGAGCGCGGCCCGATGGATCCCCACGAACGCATCAACCACCTCGAAGACGCCCTGCGACGCCGCTCCGCCGAGCGGCAGGCGCACGCGAGCGCGAGGACCCTGAAAACCTCCCGGCTGGATTCCCGGTCGGAGGCGGAACTTTTGGAGCGGCTCGTCGCGGAGCGGCGGGCGGCTCAGGGCATGGCCGATCCCAAGGATGGGTGAGGATGCCCGTCTCGTCGCTGCCAGCGGCCGCCGGCTTTCACCGGCGGTCCGGGGGGCGGGGCGAGTGACGGTACGATGGTGAAGGAGAACCCTGCAGATGAAAAACGTGAGCAACCAGTCGCGCGGCCCCGTGAATCGGCTTCCGCAGCCGGCGGCCGAACCGCATGCCGCCCCCCAGCCGCACGGTGACGGCGAACTCGCCCGGCTGATCGCCGTCGGCAAGCAGCGCGGCTACCTCACGTTCGACGATGTCAACGCCTACCTGCCGGACGAGGCGGTCGATCCGGAGAAGATCGACGCGCTGCTGGTGGCGCTCGAGGAACAGGGCATCGAGCTCGTCGACACTCCCCGACCGGCCGCCGCCGAGGCCGCCGCGCCGGTCGCTTCCGCTCCGGCGGCCAAGCCGCGGCGCGACGAGGCGATCACCACTCCCCCGGCGAATGCCGGCAACGACCCGATTCGCATGTACCTGGCGCAGATGGCGGAGATCCCCCTGCTCTCGCGGCGCGAGGAGATCTCGCTGGCCAAGCGGATCGAGATCACGCGGAAGCGATTCCGCCGCGCCGTGCTCGGGTGCGCCTACTCCCTGCGGACGACGGTCGACACCCTGCGGCGGGTCCACGAGGGCGGCCTGCCCTTCGACCGCACGATCAAGGTCTCGCTCACCGAGCGACTCACGAAGGAGCAGATCCAGGCGCGGATGCCGCACAACCTGGCCACCCTCGACCACCTGATGGGGGCCGCACAGTCCGACTTCCGCCTCCTCATCAGCCGGCGGACCGGAGCCGAGGAGGCCCGCGCCGCCCGGCAGCGGTTCCGCCGCAACCGGGCCAAGTCGCTGGTGCTCGTGGAGGAGCTGAGCCTCCGCACCCGCCGGGTGCAGCCGCTGGTGAAGCTCCTCCGCGGGATGTCGACCCGCATGGATCAGCTCCAGCATGACCTGCGGGCCATGAAGGAGGGCCGGCTGTCACGGGACGACCGGGCCGACATGCGGAAGGAACTCCGCGACCTGATGCTCACGACCCTGGAAAGCCCGCGGTCGCTCCGCACCCGCGTCGGATCGCTGGAAAAGCTCCGCGAGGAGTACGAGGCGGCCAAGCGGAACCTCTCCGCGGCGAATCTCCGCCTCGTGGTGTCGATCGCGAAGAAGTACCGCAACCGTGGGCTCTCCTTCCTCGACCTGATCCAGGAGGGCAACACGGGGCTGATGCGGGCCGTGGACAAGTACGAGTATCGCCGCGGCTTCAAGTTCTCGACGTACGCCACCTGGTGGATCCGCCAGGCGATCACGCGGGCCATCGCCGATCAGGCCCGCACGATCCGCATCCCGGTCCACATGATCGACGTGCTCTCGAAGCTGCGGACGACCGCCAAGAAGCTGCTGCACGAGCTTGGGCGGGAGCCCTCGCCGGAGGAGATCGCGCACGCGGCCGACGTGCCGGTGGAGGAGGCCCGCCGCGTGCTGGAAATGGGGCGGCAGCCGATGAGCCTCGACCGCCCTGTGGGGGAGAGCGAGGACGCGAGCTTCAGCGAGTTCGTCGAGGACGTGGGCGTGGCCAGCCCCGCGCAGTCCACGACGCACGGCCTGCTGCGGGACCGGATTGAATCGCTGCTCAAGACCCTCACCTACCGCGAGCGGGAGATCATCCGGCTCCGCTACGGCCTCACCGACGGCTACACCTACACGCTCGAGGAAGTGGGGCGGATCTTCCGCGTCACCCGCGAACGGGTGCGGCAGATCGAGGCCAAGGCCGTGAAGAAGCTGCAACACCCGGTCCGGTCACGGCAGCTCGAAAACTTCATGGAAGGCGCCGCGAGCGTCAACTGACCGGCCGCGGTGATCGGCCAATCGTGGTCCACAGGCCGGCCGGCCCCCCTTCGTGGCGGCCGGCCGGCCGCATTGGTACACTCCCGGGCATGACCGTCGCCGTCACCACCGCCACGCTCCGCACGCTGCACCGCATCCATCGGCAGTTGGCCGACCTCCAGGATCAGCTGGCCGCCGGCCCGCGCCAGGTCGCGAGCCGCACCAGGCAGCTCGAGGCTGCGGAGACGAAGAAGGCCGCGGCCCAGGATGACGTGAAAAAGGCCCGCATGGCCGCCGACCAGAAGCAGCTGCAGCTCAAGTCGGCCGAGGCGAAGAACCGCGACCTGGAGGGCAAGCTCAACGCCTGCAAGACGAACCGCGAGTACCAGACACTCACCGAGCAGATCGCGGCCGACAAGATGGCGCTCAAGGTGCTGGAGGACGAGATCCTCGAGGCCCTGGAGCGGATCGACGCCCTCAAGCCCACCGTGCCGGCGGCCGACACGGAGGTCGAGGCTGCCAAAAAACTGCTTGCCGCCGCGCAGGCGACCGTGGCGGCCGAGACGGGCCGGCTCAACGGCGAGGTAACCCGGGTGCGTGCCGAACTGGAGGCCGTCGAGAAGGAGCTTGCCGCGGACGTCCGCGAGAAATACGAGCGGGTCGTGAAGCACAAGGGCGCCGACGGCATGGCGCCGGTCGAGGGGCAGAGCTGCGGCGGCTGCTTCCAGCAGATCACGGGCAACATGCTTTCCGATCTGATGCTGGGCCGGGTGGTGATGTGCCGCAGCTGCGGCCGCCTGCTCTACGTGCCCGAGTCGTCCGCCCCGGCCTGATCGCCGGCTCCCGCCCCGGGGCCGCCGTCACGCCCCGGAAGTGAACTTCCAGAACCTGGAGAGACCGAGATGTCCGATCGCATTCCCATGACCCGCGCCGGCTACGAGAAGCTCAAGGCCGAGGTCGATCACTTCGAAAACGTCGAGATGCCGAAACTCGCCGCCCGCGTGGCCGCGGCCCGCAGCGAAGGGGATTTGAGCGAAAACGCGGAGTACCACGGGGCCCGCGAGAGCCAGGGCATGATGCAGGCCAAGATCAACCTCCTGCGCGACAAGCTGGCCCGGGCCGTGATCGTGGAGCGGGCGAAGGAGGCCGGCGACGAGGTGGTTTTCGGCGCCACGGTCGTGGTCAAGGACCTCAAGTTCGGCGACGAGGAGATCTTCGTGCTCGTGGGCGCCGGCGAGGAGGATTACGACGCCGGGCGGATCAACGTGGCCAGCCCGCTCGCCCAGGGCCTGCTGGGGAAGAAGGTGGGGGAGAAGGTGTCGATCGACGTGCCGGCCGGCACGATGAAGTTCGAGATCCTCGAGGTCCGCTTCGACGACTGACTGTACGCCTGCGGGGCCATCCATGGCCCCCGCAGGCTTGGGCCGTCGCGGCGAACGCCAAGGGTTCGCCTGACGGCCGGGCGGTCGCACCTCCGGGCGACCGTGGCCGCCGCGGAGCGGCGGCCTCCGACCGTCGTGTCCCCCGGCTTCCGCCGGGGCTTCTTGTGTGGATGACGCGCGTGGCCCAAGAAGCCCCGGGTGGTAACCCGGGGACTCCGGGCACGAAAACCACTCCGCCGTCCATGCCGCATGACGGCACGTGATTTCCCGGTTCAACCCCCCATCGCATGGCGCCCGGAAAGGCATGCCCCCATGGGCTTCATGAGTCGAAGCCGGCGAACAGCGCCGAGCCGATGCGGATCATGGTCGCGCCTTCGAGGATCGCCGCCACGAAGTCGCCACTCATTCCCATCGAGAGCTCGCGGAGAGAGTCGCCGCCGGGCAGCGTCGCCGCAAACCGGTCGCGCAGTTCGCGCAGCCGGGCGAACTCGCGGCGGGCGGCCCCCGGATCGCCGTCGGGCACACTCGCCATGCCCATCAGGCCCCGGATGCGAATCTCGGGCCGCGGCGCCGCTGCAGCCACGATCGCCTCCGCCTCGGCCTCCGTGGCACCGGTGCGGTCGGGATCGCCCGCGAGGTTCACCTCCACGAGCGCCTCGCACACGCCCCCGGCCGCGGCGGACTCGGCAGCCAGCGCCTCCAGCAGCCGCCGGCTGTCGAGCGAGTGAATGAGCGGGTTTGCGGCCAACGTGCGGCGGATCTTGTTGCGCTGCAGGTGCCCGATGAGGTGCCAACGCGGCGGCGGCTCGAGGTCGGCGAGGGCCTCCGCCTTGCCCCACAGCGCCTGCGGCCGGCTCTCGGCGAGGTCGTGGCAGCCGGCGGCGTGCACGAGCCGGGCGGCCGCGGCATCGACGTACTTCGTGACCCCGATGAGCGTCACGGCGGCCGGATTGCGGCCCGCGCGGCGGCAGGCCTCCGCGACCTGGTCGCGGACCCGCGCCAGATTGGCGGCAACGACCGCCGCGCCGCCGTCCGGCAGCGGCCGGCCGGTCACTGGATCTCGAGCGTGCGGGCCACCTCGCCCGACCGCTTCACGCGGCCGAGCAGGAACTCGCACGACACGTTGCAGCCGAGAAGCGTTCGGTTCCGCGGCACGTCGAGCGCCCGATACAGCAGCCACTGTTCGAGGCCCGCCTGCACCCGGAATCCCACGGCCTGATGGGGCGGCAGGATCGTCCGCATGTCGGCGACGGTCAGCTGCCGCCAGGTTCGCGGCTTCGCGATCCGCTTCGCGTCGCAGTCGATCCACAGGGGCGCGTACAGCCGGATCGCTCCCTGCTGGTCCAGCACGAGCCCGTCGGCCGTGACGTCGAAAGCCCCGCGGCCCGCCACCCGCCACTCGGGCAGGGCCAGCGGCAGCGCCATGAATCGAGTCTCGGTATCGGCAGCGATCACCTCGCGGGTCTCCTCCTCGCGATGGCAGTCGAGGCCGCCTGCGACCGGGACGGTGCCGTGATAGCGCAGGTCCTGCACGGCCACGGAGCCGCCGGGACGCGGCGTGACGGCATCCGCCAGCAGCACGAGCTTTTCGCCCGGGAGGACCACCACCTGCCGCTCGATCTGCATGCCTCCGGTGAGCGGCGCCACGAGCTCCAGGAACGTGGCCTTGCGATCGGATTCCCAGCAGGAAACGGTCCACGCCCCCTCCGCGTCGAGCGGCCGCCCCTCGGCGACGGCCGACCACCGCCACGGCCCATCCACCAACAGGCGGTCGTCCACCGCGATCTCCAGCCGCGGCGTCGCCTCGCGGTACTCCAGCAGCACGCGCACGCCGCCGCGTTCCCAGCCGGAGCGGAGCACGGCCACGGCTGCGGCCGGATCGTGGAAGTCGCGTGGCAGACAGCGGCCGGCGGAGCGACCCCGCACCAGCGCACGGGCCGTGCGGCCGGCCGCCCGCGATCCTGCGCCACGCGACGCCAGCGCATCGACCAGCGGCGCCGAGAAGCACGCTGGCAAACGGCCGGGGCCGGCGAGGATTCTCCCGCCCGCGCCGAGCAGCCGCAGGGCGGCGGCGGCCGCGGCGGCCCATGCAGTCTCCGTGGCCTCGTTCCACGGCGGGCCACCCGTCGCCAGCCCTGCCGCGCGAACGCCGCTCCAGCGCACGACCCGCTCGACGACGGCCGCTGATCCGGACAGGCCGACAGCGCCGGCCGCCGTCACCAGCCGCCCGATTTCCTCGGTGACGGCCGCCGTCGCCGACTCCTCCAGGCAGCGGCAGGCCTCGATGTCCTTAAACAGCCGCGCCAGGACGAGCACGAATCGCGCAGGCTGCGTGTCGCGGCCCGCGAGCAATGCCTCCGCCGCTCGCGCCTGCTGCACGAGCCGCTCGAGCAGCCCCCCGGCGGAGCCGCCCGCCCGCTTCGTCCGGGCCATCCATCCCAGGGCCCACGCCGCCGCCTCGCAGAGCAGCCAGCGGTCCCGCGACCCGGCGCACTCGACCCCGTGATCGAGGCACTCGCCGATCTCCGTCTCGAGGAACGTCATCCGCTGCGCGTTGCCGGAACCACGCCCCACCTGGCCGGCCAGTCGCCGCAGCCGCCGCCGCACCTCGATCGAGCCGCTGACGTCGGCCAGTTCGCGGATCCGCTTGCCCGCCGCGCGGCCGCCGACCTTCGCCGGCACGCCCCGCTGCCCCGCCCTCCGGTTCCGGCCGGAAGGTGGCAGCGCGGTCGCCGCCTTGCCCACGTCAGTCGCGGGACCGCCGCGGCTCTTTGCCGTGGCCTGCTTTTTCTTGTGATGCGTCGCGACCATCTACGGCCCAGCCTCCGGAGTTTCCCTGTCGACCCGCGGGCCGGTATCGTACCGGAGGCGGTTGCGGTTCTCCACGGCCCGATATCCCAGGAGCCCTCCATGTTCCTCGCATGCCCCCGTTGCTGCTTGACAGCGGCCGTGCTGCTGGCGGCAGCGCCCGCCGCGTGGTCGCCGCGCCCGGTCCTCGTGGCGGCCGAGCCGCCGGCCGCGCCGGCCGACGCGGAAGCCCCCGCCCCGCCCCGCCCCGCCGCCCGGCCCGACCGTCACCCCGAGCTCAAGCGACTGTCGCGCACCGAGGAGGTCTGGATCGACAAGGCCCGCAAGGAAGTGGTCGTGGGCGCGAGGATCGTGCTCGACCGGGGCCCGATCGAGGTGTTCGCGTGCGTCGAGAAGACGAAGGAGCACGAAGCGATCGTGGCCACCCGGTCGACAGCGCGGCTGATCCACGCAGCGCTGTTGGCGATCGGGCTCGACCCGGGAAGCCCGGTGTCGTTCGATCCCGAGTATGTGCCCCCCAAAGGTCCGCGCGTGAGCGTTCGGCTGCGCTGGAAGGACGCCGCGGGCAAGGAGCACCAGACGCGGGCCCAGGACTGGATTCGCAACGCCCAGACGGGCAAGCCGCTCGAAGCCGACTGGGTGTTCGCCGGAAGTGCGTTTTGGAGCGATCCCAACGACGGCGTCGAGTACTACCAGGCCGACGGCGGCGACGTGATCTGCGTGTCGAACTTCCCCACGGCGCTGCTCGACCTGCCGCTGCAGAGCTCGCAGTCGAACGAGGAACTGCTGTTCGAGGCCTTCGAGGGCCGCGTGCCGCCCCGCGATACCGAGGTCGATCTGATCCTGTCCGCCGTTCCGGAGTGACGGCCGGCGTCAGCCGACGTGGCCGTGAGCCAGGACCTGCCGCGGCGGCGCCACGTATCCGGTGTAGAACGGGCCGAACTCGGCGTAGCGGGCGCTCGCCTCGTCGAACCGCATCGTGTAGACGATCTCCTTGAGCCAGTCGGGCCGCCGGGCCCACAGCGTCACACCCCACTCCCAGTCGTCGAGCCCCACGGCCACCGTGATCAGCTGGGTGACGCGGCCGCCGAACTTCATGCCCGAGGCGCCGTGCTCGGCCATCAGCCGGCTGCGTTCTGCGAACGGCAGCGTGAACCAGTTCTCGCCCACCTTCCGCTTCTTGTTCATCGGGTAGAAGCAGGCGTTGGGCCACGGGGGCAGTTCGGGCTCCAGCCGCGCCTGCCGCATTGCCGGTTCCCGCGCCGCGTAGCCCTGCACCTTGGCGTTGTAGGACGGGCTGTCGGCCACCTCCCCCTCGGCCACGAGCCGGGCGGCGTACTGCTCGACGGTCGGCACATACTCGCTCACCTCGGTGAGGCTGACGAACGAGTAGGTGGGCACGAGCGCCGGGCCGAGCGGGCCGGCCAGCAGCCGCTGATGAACGTCGTCGACCGCCAGCGGCGAAGCATCCATGGCCACGACGCCGAAGTCGGCCTTGTGCCCGGGCACGACCCAGGTCTGGAGCCGCCGCGGCGCGTGCGGGCCCGCTGGATCAAGCGCGGCGGCGAAGGCGTCGACCCCGGCGGCGATCTCCGCGGCCGACATCGCCGCCAGCCGGCCGCGATCGAGGGCGTAGAACGAGTGGGTCACGTGCCAGCCGGTGCAGGGCTCGATCGCGGTCTCGACGGACTGGGCGGCGGCGTGCGGTGGCGGCCCGCCGTGGCGGTGCGGCGCGGCGGGGGCGGCGGGCTGTGACAAGGGCATGCTCCGGAGCGGCTCGGGATTGAAAATGACGCCGCAGTCTACGCTCCGGAACCGCCACTTCCCAGTCGCGGAACGCCGGTGGGCCGCTGTCCAAGGGAGCGCGGTTGGCGGTAGGATGGGGGCATTCGAAGGCATGCACGCACAGGGGAGACCACCATGGGACAGGCGATCGTCGATCCGGCCGAGCTCCGCAGGTTCGCGGGGAGCCTGCGGAAGTTTAGCGACGAAGTGGTGGCTCAGATGCAGATGGTGCAACGGCAGCTCGCCGCCCTGAGCTCCACGTGGCGTGACCAGGAGCAGCAGAAGTTCGCCGAGGAGTTCGAGCAGCAGCTCGGCACCTTCAAGCGGTTCGCGGAGTCGACCAGCGAATACGTTCCCTACCTGATCCGCAAGGCGGAGCGGGTCGAGGAATACCTCCAGCAACGCTGATCGCCTCGCCAGGAGTCCCCCGCATGTCCGACCAGGCCGACGTCAAGTCGATCGACACGCTCGCCTTCGTCAAGGCGGCGTTCGCAGCGTTCGCGCACGAGACCAACCAGGCCGTCTCCGAAATCGAGATCCAGGGGCAGCGGGCCGTGGAGTGGATCACGGTCGATCGGGCCGCCTTCTGGAAGGCGGAGATCCGCCGGCGGTCCGACATCGTCAACAAGGCGATCAAGGACCTGGAGCATTGCCGCACCTTCAAAAAGGTGGGCGACAACACGCCCTCGTGCGTCGAAGAAAAGAAGGCCCTCGACAAGGCGCGAAAGCTGTTGGAAACGGCCGAGCGGAAGGCCGAGGCCGTCCGCCGCTGGACGCCGGTCGTGCAGCAGCAGTTTCGCGAGACGTGCGTGCGGCTGGTGCGGTTTCGCGAGGTGATCGACGTCGACTGTCCGCGGGCAATGGCCCAGCTCGAGAAGATGCTCAAGGCCCTCGACGCCTATCAGAACGCGTCGAGCCCGCGGGCGGCGGACGGCGGCGCCGGCGGCACCGGTACCCAGAACGTCACCCGCCAGCTCGACGAAGCGGCGCGGCCGGCGCCGGCCGCGCCCGCCCCCACGGAGGCGGCGCCATGAAGGTCGGCGACCTCTCCAGCGGGGCCTCGAAGCTCGCCAACGCCCTCAAGCAGCTCAACATCAAGTGGGAGAGCGCCAAGGACACCTGGCACGACAGCCGGGCCAAGGCCTTCCAGAAAGACAACGTCGAGCCGCTGCTGCCGGCCGTCAAGGAAACCCTCGACGCCCTCGGGCGGCTGGCCGAGGTTCTCGACCGGGCCGCCCGCGACGTCAGCGAGCACGACGGCGGCTGACACCGCTTCCCGCCCCGCACCTCCCCGTGGATCAGCATCCGTGAGCACCGACGCCCCCGTGAACGCCTACGACCGCGATCTCCTGCGCGCCCAGATGGAACTGCTGCGCACCGAAGCGGCCCTGCGGGCCCGCCTCGAGAACGAGATCGCGGCGGAGCACGAGGCGGCGGTGACGCAGACGCGTGCCGAAGCTGAGGCCGCCCTCTCCGCCACGAAGCGGAAGTACGCCGCCGAGATCGAGGCCACGAAGCGGGAATACGCCGGCCTGCTGCAAAAGGCCGACGCCTACCTCGCCGCCGAGCGCACCAAGCTCGACGAGCAGCGCAAGACGATGGCCGCCCAGGTGGCCAAGCTCTGTGAGAAGGAGGAGCGGCAGGCCAAGGAAGACGATCAGTTCGACGAGATGTCGATCAAGGAGAAGCACAAGGAAGACCGCAAGCAGCCGGCCCGCCTGTTCGCCAAGGACGAGAAGGAGCTCGCCCGCACCGGTAGCCAGATCGCCGAGGCGGAGGCGAAGGCGGGCCAGGCGCTGGAGAAGTGCGGACTCACACCGGCCGGCGGCGCGGACGACGCACCGCTCCCGGAGGGCAAGGAGCTGCTCGCCGAGCTCGAGTCGCTGCGGGCTGCGATCGTCGAGCAGGCCAAGGGCATCGTCGACCTGCCGGCCGCGAAGCAGGCATTCGCCGGCGGCCTACAGGGGGCGGCGATCGGGCTGCCGATCGTGCTCGGCCTGGCGGCAGGGGCCGCCGCCTTCTTCGGCCTGCCCGGCGGCATGGACATGGGCCTCAAGGCGGCCGCGGCGGCCGGCGCGGCGGCGGTCCTCGCCGGCGGCGGGATCGCGGGCGGACTGTCGCTCGTGCGCGGCCGGCGGCAGGTCGCCCGCGAGCAACTCGCCGGCCTGCAGGCAACGCTGGCGGGCGCGGTGGCCCGGGCCCGGCGGCTGGAGCCGGCCTGCGCCGAGTTCCTCAAGGCCCGCCGCGACGAGCAGACGACGAAGCTCGAGGCCCGCTTCGCGCAGGAGCAGGAACAGCGCCGCGTGAAGTCGGAAGAGCGGCTGGCGGCGTTCGCGGCCAAACGCGACAAGACGCTCGCCGACCTGGAGGCGAAGTACCGCGGCTCTTGCGAGGCGCTCGCCCAGAAGGTGGCGACGGCCAAGGACGCCGCGGAGAAGAAGTATCCGCCGCGGCTGGCCGCGCTGGAAACCAGCGGCCGCGAGGACATCGCCACGCTCGAACGCGAGCGCGACGAGCGGCTGGCGGCCGCGGATCGCCGCCGCGACGAGCGGCACCGCGAGATGACCGCCCGCTGGCAGGACGTCCGCGAGCGGACCGCCGCCGTCTACGACGAGGCCAATCGCATCGACGCCGCCGCCTTCAGGCCCTGGGACGAACTGGCCCGCGACGACGTGCCGCTGCCGGCCGAACCGCCGCCCGGGCTGCGGTTCGGGTCGCTGGCGCAGTCGCTGGAGCGGGTGCCGGGAGGCGTGTCGGGTGAGCCGGCGCTGAACGCCTTCGGTCCGGTGTCGTGGACGCAGCCGGCCATCCTCCCCTACCCCGTCCACTCCTCGCTGCTGATCAAGACGACGGCCGACCAGAAGGAGACGGCCTCGGCGATGCTCCAGGCGCTCACGCTGCGGATCGCCACCGGCATCCCGCCGGGACAGAGCCGGTTCACGATCATCGATCCGCTCGGCCTCGGCAAGCAGTTCGCTGGCTTCATGCACCTCGCCGACCACGATGAATTGCTCGTCACCAGCCGGATCTGGACGGAGCCGCCGCTCATCGAGCAGAAGCTGGCCGACATCACCGAGCAGATGGAGGTGGTGATCCAGAAGTACCTGCGAAACGAGTACGAGTCGATCGGGGCCTACAACGCCGAGGCGGAGGTGCCGGAGCCCTACCGGTTCGTGGTCGTGGCCAACTTTCCCGCCAACTTCAACGAGACCAGCGCCCGCCGCCTGGCGAGCATCGCCGCTTCCGGCGCCCGTTGCGGCGTGTACACGATCATCTCGGTCGATACCAAGGCCCAGATGCCGTCGGGCTTCAGCCTCGCCGAGCTCGAGCAGCACGCGACCACGCTCGTGCTCAAGGACGGCACGTTCACCTGGAGCGACCCCGAGTTCTCCAAGTGGCCCCTGACCGTGGAGCAGGCGCCCCCCGACGACGTGTTCACGCAGATCATCCAGCGGGTCGGCAAGGCGGCCAAGGCCGCCAAGCGGATCGAGGTGCCGTTCGACCGCGTCGCCCCGGCGGAGGAGGACTGGTGGAAGGGGAGCACGGCCAACGAGGTGCTCGCGCCGCTCGGCCCCGCCGGCGCCAAGAAGCTGCAGTACCTCAAGCTCGGCAAGGGCACGAGCCAGCACTGCCTGATCGCCGGCAAGACGGGCTCCGGCAAGTCGACCCTCATGCACGCGATGATCACGAGCCTCGCGCTGCAGTACAGCCCCAACGAGATCCAGTTCTATCTCATCGACTTCAAGAAGGGCGTCGAGTTCAAGCTCTACGACCACTACAAGCTGCCGCACGCCCGCGTGATCGCCATCGAGAGCGAGCGCGAGTTCGGCCTCTCCGTGATGGAGCAGCTCGACCGCGAGCTGAAGCGGCGCGGCGACCTGTTCCGCGAGCTCTCCGTGCAGAACGTGGCCGGGTTCCGTCAGACGGGGCACCCCGACCCGATGCCGCGAATTTTGCTGCTCATCGACGAGTTCCAGGAGATCTTCGTCGAGGACGACAAGATCGCCCAGGATGCCTCGCTGATCCTCGACCGCCTCGTCCGTCAGGGCCGGGCCTTCGGCATGCACGTGCTCCTCGGCTCGCAGACGCTCGGCGGCTCCTACAGCCTGCCGCGGGCCACGATGGGGCAGATGGCCGTCCGCATCGCCCTGCAGTGCAACGAGGCCGACTCGAGCCTCATCCTCTCGGAGGACAACACCGCCGCCCGCCTGCTGACGCGGCCCGGCGAGGCGATCTACAACGACGCCAACGGCATGGTCGAGGGCAACAACCCGTTCCAGGTGGTGTTCCTCAACGACGACCGCCGGGAGCGGTATCTGGGCGCGCTCCGGGAGCTGGCCGACCGGCGGACCGACATCCCGCAGCTGCCGCGGATCGTCTTCGACGGCAACCAGGCGGCCGATCCGGCGGGCAACCCCCTGCTCACGGAGCTCCTCGACGCCGGCACCGTGCACGGCCGGGAAATGACCGCGCCGCTGGCCTGGCTCGGCGATGCGATCGCCATCAAGGACCCCACCGCGGCGATCTTCCGCCGCCAGGGAGGGGCAAACCTCCTGATCGTCGGCCAGCGCGAGGACCTGGGGGCCAGCCTGCTGGCGATGGCGATCACGAGCCTCGCCGCCGGCCACGACCCGCACCCGGGCGGCGGCCTCGGCCGCGCCGCGCGGTTCGTGCTTCTCGAGCCGGCGATCGCCGAGGAGAAGCCCGACCTGCTGCTGGCGAAACTGGCCGACCACCTGCCCCACGAGATCGAGGTCGTGGGCCGGCTGGGCACGGCCGACGCTCTGGAGACGCTGGCCGCCGAGATCCGCCGCCGGCTCGACGGGCAGATCATCGACGCCGAGGCGGTGTTCGTCGTGGTCCGCGACCTGGGCCGCTTCCGCGAGCTCCGCAAGAGCGACAGCGACTTCGGCTTCTCCATGGGCGACAAGAAGGCCGGGCCCGCGGAGAACTTCCTCACGCTCATCAAGGACGGTCCGGCCGTCGGCGTGCATGCCGTCATCTGGTGCGACTCGCTGACGAACCTGCAGCGCACCTTCGACCGCAACGCGATCAAGGAGTTCGAACTGCGGGTCCTCTTCCAGATGAGCGGCAACGACTCCAGCCAGCTCGTCGACACGCCCGCGGCCGCGAAGCTGGGCCCGCAGCGGGCCCTGTTCATCCACGAGGAGACCGGCACGCTGGAGAAGTTCCGCCCCTATGCGTTTCCGTCGGCGGAGTGGCTCGCCACCGTCGCGGCGGCGATGGCGAAGCGGCCGCAGGGCACGCCGGTGCCCCGGCAGCGGCCGGCCGCCAAGCCGGCGACCGATGTCGGCGGCGGACTCGGGGGCTTCACCGCGTTCGGCGGCGGCGATTTCAACTTCACGAAGATGCTCGACGACCTGCCGGGCGGCGACGAGACGACTCCCTCCGAAGACAACGCTGCAGGCTGATACGGCTCACACGTGAGCCTCGCGCACGAACCACTCCTGGGCAACACCGGTCAGGGAGGGGTTGCCCATGCCCCAGGAGCCGGCGTGGCTGACCCGCGAAGGCAACGACCAATCCGCCTGCGGCGGATCGGTGCCCGCCGCAGCGCAGGCAGCCTCGAGAGAACGGAGGCCCGGAAGTCCGAAGCGAACGTTCGGCGATGGGGCGTGGGCAGCCCCGACCAGCGTGACGCCCGAGGTTCAAGTGTGAAGCGTAGAAGGGGCCGTCACTGCCGGGGGCGGCGGCCGACCGCGACGGTCACCGCCAGCGGCGCCCCGTCGCGGACGAGATCGATGTCCACCGCCTGGCCCACCGGCACCCGGGTCAGCAGCAGCACGAGCGTCGCTGGATCGGCCACCTCCTCGCCGTCGAACCGCACGACCAGGTCTCCCGCGCGGATGCCCGCCAGCGCCGCCGGGGACCGCGGCTCGACGCCGGCCACGAGCACCCCGGCCACGTCGGCCGGCGTGGGCCGCAGCGCCATGCCGAGGTAGCCGCGCTCGACATGGCCCGTCTCGAGAATGGCGCCACACACCTGCCGCGCGGTGTTGCTCGGGATCGCGAAGCCGATGCCCGAATAATCGCGGCCCACGATCGCCGTCGTGATCCCCATCACCCGGCCGTGCACGTCCACCAGCGGCCCCCCCGAGTTGCCCGGATTGATCGCCGCATCGGTCTGCAGGAACTCCTGATACGGGCTCTCGAGCACGCCCCGCCGGCCGACGGCGCTGACGATGCCGTAGGTGATCGTGCGATCGAGGCCGAAAGGGCTGCCCATCGCCCACACCATCTCCCCCACCTCCACGGTCTCGCTGTCGCCCCAGGCGGCCGTCGGCAACTGTTTGGCGTCGATCCGCAGCACGGCCAGGTCGGTCGCGGCGTCGGCACCGACGAGGTCGGCCGCGAAGGTGCGGCCGTCGGCCAGCGTCACGTCGATCGCGTCGCTGTTGGCGACGACGTGGTAGTTGGTGACGATCACGCCGTCCTCGGCGACGATCACTCCCGAGCCGACCGATTCGCTCGTGGCCCCGACTGGCCTGAGCCCGCGCAGCGAGGCGATCTCGTCGGCGATCGTCAGCACGCGGCGTTTCGACGTCACGTTGACGACTGCCGGCCCGATGAGCCGGGCCAGCGTGGTGAACAGCTTGCCCACGCTCGTCAGCTCCGCCCCCGCCGCGGCGTCGCGAATCGCCGCCAGTTCCGCCCGGGTCTTGGCGTACTGCACCCGCCCGGCGAGCGACGGCCAGACGATCAGCCCGACCAGGCCCACGAGCCCGAGAAAGAGGAGCGTCGTGCGGCTCGCGCCGCCCCGGGGATCACCGTGCATCGTGCTCCTTCCCTGCAGGTCCAGGCTCCGGTCAGCCGCGGGCCAGCGCCCAGCGTCGCACCTGGTCGATCGCGAACTTCGCCGCCCGCGAGCCGGCCAGGAAGGCCCCGCCCCCCAGCATATGCCGAAACCGCTCCACGCCGGCGTCGGTCACGAGGGCGACCTCGATCTCGCCGCGGCCGTCGGCCACCGGCTCCACCGCACCGACGCCCAGCCCCAGGGCCGCGCCATGCTCGGCCCGGGCCCGGGCGGCAAGCGCGGCGGCCAGGCCGGAGTCGGCCGACCGCGGCAGCACCCGGCCCCCCCGAAAGCAGCCGCCCTGTGGACTGCGGGCCGCGGCCTGGGCGAGCAACGCCGCCACACGACCATCGGTGCCGACCTCGGCCGTGGCCAGCGTCACCCCGGCGGCGGCCACGGCGGCGACCACCGCGTCTTCCAGCTCATCATCCTCGACGCCATACACGAGCGGGCCCAGGCAGTGGCGGATCGTCGCCTCGGTGTCGGCGATCTTGCCTTGGCACTCGGCCTCGTCGCGGCCGCGGGCGGCGATCCGCAGCGTGATCGTGGCCTCGTGGGCGGTGATCCCCACGAGCGGGTCCCGTCCGCGGCGCACGAGATCGGGCAGCATGGCCTCGATGGCGCTCTCGCCGGCGCCGAAGCATTTGATCCGCCGCTGCACGATCGTGGCCCGCTCGGGCAGCATGGCGAGGATGGCCGGCATCACGGTGCCCCGCCACATCGTCCGCATCTCGGCCGGCACGCCCGGCAGGGCGAAGATCCGCGCGCGGCCGCCGGCGACATCCAGGTCGATGCCAGGGGCCGTGCCCTCCGGATTGGGAATGATCCGGCTGCCGCGCGGGAAGACCGCCTGCCTGCGGTTGCTCTCCGGCATCGGCATGCCGCGCCGGGCGAACCGCGACTCGACCGCCGCGAGGGCCTCAGGCGAGAGTTCGAGCGGACTGCCAGCCACGGCCGCGAGCACGTCGCGGGTCAGGTCGTCGGCGGTCGGGCCGAGGCCGCCGGTCGCCACGACGATCTCGGCCCGGCCGGCGGCCGCACGAAACGCCTCCACGCCCGCCTCCAGCGTGTCGGCCGCCGTCGTGTGAAACACGACCGGCACCCCGAGCACGCCGAGTTCGGCCGACAGCCATTGGCTGTTGGTGTCGAGCCGCTGGCCCGAGGTCAGTTCGTCGCCGATGGCGATCACTTCCGCCCGCATCATGCACCTCGCCTCACGTTTTCCCGGGCCATGATCCTACACCCCGACACCAAAACGCCCCCGGCGGAAGCTGGGGAGAATGATTTATGCGAACCCACGGCATCGGGCGGCATGGATCGCGAGGTGGTTTTCATGCCCGGTGTCCCCGGGTTTCCACCCGGGGCTTCTTGGGCCACGCGCGCCGCATCCACAAAAAGCCCCCGGCGGGAGCCGGGGGACTCCGGGTTGCAAACCTACCCGGATGCCATGCGTTATGAGGGCGGCCGCGGAACGACGCTGAGCCTTGCCCCATGGGCGACAACCGCTCGGGCTGGCGGGCGGGGCGACCGCAGGGAACAATGCCGGCATGAACTTCGGCCTTCTCGGAATCGACGCGCACGTGCTGCAGGTGGTGGAGGCCGCCCGCGGCCGCGGCGACGCGGTCGTCATCGGCTGCGACCTGCCCGCGTCGCTGCCGGGCCCGCTCGCCGGCCTGCGGCGGGCCGACTCCTGGCAGGCCCTGCTCGATGCGACGAGCTGCGACGCCGTGATCGTGGGCAGCGCGGACTGGAATGCCGCCCGGGCGGAGGCCGTGCGCACGCTCGTGCAGGCCGGCCGCACGCTCCTCCTCGCGCAGCCGCTGGAGCTGTCGATGCTCTGGGCCTACGAACTCGACATGATCCGCCAGGACACCGGCGCCCGGCTCGTGCCGCTGCTCACCGCCCGCCTGCATCCGTTCGTGCGGCGGCTCCGGGCCGCGATCGAGGCCGGCCTGTCCGGCTCGGGCCCGCTCGGCCCGCTGGAGTCGATCGGCCTCGTGCGCCGCATGCCGACCCGGACCCGCGAAACGGTGCTCGCCCGCCTGGCCGCCGACGCCGACCTGGTCCGCGTGCTGGCCGGTGATCCCGCCCGCCTGGCGACGCTCGGTGCCATCGATCCCGACGCGGCCTGGAGCACGCTCGCCGTGGGGTTCAGCGGCCCCGACCTGGTGCCCACGCGGTGGCAGGTGGCCCCGGGCGACTCCCCTGCCCTGGCGATCACCCTGCAGCACGCCCGCGGTACCATCGAGGTCGAAGCAGCCGACGACCCGACGCGGCCATGGACGTGGTCCGGCCCTCCGGTGGAGCGACTCGCGTTCGACACCGCCGCCTGCCTGCTCGATCGCCTCGCGGGCGGAGAGGCGGGCGACGGCGTTCCCACGGCCACCTGGGCCGACGCCGCCCGCGCGGTCGAACTGGCCGAGACGGTGCCGCGTAGCCTGGCGAAGGGGCGGGCGATCGACCTGCACCGCGAGGAGTTCTCCGAGCTCGGCACGTTCCGCGGCACGATGGCATCACTGGGCTGTGCGATCGTGCTCGCCGGCCTGCTCGTGCTGGTCGTCGCCACGCTCGTCGGCGGCATCGCCAACGAGCTCGATCCGCAGCGCTGGGGGATCGTGAAGACCGTCGCCACGCGGATCGCCGACGCCTGGCCGGTCGTCGTGCTCGTGGCCCTGGGGGCGTTCCTCGCCCTCCAGTTCCTGCCGCTCCTCGTCGGCCCGGATCGCCCGCGGGATTCTTGAGTCTTTCTCGATCCGCCCGCACGGCCGGGAAACAGGGCAATTCGCGGCTCGGACTGGGCAGACTGTGCGGGCCGCAGCCCCCGCCGGTGATCGGACGCCGCCGGGGGGCCGATGCTCCAGGCATCGCGGGGGCGGGATGACCGTCGTCCGCCGTCGTGCCAGGGGGAGCCAAAACTCCATGCGGTGCCCGTGGATCGTCTTGCCGCTCGTGACCGCTTCCCTGGCGGTCGCCGCGACTCGGGCCCCAGCCTCCGAAGCCCGCCGCTCCGTCATCGTCCGGGCGATCGAGTCGCAGCGCGATGCCGTGGTCAACATCCACGGCCAGAAGATGGTCGGCGGTTCGGAGGAGGACGGCGGCGAGATGCGCCGCGTCAACGGCATGGGCACGGGGGTCGTGATCGACTCCCGGGGCTACATCGTCACCAACTTCCACGTCGTGGACGGCGTGCGACGGATCGAGGTCACGCTCGCCTCGGGCAAGACCGTCGCGGCCACGCTCGTCTCGCACGACCCGCGAACCGACCTCGCCGTGATCAAGGTCGACATCGACGCGCCGCTACCGGTGATCACGATCGGCACCTCCAGCGACCTGATGATCGGCGAGACCGTGCTCGCCCTCGGCAACGCCTACGGCTACGAGCACACCGTCACCCGCGGTATCATCTCGGCCCTGCACCGGTGCGTGGAAGTGAGCCGCACCCAGCGATACGACGATCTCATCCAGACCGACGCCAGCATCAACCCCGGCAACTCCGGCGGTCCGCTGCTCAACATCGACGGCCAGGTAATCGGCATCAACGTGGCGGTGCGGGCGGGCGCCCAGGGCATCGGCTTTGCGATCCCGATCGACGACGTGCTCGAGGTCGTCACCCGCCTGATGTCGGTCGAGCGGGTGGACCACACCTGGCACGGCATCGTGGCCAAGCCGGACGGCCGCCCGGGGGTGGTCGTGGAGGCGGTGCACCGCGAGAGCCCGGCGGCCACGGTGGGCGTGCGGGCGGGCGACCTGATCACGCGGATCGCCGACGTCCCCGTGTCGCGGCAGCTCGACATCGAGCGGGCGTTGCTCGGCCGTAAGGCCGGCGAGCGGGTGCCGGTGACGGTCGTGCGTGCCGGCGCCGAGGAGCGGATCGACCTGCCGCTGGCGGCGATGCGGCGCGACGCAGTGCCGCTCGACGAGCGGTGCTGGAAGGAGATCGGCCTGCGGCTGCAGCCGGCGGCCGCGGGGAAGGTGCAGAAGCTCCAGGCCCGCTACCGGGGCGGGCTCGTGGTCACCGAGGTGCGGCCCAACGGCCCGGCCGCCGAGCAGGGCATCAAGGAAGGCGACATCCTCGTCGGTCTGCACGTCTGGGAGACGATCGCCCTGGAGAACATCTCCTACATCCTGGACAAGTCCCAGGATGAGCACCTCAACCCGATCAAGTTCTACGTGCTCCGCGGCCGCGAGACGCTCTTCGGCCATATCGTCTCCGACACCGTGCTGCGGTAGCGCGGCTGGCAGCATGGCCGGCGCCGTTCGCATACACTCCCATGCGAGCGCCCCATGGAAACCGACTTCGTCGCCTGGCTGTTGCCCCGTCTTCCGGCCGATCCCCGGCTCGAGGTGCCCGCGGGTGACGATGCCGCCGTGCTCCGCCCGCCGGCGCAGCGGCGGACCGTGGTCACGGTGGACATGCTCATGGAGGGCGTGGACTTCAT
>Ga0315902_10003556_pt1 | contig 23209 bp, 28 predicted proteins | sample LakEriMetagenome_9_FD_203523 | JGI IMG/M metagenome (GOLD analysis project Ga0315902, IMG submission 203523) | Freshwater fungal communities from buoy surface, Lake Erie, Ohio, United States - Buoy 12 MA117 | ecosystem: Environmental > Aquatic > Freshwater > Lake > Lake biofilm | place: USA... | reverse complement strand
CCTCGGGCAGATACTCGTTCTGGTGCTCGTCCTCGTGCGGGATCAGGAAGCCGTCGAGGCCCTGGGCCTCCATGGCCTTGCGGATCAGCGGAACGTGCCGCGGGCCGAATGAGGGATCGGTGGATTCGTCGAAGGTCTGGCGCATGACGCCAACTTAGGCGCGACCGATTGTCCGCGCCACTGCTTCGACGGCGGTTCGGAAAGGATCGGTCAACCGGTTTGCTCTAGCGGCTTGGGTGTCCGATTCCTGCCTGGGGGCTGCGAGGAACCATGAGCTGCTGTGATCATCTGCGTCCGAAGACCGTCTCCCGCCGGCAGGCGATGCAGGCCGTCGCGCTCGGCGGCGGCGCCGCGCTGCTGACCACCCTGGCGCCCGGCGTCTCGAAGGCCGGCGGCCATACCGAGATGCTGCTGCTGACCTGTATGGACTTCCGGCTGACCGGAGCGGTCGACAACTATATGGAGGCGCGGGGCCTGGCCGGGAAGTTCGACCATGTCATCCTCGCCGGCGCGTCCCTGGGCGCGCTCAATGACCGCTTCCCGGCCTGGGCCGACGTGTTCTGGGCGCACCTCGACCTGGCGATCCAGCTGCACGATGTCCACCGGGTGATGATCATCGATCACCGCGACTGCGGCGCCTACAAGATGATCCTCGGCGAGGCGACCGTGAAGGACGCCGACACGGAGCTGAAGACTCACGTCAAGCAGCTCTATGCCCTGCGTTCAGCCATCCAGACCCGTAAGCCGGGCATGGAGGTCGAAATCGGCCTGATGGACCTGCAGGGCAGGGTCCTCCAGGTCGTCTGACGACCTCCGCCGGGTCCTACTGAGGAACCGGTTGCGGCTCGCCCATGGTGTCGGCGGCGGACGAGGCGCTGCTTGCCGCGTCGCTGGCAGCGTTGTCGACAGTGCGGGCGGCGTCAGCGGCGTCAGCGGCGGCGGCGCGGGCGTCAGCGGCCGCCATGCCCGCCTGGGCGGCGGTGGAATCGGCGGCCGAGGCGGCTGCGGAGCGGGCGCTGTCCAGCGATGACTGGGCGCCGCTCAGCATGCCTTCGGCGCGGCCACGCTCCGCCGCCAGGGCGACTTCGGCCGGATCGGTCGAATTCGCCTGTCGGCTGGTCACCATGAAGGCGACGGCGATGATGGCCACGACAGCCACCAGGGCGGCCACGATCCAGGCGGTGGAACTGCCGCGATTGTCGGTCACATGGACCTGCGGCGTCGGACGGTGCGGGGTAGTGGGATCGATCTGGGTCACGAGAGGCGGCTCCTGGGGCGATATCCCCGACTGGCCGCATCAACGCGAGGCGATGGCTCGGGGTTCCTAACCCCGCTGCAGCACCAGCGTCGCCCAGGCGTCGCGGTGGATGCGGCGCACGACGCGGAAGCCCTTGGAGAGGTAGGCCGCCTTCACCCGCCGTTCCTGCGTCCGCAAAAGGCCCGACAGGATGGCGACGCCGCCCGGCCGCAGCGCCTGTTTGATGTCCTGGCTCAGCGCCACCAGCGGCGGGGCCAGGATATTGGCGAACACCAGGTCGTAGGGGGCGTCCCGCCGAACGGCGCGGTCGTTCAGGCCCGAGGCGTGGACGAAGCGGGCGGTGGAGCGGTTCTCGCGGGCGTTCTCGTTGGCGATGCGCACGGACGGGGCGTCGATGTCGGTGCCGACGGCCTTTCGCGACCCGGTCCGGGCCGCCGCGATGGCCAGCACGCCGGTGCCGCAGCCGACGTCCAGCACCCGGCCGAACCGGCGGGCCTTGAGCAGGTCATGATAGGCGCGCAGGCAGCCGGCCGTCGTGCCGTGGTGGCCAGTGCCGAAGGCGGCGCCCGCCTCGATGCGCAGCGCCACCGCGCTGGCCGGGACCTGGCCCTTGTCGTGAACCCCGTGGACGAAGAACCGCCCCTCGCGGACCGGCGGCAGGCCGCTCAACGCCATGGCCAGCCAGTCGGCGTCGGCCAGCGGCTCGACCAGCACGGTCAGGCCGCCGGACGCGGCCAGACTGTCCCGGATGCCGTCTTCCTCGTCTTGCGTGGTCGGGAAGGCGTCGATGCGCCAGACGTCGCGGTCTTCGTCCTCCTCGAGGATCGAATAGGTCGCGCCCTCCAGCATCGGATCGGCGTCCAGCGCCTCGGCGGCGGCTTCGGCCAGGGCGCGGGGCCCGCGGGCGATGATCTGGGCGGCGTTGTAGCTCTCGTCGGTCATGGGCGCCCCTCTACCGCGAAGGGCGCGCCGGGTCACGCGGCCTTGAGCGCCCTGGCCGCCGGGGCGCGGCGTCGGGGCGTCTTCTTCGCCGCCGGCGCCCAGTCCGGCGTCATCCCGTCACGCCAGACCAGCCCCTTGGCGCCGATGTCGAAGCGCGGCGTCTGGTCCGTCTGGGCGCAGGCGGCGGGCGAGGGCCGGCCAAGAGCCTTACGCAGCACCTGCGCCAGCTTCGACTGCGGGGTCTCGAACGTGAAGACGACGCTGACGTTGAGCGCTTCGCCGTTCACCCAACGGGTCGGCGACTGCGAAGGCCAGAAGGCGGCCTGTCCAGCCTGGAGCATCACCGGCGTGACCGCGTCCTCGCGCGCCGGGGACCAGGGCAGGCCCGCTTCCGGACCGGCCGGATAGGCATACAGCACCTGACCGCCGCGCACCGTCAGAGACGCCGCCTCGCGCCGGTCGATGGTCAGCGGCGCGGCCAGGCGCGGGCTGGAGATGACGATCGAGGCATCGGCGCCCATGACCATCAGGCCGGTGATGTCGTGCAGATCAGCCGCCAGCTGGTCAAGCACCAGGCGACAGGCCGGGTCGCTGGACATCACACCGTCCAGCGTGACCGACAGCCCGCCGGCCGCGACGACCTTCAGCAGCTGGGCGCCCGTGGCCTTATCCGCGGCCCCGGCGATCCAGCCGTCGCGCGGCGAGCCGTCCGGACGCCGGGTGAGGACGCGGGTCCGCGCACGAGGATGCAGGTCGAGCAGCTCCGCGAGCAGGTCGTCCGAGAACAGCCCGGTCCTGGCCAGGGCATGGCCGAAGCGCAGTACTTCGCGTCGCGCGAGGCGGCGCTGGTCGGCGGTCAGGGGCGAAAGCAGGTCGGGCATCGGCGGCTGTCCCATTGCGGTTCTGTCGCCGGGAGCGGAGCAAGCGGGGGGCCAGCGGTGGTGCTCCCCACCGTTATCGCTCCCCTCACCGTCATCGTCGGCCTTGTTTCGACGACCCATGAACACGAACAGGTGGGATTGGGCGCCTCGACCGACGCTCGCACGTCCCCTTCGCGCTCATCACGCATGGGTCGTCGGAACAAGTCCGACGATGACGGAGGTGGGCTCAAGCCTTCTCCACGAACCCGTCCAGCACCTTCTTGTCGCCGGCCTTGTCGAAGCTGACGGTCAGTTTGTTGCCTTCAACCGCCGCCACCTTGCCGTAGCCGAACTTCTGGTGGAACACGCGGTCGCCGCGTTTGTAGTCGCTGCCGGCCGAGCCGTCCGAGCTGGCGACAAGGCGACCTTCGCCCTCGATCACCGCCGTGCGGCCGGCGTGGCCGCCGTGGTAGCCGCGTTCCTGGGCTCGCTTCCAGCCTGGGGAAGAGTAGCCCTGGCCGAAGCTGCGGTCGTCGTCCCAGCGGCTGGTCATCGGCTGCTGCATGCCCGGACCGCCGCCGTAGTAGCCGGTCTCCGACGCCGCCTCGACGCTCTCCACCGGCAGTTCGTCGACGAAGCGGCTGGGCAGCTGGCTGGTCCAGCGGCCGTAGACCTGGCGGTTGGCGGCGAAGCTGATGCGGGCCTCCTCGCGGGCGCGGGTGATGCCGACATAGGCCAGCCGCCGCTCCTCCTCGAGGCCCTTCTCGCCCTTCTCGTCGACGCTGCGCTGGCTGGGGAAGACGCCTTCCTCCCAGCCCGGCAGGAAGACCAGCGGGAACTCCAGCCCCTTGGCCGAGTGCAGGGTCATGATCTGGACGCTGTCGTCGCCGCCCTCGCGGTCGAGGTCCATGACAAGCGAGACGTGCTCCAGATAGTCGCCCAAGGTCTCGAAGGCGGCCATCGACTGGACCAGTTCCTTCAGGTTCTCCAGCCGGGTCTGGCTGGTCGGGCCCTTGTCGAGGCGCAGAACGTCGGTGTAGCCGCTCTCGTCCAGGATGGTCTCGGTCAGCCGGGCGTGGTCGACGCCGGTCGCCATCTGGTGGGTCCAGCGGTCGATGTCGCGCACGAAGTTGGCCAGGGCCGTGCGGGTGCGGGCGGCCAGCTCGTCGGTCTGGACGATGCCGCGCGAGGCGGTCAGGGCCGAGACGCCTGCGCCGCGTGCGATCTGCAGGATCTTCTGCACCGTGGTCTCGCCGATGCCGCGTTTGGGCACGTTGATGATGCGCTCGAAGGCCAGGTCGTCGTCCGGAGACTGCACCAGCCGCAGATAGGCGTGGGCGTCGCGGATCTCGGCCCGTTCAAAGAAGCGGGGGCCGCCGATCACCTTGTAGGGGATCTGCAGCATCACGAACCGTTCCTCGAACGCCCGCATCTGGAAGCTGGCCCGGACGAGGATGGCGACGTCCTTGAATCGGCGCGGGCCGCTGTCGACCGTGCCCTTCTTCCAGCGCTCGATCTCCTCGGCGACGAGGCGGCTCTCGGCCTCGCCGTCCCAGACGCCGCGCACCCGGACCTTTTCGCCGCCATTGCTCTCGGTCCAGAGGGTCTTGCCCAGCCGCCCCTTGTTGACCGCGATCAGGTGCGAGGCGGCGGCCAGGATGTGACTGGTCGAGCGGTAATTGCGCTCCAGGCGCACGACCTTGGCGCCCGGGAAGTCGCGCTCGAAGCGCAGGATGTTGTCCACCTCGGCCCCGCGCCAGCCGTAGATCGACTGGTCGTCGTCGCCGACGCAGCAGACGTTCTGCCGCGACTGGGCCAGCAGCCGCAGCCACAGATACTGGGCGACGTTGGTGTCCTGGTACTCGTCGACCAGCACGTATCTGAACCGGCCGTGGAAGTCGGCCAGCACGTCGGGGTGCTTCTGGAAGATGACCAGGTTGTGCAGCAGCAGATCGCCGAAGTCGCAGGCGTTCAGGACCCGCAGGCGCTCCTGGTAGAGCTGGTACAGCCGCTGGCCCTTGTTGTTCCCGAACAGCGCGCCTTCGGACGGCGGCAGCCTGTCAGGCGTCCAGCCGCGGTTCTTCCAATGGTCGATCAGCCCGGCCAGCTGCTTGGGCGGCCAGCGCTTGGCGTCGATGTTCTCGGCCTCGAGGATCTGCTTGATCACCCGCTGCTGGTCGTCGTCGTCGAGGATGGTGAAGGTCGACTTCAGGCCGACCAGCTCGGCGTGGCGGCGCAGGATCTGGGCGGCCACCGAGTGGAAGGTGCCCAGCCAGCGGAGGCCCTCGGCCTGCGGGCCGATGATGTGGGTGATGCGCTCGCGCATCTCGCGCGCGGCCTTGTTGGTGAAGGTGACGACCAGCAGCTCCCACGGCCTGGCCCGCCCCGTGGCCAGGATGTGGGCCAGCCGGGTGGTCAGCACCCGGGTCTTGCCGGTGCCGGCGCCGGCCAGGACCAGCACGGGACCCTCGGTCGCCTCGACCGCCTCCCGCTGTTCGGCGTTGAGGCCGTCCAGATAGGCCGGCTGGCCGTGGTCGGCCCGGGCGAGGTCGCTGATGCGGGGGGAGGGAACAGGGGAGTCGGACATTGGGGAACATATGTAGCACAGCGCCGCCCCCGCTTAAGCCCCGCGCGGCGCTTTCCGGAACCAGGTCGCGGCGTCGTCGTTAAACCGCGGCAACAACCCTCTCGGGAGGTCTCCCATGGCCGAAGGTTCCGGAAGCCGCAGCACCCCTTGGCTGGCCTTCCTCATCGGCGGCGTGGTGGTCGTTGTCGCGGTGATCGGCTGGTTCGTCTGGTCAGGGCGCACGCCGGCGCCGGATCCGGCGAGCCTGTCCATCGACCTGAAGCTCCCCGCGCCGCCGAACCTTCCCCGGCCCGCGCCGATGCCAAGGCCGGACCCGCCGCCGCTGCCCGGAGCGCCGCCGCTGCACTGAGCGCGACAATTGCGCAACGCGGGGCCGGGAAGTGGGGCGGAGGGCTTGCACGAAGATGACGCGTGCGTCATTTTTAGCGAAGCAGCCTCAGGAGCGCTTACCATGGCCTTCGATTCCGCCCCGTCCGATCCCGTCACCGCCGCGCCGCCGCGCGCGGTGTCTCACCGCCTTCAGCCGCTGCGCGCCGCCCGGGCGCTGCGCAGGCTGATCGCCGACAAGGAAGACACCTCGCAGGTGTTCGAGATCATGCGCGCCCTGTCGGGCGACACGGTGGGCAGGGGCTATCGCCGGCTGATCTCCACCGCTCACGGCGGCCGCATCGCCTACGAGCGTGAGGAGTTCTGCGAGCGGCTGTCGGACTCCGCCTGGCTCAACACCTTCGGTCCCGGAACGGTAGGCGAGGCCTATCGCAACTTCATCGCGCCGCGCGGCCTGACCGCCGAGGGGCTGGCCGAGGAAAGCCGCAAGACGGCCGAGGGCGAGATCGACGCGAAGCATCCGCTGGCCTGGTACGGCCGCCGCATGCGCGATGTGCACGACGTCTGGCATGTGCTGACCGGCTACGGAACCGATGGTCTGGGCGAGGCCTGCGTCGTGGCCTTTTCCTACAGCCAGACCAAGAGCCTGGGCTTTGCCCTGATCGCCCACGCCGGGGCATACCAGTACCAGAAGATCGGCAATGGCCATCCCTACCGCAAGGCGGTCATGGAGGCGTTCCGCCATGGCAAGGCGGCGGCCTGGCTGCCCGCGGTCGACTATCCGGCCCTGTTCGCCGAGAATCTGGAAGCGGCCCGCGCGCGGCTGAACATCTCGCGTCCGGTAACCTACCTGTCGATCCCCGAGGATTGCCGCGACCGCCCACTAACCCGGAAGTTCGACGCCTGAGGCGGCCCGCAACCCTGCATGCCCGTCATCGTCGCGCTCGTCGCGACGACCCAAGCATGGTGGACCGAACGGTGACCTGCGGCTGCCGGAGCGGTGCGCCTTCCCATCTGATCGTGCTCATGGGTCGTCGCGACGAGCGCGACGATGACGGAAAGTGGGAACGCCGTAGGGGCTCCCCCGACGGCTAGTCGGAGCCGCGCCGCTCCAGCGCGAACACCCGGCACGCACTCGCCAGCGGCCGCTCACCGCGTCCTTCGTCGATGCGGGCGATCAGGCCTGACAGGCTGAGACCTTCCGCCGCCGCCGCCGCGTCGAGCACGGCCCAGAACTCTGGCTCAAGCGCCAGGGAGGTGGCGTGGCCGGCGAGGTTCACCGAGCGCTTCCTCAACCCGCCGGCCATCAGGGCTCGCGCTTCTTCGCGTCGAGCGCGCGGGCGGCCTTTTCCCGACGGGCGTCGGCCAGGTCCTTCTCCGCCCTGGTCCGACCGAAGGCGACGCGGTTCTCCGCCGCTCTGGCCTTGTCGTCGGCCTTCGCCCGGGCCTTGCGGAAGCGGTTGAGGTTGACGGGGTCCGTCATGGCTAGCCGACCATCACTTCGCCGCCGGCCGCACCACCAGCGCCGTTTCCAGCTTCAGCGGCCTGCCCTTGACCAGCGCCACCGGCGCGCGGCCGGGCCAGACGCAGTTCTGCATCGACAGTTCCTTGCGCAGGATCCACTGGGTGATCGGCTTGCCGTCGACCTTGCAGGAAAGACCCACCGCCCACTGCGACAGCCCCGGCTGGCTGGGCCAGGCGAAGCCCATGGAACTCCCGGCCGTCACCGGTCCGACCTGCGGCACGACGCCCTTGCCCTGCGATCCGAACACCAGCCGGTCCGGCGCGATCAGCCGCATGGAGAAGCCGCCGTAGCCCTTGGCGTCGTCGCTGCCGCCCAGGGACAGGCCGTCAACGGTCGGGGTGATCACCGTCGCGAAATCGATGCGCCGCGCGCCCTTCTTCAGCGGCTGCACGCGGACGGTCGTCGTCTCGGTGGCGACATAGACCAGCTCGGGTCCCGAACTGACGATCCAGTCGACGTCCAGCACCAGCTTGCCGGCGCCCGTGCGGTCGGTGGCGAAGCGCGTCTTCTTCACCACGAAGGTCAGGCCCTTCATGAACCAGCCGTCGGCCACGATCCGGTCGCCCAGCCGAACCTGGTGCCAGCTCCAGAACAGGCCACGCTGGTGCGGGTGATCGGCGGGCCGGTCCTCGGTCAGAACCGTGCCGTCGGGGGCATAGAGCGGATGCACATAGTTCAGCCGGCCCGGTTCGGTCGCGGGGTCGGCCGGCCTTGTGCGGTAGAAGAGCACCGGCCTGTCGTCCTCGGTCACCGTCACCCCGTCCGGGCCGATCACGGCGTCCAGCAGCTGTGGCCGGGCCAGGGCCTGGGCCGGTCCAAACAGGCCGGCGGTCAGGATCAGCGCGGCGGCGAGGAAAGCTCTCATACGTCGTCCTTCTCAAGAGCCCGAGCGAAGGCGGGGCGCGCCTGCGCGCGCTCCAGCCAGCGATCATAGACCGCGTGGGGCGGAAGCGCCTGCCGGGCGAACTGCAACAGACTGATAAACAGGATGTCGGCCGCCGAGAAGGTGTCGCCGAGCAGCCAGGTCCCGCGCTCGAGCGCGCCCTTGAGCTGACCGTCGAGGATCTCGTAGGCGGCCCGTTCGGCGTCGGTCATGCCGTCCCGGAAGTAGGCCCCGATCACCGGCTCCAGCACCCCGGCGTAGTAGGCCAGCCAGGTCAGGTAAGGCCCGCGCAGCGGATCGCCGACGGCCGGCCCGATCGGATGGTCGCGGTAGCTGTCTGTCAGATAGAGGGCTATGGCCGCCGACTCGGTGATCAGCACACCGTCGTCGACGAGGGCCGGAACCTGTCCGTGCGGGTGGGGGTTGGCCGGGTCCCGCGCGCCCAGACCGTCCTGGCGGGCGATGTTCACTGTCCGGACCTCGTAAGGCGCGCCGAGCTCCTCGAGCAGCCAGATCATCCGCGTCGAACGGGACCTGGGCGCGTGAAAGAGGGTGAGCATGGCGGCCTCCACAACGTCAGGGTGAACATAAGCAGAACACGATCGCCCGCGCAACCCGGTCCGGCGCGATGCGTTCCACCTCCCGTCGGGACGGGGCGCTCACAGTGACCTTCAGGGAGACCGCACGATGATCGAAGCGACGCACATCAAGGAACATATGGAAGTCAAAGGCTCGGACGACCGGCACGTCGGCAAGGTCGACCATGTCCTGGGCACGGACATCGAACTGGCCAAGTTCGACCTCGGCGCCGGCCTGAAGCACCACCTCATCCCGCTGTCCTGGGTCGACCGGGTGGATGACAAGCACGTCCATCTGACCCTCACCGCTGACGAGGCCAAGGCGGGCTGGCGCGAGAAACACTAGCTCGACACCCGTCGCGAATTGCCGGAAATCACCCCTCGTCCATCCCGGGCGGGGGGTTTTTCGCATGTACCGGCTCTACGGGTCACGCTCGACCGCCAGCCTGGTCGTCCACTGGATGCTGCTGGAGCTGGGCGTTCAGTTCGAGATCGAATGGCTGGACTTCGACAGCAAGGCCCAGAAGTCTGACGACTACCTGCGGCTCAACCCGAACGGCGTCGTGCCGACCCTGATCGTCGACGGCCGGGCGGTGAGCGAGACGGGCGCCATCCTGATGCTGCTGGCCGAGCGCCATCCCGAGGCCGCATTCGCGCCGCCGCCGGGGTCGCCCGAGCGGGGCGAGTGGCTGCAGTGGATGATCTGGCTGGCCAATGGACCGATGGCTGGCTTTCGGCTGTGGTTCTACGAGAATGACCTTCCAGGGATCGACCGAGCGGCGCTGCAGGCGAAAATCGAGGGCTACTGGGATCTGATCGACAATCATCTCGAAGGGCGAAGCGGCCCCATAATCGAAGGCCAGTGGACCACCGTCGACCTGCAGCTGACCATGCTGATGCGCTGGTCGCGAAACATGCCAAAGCCGGCGACGGCCTGGCCGAACATCGCTCACTATCTGCGCGAGATGCGAACCTTCGCGACCCTGCACGCGGTCCATGCCCGCGAGGGCCTGACGGATTGGATCAACGACTGACGGTTGGCTTCCGGCGCAGGTGTGGCTATCAACCCGCCTCCACGCCTGAGAGCTGACACCACCATGAGCGACACGCCTCCCGACCGCCTCGCGAGCAATCCCAAGAGCCCCTTCTATGACGAGGCCGTGCTGGCCCGCGGCGTGGGCATCCGGTTCAAGGGCGAGGAAAAGACCAACGTCGACGAATACTGCGTCAGCGAGGGCTGGGTGCGTCTGGCCGTCGGCAAGACCCTCGACCGCCACGGCAATCCGATGACCGTCAAGTTGCAGGGAACCGTCGAACCCTACTTCCGCAACGACGCCGGCGAGTAACCCCCCTTTTTCGGGTGGGCGGCGCGACGACAGCCTTCCAGTCTCTCCGCGTGGTTTGGAGGGACCCTGGATGACTGTTCACGGAAATACGGCTCGCGCCGTGGCGATCATCGTCGCTCTGGCTGTCGCCCCGTCGGCCCAGGCGCGGGGCGAGGTCGAGGACTACGCGCTGGACACCTTCACTCCCGCCGAGCGCGGCAAGATAAGTTCGTATGCGGGATTTGCGCGGCGGCTGGTCGACGAGAACGGCTTTTTCGCCGCCATTCTCAGTTCCGCTGAGACCGTCGAGCACCCCAAGCCGAACGTCTGGCGGGTCACGATCCCGGGCTACACGGCCGCTGAAACGCCGAACGTCTGCATCGCCGCGATTGATCCCAAACGCCGTCCCGGCATGACCATGGCCTCGATCCAGGCCCGCATCGGGGAGGTCATAGCGCCAGGGTCGCCGTTCGAGGCCTATGCCGCCGCCGAGATGGATTCGATCCAGTCCCGCACCGTCGTGACCATGCGGGGCGTATCGGGCAAGTCGGGCCCAAAGCTCGGCGTGTGGGTGGGGCCCCGTGGCGGCCGCTACAATGCGGTCGGCGCTCTGCCGGCGCCCGCCGGAACCCTGTTGATCGGCTGCACCGCGTCGACGGCCCGCGACGCCCACAATCAGCTGATCGCGTTCTTCAAGCCTGCCGCCGGGCTGCTCTGACGCTCACGACACGAGGCCGGTGGCGCGCCGCGGCGAGCGGTGGTGAAATGGCCGCATGGCCCGGACCCGCGTGATCGCTGGACGTCTGGCCGTCGGCGCCCTGGCGCTGACGGTCGGCGCCGCCGTGCATGAGCCGGTGATCTGGGACAGCGACCTCAGCCCGCCGCCGGCCATCTCGGTAGCCCCGCGCACCCAGCGGCATATCCTCGACGAGGGCCTGCAGACGCTGGGCGGCGCCTTCGGCGGCAGTGTCGGCATCGCGGTCTACAACGTCGACGCGGGCTGGGCGGTCGACTTCAACGGCGCGGAGATCCAGCCCCAGCAGAGCGTCAGCAAGCTGTGGGTCGCGCTGGCCGTGCTCGACGCGGTCGACCGGGGCGTACTGACGCTGTCGACGCCGGTGACCATTCGCAAGGACGACCTCAGCCTCTTCCACCAGCCGATCCGCGAGCGGGTGGGCGAGGGCAGCTACACCACGACGGTGGCCGCGCTGCTGAAGAGCGCGATCACCCAGAGCGACAACGCCGCCAATGACGCCCTGGTGCGGACGGTCGGAGGGCCGTGGGCGGTGCAGGTGGCGGTGGTCGGGAAGAACCTGGGCGAGATTCGCTTCGGCCCCGGCGAGCGCGAGATGCAGACCCGGGCCGCCGGCCTGACCTGGAAACCGGAATACAGCTTCAAGCGCGCCTTCTGGGAGGACCGCGAGGCCCTGCCGCCTGAGCAGCGCCAGAAGGCGCTCGACGCCTACCTCGCCAATCCGCCCGATGGCGCCGGCGCGCTCGACATCGCTGAAACGCTCGGCCGGCTGAAGCAGGGTGAACTGCTGTCGCCGGAGTCGACCGACTATCTGCTGACCCTGATGGGACAGACCGTCACCGGGTCCAGCCGCCTGAAGGCCGGGCTGGCGCCGGGCTGGACGCTGCGCCACAAGACCGGCACCGGCCAGGTCAACGGGCGCCTCGCCACCGGCTACAACGACGTCGGCCTGCTGACCGCCCCGGACGGGACGGTCTACGCCGTGGCCGTGCTGATCGGCGCCACCCGCCGGTCCTTCGACGCGCGAAGCGCCCTGATCGCGGACGTGGCCCGACTGGTGATCGCCAGCCACCCGGCGGTGACGGACACCCCCCGAATGTAGGGTGCCGGCGGCGCTGGACCTGACACTCTGCCGGCTTCACGTCAGCCGAAGTGGAGGTCGGTCATGTCGTTGCGCCGTCATCTGGGTCTCGCCGCGCTGCTCGGCGCCGCGACGCTTTTCCTCGCCCCGCCGTCGTTCGCGCAAGTTCCTGATGGGTATCTTTTCGTGCCCGCTCCCGCGGAGGGTCGGGGCGTCCTGAAGCCGATCGCGGGCAACCCTGCCTACGGCTACACCTATCTTTCCCCGCGCGGTTGGTTCGAGGCGACATTGCCCAGCGGCGCTGAGATGAACGCCTCCGAGGGGGACAGCGTGAGCTTCACCCTGACATCCGGGGGCGTCAGCGCCATCTGCCTGGCGGTGGCCTATCCCGAGGCAAAGCGCCGTCAAGAACGGTTCGAACAACTCCAGCTCAGGATATCCGGACTACTGACTCCGGGCGGCCAGTGGGACCGGTCGGCTACCGAGGCGGTCACCGTCACCGAGCGGAGCGTCCTGGAGCTCAAGGACGGCGGTCGCATCCCGGTCAAGCTCGCCAGCTGGACCGGCACGGACAGGTCCGGCCGCTACCTGACCGTCGGTCTGATCGAATTGCCGGGCGGAATCCTCGCCCTGGGCTGTGATTCCCCTACGGCGGCCAAGGCCAAGTACCTCACCACCATGGTGTTCCGCCTCGCTGAGGGGGCGTTGTGAGACGGGTCTTGATTGTGGCGCTGGCCTTTGGCGCCGCATTCGCCGCCGCGCCGTCGCAGGCCCGGGCCCCGAGCTGGATACCGCAGTCGTCCAACGGCAATCCCGTCGCCGCCATCGGGCTCGGCGGCGGGACCAGTCTTCAGGTGTTCTGCTACGCCCGGCCCTCGCCGCGCTATGTGCTGGTCGCCAGGGGGCCGGCGCGGGGCCTGAAGCCGGGGCTCGGCGTCATGGGGCGGGTGCAGGGCAAGTCGTCGGTCAAGGTACGCTTCGACCTTGTCGAGCTGGCGCCCGGCGGCCTCGCGGTGCTGACGGTGCAGGGCGGCCTGCGCGGCACGACCGGCGACCAGCCGCGCGCCCTGTACAGCATCGAGGCCATCCGGGCGGCGAAGACGCCGATCATCGTGTCTTCCGGCCCGTTCAGCATCACCGTTCCCGAGACCGGCGCCGCGGCGGCCATCGCCCCGCTGGAGAAGGCCTGCGGCGACGTGAAGGGGATGGCCAAACGAGCCGAGGGCCGCTTCGGCGAGGTCAACTGATCAGCACGGGTGCGAGCTTCTGCGGGCGGCCGGGCATGCTATAGCCGCGTCGCAGCATCGGAGGACGGAACCATGGCGCGCGAACGGATCGGGGCGGCGGCGGCGGCGGCCAGGCTCGAAGGTTGGGCGGTCGGCCCCGGCGAGCGCGACGCCATCGTCAAGACGTTCAAATTCGACGACTTCAACGCCGCCTTCGGCTTCATGACGCGGGTGGCGCTGAAGGCCGACCAGCTGGACCATCATCCGGAGTGGTTCAACGTCTACAACCGGGTCGAGGTCCTGCTGGCGACCCACGACGCCGACGGCGTCACCGACCTGGATGTCGAACTGGCGGCGTTCATGGACAGGATCGCGCCTTAGGCGGCCACCGCCTTCGGCAGGGCTTCCAGGAACGCCTCGACGTCCAGCGATATGCGCCGCGGGCGGGACCTGACCACGAAGGCGAAGAGCACCGGCAGCATCGCCGCCACGAGCGCCAGCTTCAGCCAGATCATCCCGGTGAAGTTCACCGGCAGGGTGATGACCACCATGGCCAGCAGTGAGAGGGCGGCCGCCACGAACAGCAGCTGCGCCCAGTAGGCCAGCGGCGCCGCCCCCAGCCGCGCCGCCGCGCCGGGCGCCTGTTCCGCCACCTGCTCGACGCAGGCCAGCACGAAAGGGCCGAAGCTGTCCGAACGGTCTTCGAAACGGCCTACCCCGGCATAGTGGACGTTGTCGATCACCCAGGCCCCGGCCGGTCCGCGCAGCGTCAGCTTGTGCCGCCAGGTCTTGAACCGGGTCGGGGCGTAAGTCAGCCGGATCTCGCGGACATCGGCCCAGCGCAGCAGCAGCTCGCCGCCCTGCGGCCAGCACTGCCTCAGGCCCGTGTCCTCGACGATCCAGCGACGCTCGCCCTTCTCGAAGAGATTTTCGCGCCGCGCGTAGGCGATCATGGTCGTGCCCCCTTGCCGAACCATGTTTCACCCCTGATCAATGATCATCCACCCCGCAAAGGGGGGCGCCGTGGGAGGCAGGTTTGGCAGTGGAAGCAGAGACCGGTGGCGTCGCCCCGACCGCGACGGCGGTGAGTCACGGCGGCGGCGTCGCCACGCCGCAGCTCAGCCGCTGGAGACTGGCCGCGTTCGCCGCGCCCTGCATTCCCGTCGCGGCGATGATGATGCCGGTGACAATCTACCTGCCTGACTACTACACCCGCGATCTGGGCCTGAGCTGGCTGGCCATCGGGTTCGCCTTCTCCGCCGTCCGGCTGTTCGACCTGTGGCTCGACCCGGCGCTGGGCTTCATGATCGACAAGACCAACACGCGGTTCGGCCGCTTCCGGCCCTGGCTGGTCGCCGGCCTGCCGATGGCCGTGCTGGCGATCTGGATGCTGTTCATGGCCGGCCCGGGGATCACGGGCCTGCAGATCCTGGGCTGGCTGATCCTGGGCTTCCTCGGTCAGTCGATGGCGTCGATGGCCCATGTCGCCTGGGCCGCCCGCGTCGCGCCGGACTACAAGGGCCGGTCCCGCGTCTTCGCCTGGTGGCAGGCCTTCACCGTCATCGGGATGCTGCTGGCGCTCAGCATGCCGATCCTGGCGTCGCGGCTGTTCGGGCTGGACCACGGTTCGGGCGTCAAGGCGATCGGCTGGTTCGTGGTTCTGACCCTGCCGGTGTCGATCGCCATCGCCGTGCTGGTGATGCGCGAGCCGCCGTCGCCGCCCAACCACAACCCGCCGCACTGGCGCCAGTACCTGCCGCTGCTGAAGCGAGGGTCGGTGGTCCGCCTGCTGCTGGTCGATATCGCCATCGGCACCGGCCCGGTCCTCGCCGGCACCCTGTTCTTCACCTACTTCTTCGCCATTCGAGGCTATGAGCGATCCGACGCCGGGGCCCTGCTGCTGGTCTATTTCTTCAGCGCGCTTCTGGCGGCTCCCCTCTGGTCCTGGCTGGCCAACCGCATGAGCAAGCACAAGGCGCTGATGATCGCCTGTATTGCCTACGCCGCGGCGCAGGGCGGGGTGTTGTTCGTGCCGGACGGCCTTGGCTGGGGCATCGCGATGATGGCGCTGGCCGGCATACCCTTCACCGCCGGGTCGATCCTGCTGCGGGCGATGATGGCCGACATCGCCGATCAGGAACGCCTCGAGAGCGGCGTTGATCGCAGCGGCCTGTTGTTCGGCCTGCTCAGCGGCACGGTGAAGATCGGTTCGGCCACCGCCGTCGCCGGAGCTGGCATCCTGCTGACGACGGCCGGCTTCGATGCCAAGCTCGGTCCGCAGAATGACGCCGACGCCCTGATGGTGCTGCAGGTCACCTTCGCCTTGATTCCGGCGGCGTTCGGCCTGCTCGGGGCCTGGATCATCGCCGGCCACAAGCTTGACGCCGAGGCGCACGCCGACATTCGCCTGCGTCTCGCCGCGCGCGATCTCGAGCACGAACCGCAATCCCCGGCCCAGGAGGCCACACGCCTGTGACCCGTTCCAACACCCTGCAGATCGAACCGCTCAGCCCGGCCATCGGCGCCCTGCTCAAGGGCGTCAACATGGCCGAGCGGGCGTCCGACGACCTGATCGCCGACATCCGCCAGGCCCTGCTGGACCATCAGGTGATCTTCTTCGAGGGCCAGGATTTCACCCCGACCCAGCAGCGCGACTTCGCGATGCGCTTCGGCGACCTGCACGTCCATCCGCTCTACGACCGCAACGACGCCCATCCCGAGATCATGATCATCGACAACCACGTCGATAATCCCACCGACAACAACTTCTGGCACACCGACGTCACCTTCATCGACACCCCGCCGATGGGCTCGATCCTCGCCGCGCGCCAGCTGCCGCCGGTCGGGGGCGACACGATGTGGGCCTCGACGACCGCCGCCTACAGGGCGCTGTCGGAGCCGATGAAGCGCTTCCTTGAAGGGCTGGAGGCCGTCCACGACTTCGCCTACGCCTTCACCGCCGAGGGGCTGGCCGGCTCGCAGGCGGGCCGCGAGAAGTACGACAAGGCCGTGGCCGCCAACCCGCCGGTGACCCATCCGGTGATCCGCACCCACCCGGAGACCGGCGAGCCCTGCATCTTCGTGAACTCGGTCTTCACCCGCCGGATCAAGGGCCTGCGCCGCGAGGAGAGCAAGGCGCTGATGGCCTTCCTCAACGCCCATGTGCAGCAGCCGGAATTCGTCGTCCGCTGGCGCTGGCGCCCCGGCGACGTCGCCTTCTGGGACAACCGCTGCACCCAGCACCGCGCCGTGGACGACTTCCTGCCGCACCGGCGGATCATGCATCGCGCGACGGTGCTCGGCGACAAGCCGGTGTTCCGGGCGGGGTAGAGGCTGCAACCGGCCAATCCTCCCCGCATCGCGGGGAGGATTGGCCTATTGGCTGCACACCGCCACGCAGCGTTCAGCCAGCAGGGCGCCGGCGTCGAGGAGGGGGATGCTCAGCGCCTCCGGGTCGAGGACCAGCGGGACTTCGGTGCAGCCGGCGATCAGCGCCTCGGCGTCCATGCCGGCGGCCAGTCCGGCCATGCCGTCCCGCACATCCTGGCCCAGGTCGCCCGCCTTGATGCGGTAGACCAGCTCCATGAAGCGCGCCTGCTGCGCCGCGTCCGGAACGACCGGCTCGAGCCCCAGCCCGGTCAGACGCGCGCTGTAGAGCGCCACGGCCGTCGGCGTGCCGAGCACCCCGACCCGCCGCGCGCCGGCGTCGCGAGCCGCCTCGCAGGCGAGATCGATCATGTCGATCAGCGGCAGTCCCGACGCCTGGCGGATGATGTCGGCATAGGCGTGGGCGGTGTTGCAGGCGATGGCCAGCACATCGGCCCCGGCGCCGGCCAGCCCGGCGGCCATTGCCCCCAGCACCGGCCCGGCCGCCGCGCTGTCGGTGTTGCGGTCGGGAATGCGCGGGTTGATGTCGACCAGCACCCGGATGTGGTCCTGGTCCCGCGTCGCGGGCGTGGCCGCCTGTAGCCGGGCGAGGAACTCCAGCGTCGCCGCCGGTCCCATGCCGCCGAGCACGCCGAGGGTCTTCACAGCATCGCGCCCAGCTCGCCCTGGTAGCCGAACAGGCCCTGGGCGCCGCCGGTGTGCAGGAAGACCACCGTCTGCCCCTCGAACGCCCCCTGCCGGGCCAGGGCGATCAGGCCCTTCATCGCCTTGCCGGTATAGACCGGGTCGAGCAGCAGGCCCTCGGTGCGGGCGGCCAGGGCCAGGGCGTCGGCCACGCCCTGGTCGATCAGGCCATAGCCCGCGCCGACATAGTCGCAGTCGGCGACCACCATGTCGCGGCTGACCCGCTCGCGGTGTCCCAGCAGGGCGGCGGTCTCGACCGCCAGGTTGAAGACGTTCTCTTCCTGCTTCTGCTTCGGCGCCCGTACGCCGATGCCCAGCACCGGGATATCGGCCCCGCTGACCGCCAGACCGGCGACGAGGCCGGCGTGGGTGCCGGCGCTGCCCGTGGCGGTGACGATGCGGTCGATGACCAGGCCCTCGTCATTGGCCTGGGCCGCCAGCTCCAGCGCGCAGTCGACATAGCCCAGCGCCCCGACCGCGTTGGAGCCGCCGCCGGGGATCACATAGGGCGTCCCGCCGGCCGCGCGGACTTCCTCGGCGTCCAGCGCCATCTCCGCGTTCATGTCCGAGCCGGCCTCCACGGTGCGGATGCGGGCGCCCAGCAGCCGGTCGAGCAGCACGTTGCCGGACCACAGGTAGTCCTCGGCCTGGTTGCCGGTGCGATTCTCCAGCACGACCCGGCAGGCCATGCCGAAGCTGGCCGCCGCCGCCGCCGTCTGGCGCACGTGGTTGGACTGCACCGCCCCCTGGGTGATCAGGGTGTCGGCGCCCTGTTCCAGCGCCTCGCCCAGCAGGAACTCCAGCTTTCGGGTCTTGTTGCCGCCGCCGGCCAGCCCGGTGCAGTCATCCCGCTTGATCCACAGGTCGACGCCCAGCTCCGCGCTCAGCCGGGGCGCCGGCTCCAGCGGCGTGGGCAGGTGGGCGAAGCGTGCGCGGGCAAACCGGGCGAGGTTCATTGGGGCGTCCTTGTCGGCGAAAGTCGTGATACTATCTGACAGCAAATCACCGCGCTGGGGAGGAGACTCGCATGTCCGCCAAGACAGTGTTCGCGTTCGCTGCCGTATCAACCGCCGTTCTCCTCTCCGCGGGGTCCGCCTCGGCCGCGGCTTTCGTGCTGGGCGGCGGCATGGCCAACGCCTGCTCCAAGGCGGCGATCGAGGGGCGGGATGACCGCGAATCCCTTGCCCTCTGCGACATGGCGCTGGAGAGCCAGCCGCTGCTGCGGCGGGATCGCGCCGCCACCTTCGTGAACCGGGGCGTCATCCAGCTGCGGCGCAAGGACTACGCCGAGGCGCGGGCCGATTTCGATACCGCCGTGAAGCTCGATCCCACCATGGGCGAGGCCTTCGTCAATCGTGGAGCCGCCCTGGTCGCGCAGCGCCGCTTCCAGGAAGGCGTCGTCGAGATTGAACGCGGCCTGGCGCTCGGCGCCGACGAGCCGGAGAAGGCCTACTTCAACCGCGCCCTGGCCTATGAGGGCCTCGATGACATGAAGGCCGCCTGGCTCGACTACCAGAAGGCGCTCGAGATTCGCCCTGACTGGGATGCGCCGCGGCGGGAGCTGACCCGCTTCACCGTCACCCGCGAATAGGGGGAGGCCGCCATGCGTCCGCTCGCGCTGCTCACCGCCGCCGGTCTGGCCCTGGCCGCCGCGACGCCCGCCGCCGCCTCGGTGATGGTCGTCGGCAACGATATCGCCGTCGACTGTTCGAAGGCCGCTTTCGCCGGGCGCTTCGACCGCCAGTCGATCCAGACCTGCACTCGGGCGCTTCAGGAAGATCGCCTGGATCGCCGCGACCGCGCCGGGACCCTGGTCAATCGCGGTGTCATGCTGACCCGGGCGAAGGACTATGGCGCCGCCCGCGCCGACCTCGACAAGGCCGCGGATCTCGAGCCGACCCTGGGCGAGGCCTTCGTCAACCGCGGCGTGGTGATGATGGCCGACCGCGACTACGCCCAGGCCCTGGCCGAGATCGAGCGTGGCCTGTCGCTGGGCGTGGATGAGCCGGCGAAGGCCTACTACAACCGCGCCCTGGTCCATGAGTCCCTGGACGACGCCAGGTCCGCCTGGCTCGACTATCGCCGGGCCCTGGAGCTTGCGCCGGAGTGGGAGGCGCCGCGCCGCCAGCTGACCCGGTTCACGGTCTCGAAGCCTTAAGGCGTTTCACGCGTTCGAATCCCCGACTGTTCTCGAACCCGGGGGTTTGCATGCGCGCCGTTCTCCTTGCTGTCCTGCTGATCGCGCCGGCCGCGCCGGCGCTCGCCCACCCGTATGAACCCGCCTGTCAGCGCCGGATCAACACCGAGGCGTTGCAGCCTGACGCCGACCGCGTCCGGGCCGAGGCCAGGGAGCGCGAGGCCCGGGCCCGCGAGCAGCGCGGCCGAACGGAGACGACGACTCGGCCGCTGCAGGACGGCGAACTGGCGGGTGGTCCCTCGGCGACCGGGACGACCTGGCGCGCGTCGCCGGTCACTACCCCGCCGCCGCCGATCCTGGCCGCTGAAGCGGCGCCGGTCCCCGAACTGACCGGGGACGCCGCCCGGATGGATGAACTGATGGCGCAGGCCATGGCCCGCTCGACGGCCCGGGTCCGGGCGATGACCGGCGACAGGCCGCGCTAGACGCCGTCCGATTTCCGGGCCAGCGTGCCGGCGACAGTATTCTGACGAGGAAGCCCCCATGCGTTGGCGCGGCGGACAGCGGTCCGGCAATATCGATGATCGCCGGGGCCTCGGCCCCACCGGTGCGGTCGGCGGCATCGGCATCGTCGGCATCATCGTCGCGCTGGTCGGCATCTTCGTGTTCGACGTCGACCCGGGCCAGATGTTCAGCATCGTCGGTCAGGGTGCGCCGGGGCAGCAACAGGTGGTCGGCCAGCAGGGCAGCCCCGAGGACGAGGCCGGCGCCTTCGTCGACGTCATCGAGACCTCTACGACCCAAGTCTGGACCGAGCTGTTCTCGAAGTCAGGCGAAGCCTATCGCCCGCCCGAGGACGTGGTGATCTACGACGAATCCACGCCGACCGCCTGCGGGCAGGGGCAGGCCGCCATGGGGCCGTTCTACTGCCCGGGCGATCAGAAAGTGTACCTGGACCTCGCCTTCTGGACCGAGCTGGAGAGCCGGTTCGGCGCCAGGGGCGAATTCGCCCGCGCCTATGTCATCGCCCACGAGATCGGCCACCATGTCCAGAACCTGACCGGATCGCTGGGCAAGGCCCGCGCCGGCGCCCAGGGCGCAGACGGCGGCCAGGTTCGCGTCGAGCTGCAGGCCGACTGCTACGCCGGCGTCTGGGCCGCCCGCGCCTCGGCGGCGTCCGGCGGCCAGGTGGCGCTGGAGCAGGGGGATCTGGAGGACGGGCTGGGCGCCGCGGCCGCCGTCGGCGACGACACCATCCAGCGCCGCACCCAGGGCCGCGTGGTCCCCGACGCCTTCACCCACGGCACGGCCGAGCAGCGCATGCGCTGGTTCCGCCGCGGCTACGAGACCGGCGATCCCGGGCAGTGCGATACCTTCTCGGCGCGGACGCTTTAGGCAGGGGGCGCCAACATGCCGGCGTCATGGCCCGGCTCGTCCGGGCCAGCCATGCGGAATGGGCCAACAGAAAAGGGCGCGACCGTACGGCCGCGCCCTCATCCTGGTCACCAGTGTTCGTGGGTGGCCCGGACAAGCCGGGCCATGACGAACGAAAAGTAGTGCTGCGCCTACCCCCCGAACCGCTTGGTGAAGCGGATGCCGATGGCGCGCGGCGGCAGCACCGAGGTGTAGAAGCTGCGCGCATAGACGTCGTCGCCGTTATCGTCCGACACGACCTGGTTGAAGAGTGGCGTGCTTCGGGCGCCGGTCTCGGCGTAGGTGTCCCAGAGATTGTTCACGAACAGAGTGGCATCCCAGGCGTCGCCGGACAGCCTGACCGACATGTTGTGGATGTCGTAGGCGTCAAGCGTGATCCCGCCGCCCTTGCCGCCCATCCGCGTCAGCACGTCGCCGGTGAAGCTGGCCCCGTAGGCGAAGTCGAGCTCCAGGCCGTTGGCCAGCGGCACGCGGTAGTCGAGATAGATGCTGGCCTCGGTCTCCGGCGAACCCGGCAGCCGGTCGCCGGCCTCGCCGTCGAGGTACACGATGGTCGAGTTGAACCCCGGCGGCTGGATAACCGGGATCAGGTTGGTGGTGGTCTCGGTCAGCTCGGCCTTCGAGTAGGAGTAGTTGCCGCGCACGGTCAGATCCGGCGTGATCTTGTAGGCGAAGTCGACCTCGAAGCCCTTGCTCTCGGCGGCCTCGCCGTTCTTGGTGATCGGCAGCTGGCCGTTCAGGGTGGCGGCCGCGACCTGCGGATCCTTCCAGTCGACCAGGAAGATCGCGCCGTTCAGGGTCAGTCGGCGATCCATCCATTGGCTATGGACGCCGAGCTCGTAGTTCAGCGTCTTGTCCGGGAAATAGGCCATTTCGTTGGGCAGGGCGCAGACCATCGGGTTGACCGGCGGGCAGGGCCCAACGCCGTTGGAATTGCCGATCCGATAGCCCTCGCTGATCGTGCCGTAGACCAACACGTCGTCGGTCATGTCGTACGACGTATTGAACTTGAACAGCCAGCCCTGGTCTTCCTGGCCGCCGTTCTCGAAGTTCAGCGTGATGGCGTTGGGCGCGGCGCCCTGCGAGGTGTTGTACAACGGCAGATCGACCGCGCTCGCGGTGGTCAGTTCATACTGGTAGTACCGCGCGCCGAGCGTCACCTGCCAGGCCGGCGTGATGCGGTAGCTGGCTTCGCCGTAGGCCGCCATTTCAACCAGCTCGGTCCGGTCGACCGAATAGTACTCCAGGGCGTCGGGGCGGTTGATGCCCCAGTAGGCGGGCAGCCCGGGCGTGAACTCCTTGCTCGAGGCGTCGGACTCGAAGCGGTTGTAGAAGCCGCCAACGATCCAGCTGAGCGGGCCCTCGGTCGTCGAGACGAGCCGGAGTTCCTGGTTGAAGCTGTCTTCCACCTGATCCTCACGCGTGAAGGCGGTGAAGCTCGGGAAGCCCTCGTAGCCGTATTGGAGGCCGATCAGCAGGTCGCTCTGGTCGCGCTGCCCGCCTTCCTCATAGCGCGACACGCCGGTCGCCGAGGTCAGGGTCGCGAAGCCGAGGTCGGCGCTCATCTCCAGCGCCACAAGGTTGTTCTTGCGGTCGTTCGGCTCGACCACGCGCAGCGCGCTTTCGTACTCGCCGACAGCGACAGGCAAGGTCGAGACGCGAGCGCTGCTGACCTGGCGCGCGCCGACCTTCTGGTCCTGGAAGTACCAGGTCAGGTTGGCGTCGAACCAGTCGGTCGGCGCCCACCGCATTCCGAGCCGCCCGGACAGGGTCTCTTCGGTGTTCGCGTCCTCGACGCGACGGGTGTTGGCGCTGTTGAACACGTTGGGGTTCGATACGCCGATGTTCTTGACCACATAGGCGTAGTCGATGAAGCCGCTGTCATCGAGATAGTCGAGCGAGCCGCGGATCGCGAAGGTGTCGGCCAGCGGCAGGTTGAACGTCAGCCCCAGGTCGGAGCTGGCCGAGCTCGCCTCGCCGTACTGGTAGCCCGAACCCCGAATTTCGAGCATCGTCTCGGAGAACGAGGGGCGCTTGGGAATATAGCGGATGGCGCCGGCCATCGTTCCGGCGCCGTAGAGCGTGCCCTGCGGTCCGAGCAGGAATTCGACGCGCTCGAGGTCGTTCAGCTTCAGGTCCACGACAATCGGAATTTCGCCGAGGTAGGTGGCCACCATCCCGCCGTTCGAGTTGCCGACGCCTTCGGAGCTGGCGAGCGGGT